>JGI20157J14317_10000119_pt1:82500-83565 | contig 83565 bp, 70 predicted proteins | sample COG_07_FD_14317 | JGI IMG/M metagenome (IMG submission 14317)
AGACCCGAAACCGAGTGATCTAGTTATGGGCAGGTTGAAGGTGCAGTAACATGCACTGGAGGACCGAACCCACTTATGTTGAAAAATGAGGGGATGACCTGTGACTAGGGGTGAAAGGCCAATCAAACTCGGAGATAGCTGGTTCTCCGCGAAATCTATTTAGGTAGAGCGTCGGATTTATACCAACGGGGGTAGAGCACTGGATGGATGCGGGGGACGCGAGTCTTACCAATTCTAACCAAACTCCGAATACCGTTGAGTACTATCCGGCAGACACACTATGGGTGCTAAGGTCCATAGTGGAGAGGGAAACAGCCCTGACCGACAGCTAAGGTCCCAAAGTCATGTCTAAGTGGGAAAGCATGTGAGAAGGCCAAAACAACCAGGAGGTTGGTTGGCTTAGAAGCAGCCACCCTTTAAAGAAAGCGTAACAGCTCACTGGTCTAATAGCCATCTTGCGGCGAAGATGTAACGGGGCTAAAGACATGCACCGAAGCTTCGGATTTGATACTATGTATCAAGTGGTAGCGGAGCGTTCTGTAAGCCTGTGAAGGAGTACTCGCGAGAGGCTCTGGAGGTATCAGAAGCGCGAATGTTGGCATGAGTAACGATAAAGAGTGTGAGAGACACTCTCGCCGAAAATCCAAGGGTTCCTGCGTAAAGTTAATCTGCGCAGGGTTAGCCGGTCCCTAAGGCAAGGCCGAAAGGCGTAGTCGATGGGAACTCAGTTTAATATTACTGGGCCTGATGAGAAGTGACGGATGGTGTATATAGTTCTTCCTTACTGGATTGGAAGGGCTGTGAAACTGTCCCAGGAAATAGCCTCATCATTATAGACCGTACCCCAAACCGACACAGGTGGATAGGTAGAGAATACCAAGGCGCTTGAGAGAACGATGTTGAAGGAACTCGGCAAATTGCCTCCGTAACTTCGGGAGAAGGAGGCCCTCATAGAAGGCAACTTTTATGAGGGGGCACAGACCAGGGGGTGGCGACTGTTTACTAAAAACACAGGGCTCTGCGAAGTCGCAAGACGACGTATAGGGTCTGACGCCTGCCCGGTGC
>JGI20157J14317_10000123_pt1 | contig 81937 bp, 75 predicted proteins | sample COG_07_FD_14317 | JGI IMG/M metagenome (IMG submission 14317)
CAATGAATGCCTTTTGAGCCAATAATAGAAATATCAGCAGACACATTATTTAAAGGAAAAATTATAGTTTGAACAATACTAGGAACTGCATCTGTTAAATCAGCAGCAACTTTCATATTTGAAATTTCTTTACCATTATATCTATAACCATCAGCACAAAATAAAACTTTTGGCCCTATTTGGCTAATGCGATCTAAAGCAGCATTCAGTCCAAAGTCTGGAGAGCAAGAACTCCAAACAGCACCAATGGAAGAAACAGCTAATAATGCAATAATTGTATAGGGAGAGTTAGGGACTATCCCAGCCACTCTATCCCCACTTTGCACACCAGTTTCAACTAAAGACTGCTGTAACAAAGAAACTTCATTTCGCACTTTTTCCCAAGACCACTCAGATCGTGTTCCAGCTTCATCATGAAATATTATTGCAGGGCCATCATTTGAAGATCTTAGGATATTTTCTGCATAATTTATTTTACCGTCAGGGAAAAACTTTGCATCCATCAAATTATTAAAGGGTGTTAAGACCTTATCACCTTTATTACCAACAACATTGCTATAGTCCCAAAATGCACTCCAAAAACTTTCAATATTATTGACTGACCAATCCCATAACTTATCATAATCATTGTAATCACCAAGATCACATTTTGATAAATATTTAGAAAAATTCTTTATATTAGACGAATCTATTTTTTGCTTACTAGGGGCCCAAATAGGCTCTTCGCTGCGATCAATCATTTTTTATTATTACCCTAAAATTTACTTTTAACATTCTTACGGATAGCACGATTAAGTGTCCATGCTATAGATTAAGAATGGTTTAATAAAATTAGAGTAGTTGTTAAAAAAGTTTAAAATTTATTATAGACTGTGGAATGCATCAAAGGCTAAGCTTATTTTATAAATATAGGGAATTCTAATGTTTTTAAAAAACGCATGGTATGTTGCGGCTTGGGCAAATGAAATTAGCCATAATTTGCAACAAATTACTGTTTTAAACCAAAAAATATGTATCTTTAAGTCTCAATCTGGTGATTTTATAGCATTAGAAGATGCATGCCCTCACCGAAAAATGCCACTATCAAAAGGTAGAATTAAGGGTGACACAGTTGAATGCGGATATCATGGGTTAACTTTTGATTGTGCTGGCAAATGTGTATGGGCCCCTGGTCAAGGACATATTCCATCTGATGCAAAAGTACATTCATATCCATTGCATGAAAAATATGGATTAATATGGATATGGATGGGTAATACTGCTCTTGCCGATCATCATGATATTTTTGAAATTGGAAATTATGATGATCCATCATGGGGCATAAACCAAGGCGATGCTATGGCGTTGGATTGTAACTACTTACTAATGTGCGACAACCTTTTGGACCCTACTCATGTTGCATGGGTCCATGCAGGTAGTTTTGGTCAACCTGCAACAAAAAATACTCCTTTGAGAGTGGAAAAAACTGATGATGGTATTATTGTTCACCGTTGGATGTTGGATGTAGAGCCCGCCCCTTTTTATAAAAAGGTAATAGAATTCAAAGGAAATTGTGATCGTTTACAACACTATGAAGTGAGATATCCATCACATGCACTCATAAAAGCAGTTTTCACACCTGCAGGAACTGGAGGGCCAGATGGCCCCCTACATAAAGATGTCTTCATCATGGATAGTTATAATTTTATGACACCAGTAACAGAAAGTGAAACTCGCTATTACTGGTTCCAGCTTCGAAACATACATCCCAATGATCCAAAATTATCTCAATTAATGACAGAAGATGTACAAAAAGCATTTGAAGAAGATCGTAATGTTCTAAATGAAGTTCAAAAAGGTATGGCAAATAAAACTTCACCACATATAGATTTACCGATTGATGCTGGACAGCTCCGATTTAGACGCCAATTGCAGGCTATGATTAATGAGGAAGAGCAAGTTGATAAACAAATGGCTAAATAAACGATAAATGGGGTTATTTTTGATATGGCTTTAAATGAAATATTAATAAATCCAACTCGAAAAACATATGACGTCTTAATTATTGGTGGAGCTATGTTAGGTTCGTCAGTTGCTTGGTTTTTATCAAAAAATAATGATTTTAGGGGGTCAATCTTAGTAGTGGAAAAAGACCCCACTTATGAATTTACCTCAACCGCACATACTAATAGCTGTATGCGTCAACAATTTAGCACAGAAATCAATATCAAGATCTCTCAATTTGGAGCGGATTTTGTAAAAAATTTCAGGCAGTATATGGGCGGTGATGAACGCGTTCCAGACATACCTTTTCATCAATATGGCTATATGTATTTGGCTGATAATCAAATATTTGCAAAAACACTCAAAGACGCACAAATCCTGCAAAAAAAATGTGGTGCAGGTACAAAACATATGACGGCTAAAGAGATTAAGAGAAATTATCCATTTTACATGTTGGATGACATAATTGCCGCAAACCATAATCTTATTGATGAAGGATATTTTGATGGAAATACAATTTTCGATTGGTGGAAAAGATCTGCTCGGGAAAGTGGTGTTGAGTATATATCCAATGAAGTAATGGAAATTGGAAAAAATTCAAAAGGTAATTGTGCCAATAATATAACATTAAAATCAGGTGAAATAATTAGCGCAGGGCAAGTTGTAAATGCTACTGGCCCAAGGGCTAAACTAACAGCGCAAATGTTAGGCATTAAGTTGCCAGTGGAACCCCGAAAAAGATATACATTTATTTTTGACGCAGAAACACCACTTGATCGTGATTTACCACTAACCATTGACCCATCAGGTGTTCATATGAGATCTGAGGGTAAATACTATTTAGCCGGCTGCGCACCAGACGATGACCATGCAGTAGAGTACAATGACTTTACTCAAGATCATAACATTTGGGAGGAAAAAGTATGGCCTATATTAGCTAATCGAATTCCTCAATTTGAATCAATAAAATTAATTAATTCTTGGGCAGGACATTACGCTTTTAATACTCTTGACCAAAACGCAATTGTCGGACCTCATACATATATAGAAAACTTCTTGTTTGTTAATGGATTTTCTGGTCATGGTTTCCAACAATCTCCAGCAATGGGTCGTGGCTTGTCAGAAATAATAACTTATGGTGAATATCGAAACCTTGACCTTTCTGCATTTGGCTATGCGCGAATAGAGAACAATGAACCATTTATAGAAAAAGCAGTAATTTAAAGGATATAAGATGAAAAAAATTGTACTTACTGGCGCAGCTGGTAGACTTGGCTCATACCTTCGCGAGCCCTTATTAAAATTGGCAGATGAGTTAGTTTCATCAGATATCGTTGAAAATATTGGAACACTTTATCCAAATGAAACATATGTAAGTGCAGATTTATCAAATCTACCAGACATGATTAAACTTTTAAAAGATGCAGACATGGTTGTACATTTTGGCGCCATTGGTGACGAAGCTCCATTTGATCAAATTTTACAATCTAATATTGTTGGAGCATATAATATATGGGAAGCTGCATATCAAAATGAAGTAAAACGTGTAGTATATGCAAGTTCAATTCATGCCGTTGGAATGCATAAAAAAACTGACTTTATAGGTACTGACGCCCCACATCGGCCTGATACATATTATGGTTTAGCAAAATGTTTTGCGGAAGATCTTGCATCATTATATTGGGATAAACGGGGAATGGAATCTGTATGCATGCGCATCCTATCATGTGCTCAAGTTTCGAACCCAAGAGCTGTTGGTTCATGGTTATCTTATGATGACTTAATTCAGCTTGTTGAAAAATCCATAACAACACAAATTACAGGTTTCTCGATTGTTTATGGAGTTTCCGACAATGACCGCGTGACAGTTGATAATACATTAGCAAAACATATTGGATTTAGACCAAAAGATAATGCAGAACAATTCGCATCTAAAATATTCTCAGAAGAACCAAAGCTCAATCCTTATGATAAAGGCACAGTATGTCAGGGCGGCCCATTCGCATCCGTTGAATTAGGACATAGTGGAGTTGCCACTATGAAAATAAAAAATGATAAAAAAGTTATTTAATATATAAAAATAAGGATTTGGAATATTAGGTTTTGAAAATCCGAAACTTTTAAATTCTACTATGCCTGATTATAATTATAGGCCAATATCTCCAAAAATTACTTAAAAGGATTGCCCATGGCACGTGTATATTTAAAAAAAGCAGAAAAAACTGCTAAAACTGATGCAGGTTCGACACAAGATATTGTACGCGGCATTCTTTCAGATATTGAAGAAGGGCGTGAAAAAATTGCATTGGAAATTTCTGCAAAATTTGATAAATATTCAGGTAATGCAATTTTAACACGTGATGAAATTGATGAAGCAAAAGAAAAAATTCCTCAAAAATTACGTGATGACATGCATTATGCACATGATAATATTATGCGGTTTGCAATTGCTCAAAAGGGCACCATGTCAAATATGGAAATGGAACTTCATCCAGGATTAATAACTGGCCAAAAATTAATTCCTGTAAATGCAGCAGGTTGTTATGTTCCAGGTGGTAGATATGCGCATATTGCTTCAGCAATGATGACTGTTACAACTGCAAAAGCAGCTGGAGTGGGTCATATAACTGCATGTTCACCTCCAAATGGAAATAAAGGAATTAATCCAGCAATTATATACGCCGCAGATTTATCTGGCGCTGATAAAATATTATCATTAGGTGGCGTCCAAGGCGTTGCATCTATGACTTATGGTTTATTCGATTTACCAGAAGCTGACATCATTGTTGGCCCTGGAAATCAATTCGTTGCTGAAGCAAAACGCCAATTATTTGGACGTGTTGGAATAGATATGATAGCTGGCCCAACAGATAGTTTAATATTAGCAGACGCAGATGCAGATGCAAAAATTGTAGCATGTGATTTAGTTGGTCAGGCAGAGCATGGTTACAATTCTCCAGTTTGGTTGGTTACTGACAGCCATGAACTTGCAGAAAAGGTAATTCAACTTGTACCGAGCTACATCGAAAGTTTACCTGGTACAAATCGTGAGAATGCAAATGCAGCATGGCGTGATTATGCAGAAGTAATCGTATGTTCTGACAGAGAAGAAATGGCAGCAACATCAGATGATTACGCACCTGAACATCTTACGGTACAAGCTTCTGATCTTGATTGGTGGTTAGATCGACTAACATGTTACGGATCATTGTTTCTTGGTGAAGAAACAACAGTGGCATATGGAGATAAGTCATCAGGGCCAAACCATGTCTTACCAACCTCTCGTTCAGCACGCTATACCGGCGGTCTTTCAGTTCATAAATATATGAAAGTTGTTACATATCAAAGGTCAACTCGTGAAGGAGCCAAACGTGTAGCTGAATCTTGCGCTCGTATATCTCGCCTAGAAGGCATGGAAGGACATGCTAGAACTGCTGATATTCGCTTAGCAAAATACTTTCCTGGTGAAAACTTTGACTTAACACCTGAGGGCTAAAAATGTTTGAAGTTAATGGAAAAACTATTGCTGTTACAGGTGCATCCTCGGGAATTGGACAGGCCATGGCCAGTCATCTAGCCAAAAATGGTGCAAATGTAATAGCCGTTGCTAGAAGAGAAATTGCTTTATCAAAATGGGCTGAAACTACAAATGGAAATGTAGCATATGTTGCAGCAGACCTTGGGGATATAGATGCATTAGAAAGTGTATCAAAAAAAATAGCATCTCATTTTGGTAAAGTTGACATACTTATAAATGCTGCTGGTTTGAACCCTCGCATTCATGCAGATGAAGTTACAAAACATACTTGGAATAAAACATTAGATATTAATTTAAATGCACCATTTTTTCTAGCACAACAAATGATGCCAGCAATGAAAGAAGCAAAATGGGGTCGCATTATAAATTTTGCATCACTTCAATCAGAGCGTGCTTTCGAAAATGGCATTTCTTATGGCACTGCAAAAGGTGGCATAATGCAAATGACACGAGCAATGGCTCAAGCTTGGTCAAAAAATGGTATAACAGTTAATGCTATTGCTCCTGGCTTTTTTCCCACAGAATTAACAGCATCTGTTTTTTCAAATGAAGCTCTAGCTCAGAAAAATGCAGATCAAACATGTATTGGTCGCAATGGTAATATGGATGACCTAACAGGCCCTGTTCAATTTTTATGCTCTGATGCGAGTTCATACATAACTGGCCAAACACTTTATGTAGATGGAGGTTTTACAGCAAAATGAAAGCATTAGTATACACAGGGGAAAAATCACTTGATTTTTGTGAAGTTCCAGATCCAAAATTAAAAGATGATGAAAATCTTATTTCTATTCGTTCAGTAGGCATATGTGGGTCAGATATGCATGCATATCTGGGACATGATGATCGTCGCCCAGCCCCATTAATCCTTGGGCATGAGGCAGCTGGAGATGTTATAGAAGGTCCACTTAAAGGTGAGAGAGTTACAATAAATCCTCTAGTAAGTTGCCAAAAATGCAAAGAGTGTAAATCAAATAGATCCAATCTATGTGGAAAACGTCAAATTATCTCTATGCAACCAAGAGAAGGAGCTTTCGCTGAATTAGTTGCAATGCCCAGCCGTAATTTAGTCAAAGTTCCAGATGATATATCATTTAATGATGCTGCTCTGACTGAACCACTAGCAGTATGCTGGCATGCAGTGCGACTTGGTCTTGAGGCATTAGACAGCGATATTTCATCTGCAAATACACTCGTCATTGGCGGGGGAGCTATTGGACTTGGTTCTGCACTTTCATTAATGGCCAAAGGAATAAAAAAAATAAAAATTGCTGAACCCAACGAAAAAAGGCGAGCATTCTTACAAGCAAATACATGGTTTGATGTTTATGATCCAACCAAAGGTCATGGTGATTTATCATGCTATGACATAGTAATTGATGCAGTTGGGTTCTCCTCAAGTAGATCTGATGCCTGTGCATTAGCTAAACCTGGCAGTGTAATTTTACATATAGGTTTGGGGGATAGTGATGGTGGTTTAGACATTCGCCGACTTACATTACAGGAAATTCGCTTTATTGGCACTTACACTTACACAAATCAAGATTTTGTTGAGACTGCCCAAGCTATTTTTGATGGAAGCTTTGGCTCTTTGGACTGGTATCAAACCCGCCCACTTTCTGAAGGCCATTCAGCTTTTGAGCAAATTCTACTCGGTGAAGTTGCTGCACCAAAAATTATTTTAAACCCTTAAGATAATACCCCTTGTTTGATAGTTTGTGCACCATTAAAAAGTACATCACGTTGTTCTACCAAGTACTCAACAGATAACCGTTGTGAGGGCCCATGGAATGCTAATGCTGCAACAAATCGTCCATTATTATCAGTTACAGGCACAGCAATAGCTCGCATTCCATCCATGAATTCTTCATCATCTATGGAATAACCTTGTTTGGATATTTTATCTAATTCATCCATAAGTGCATCTGGGTTTACAAAGGTTTTATCAGTTAACTTTTCTAAATTTAGTCCTAGAACAAATCGTTTACGAGCAGATTTTGATAAACTCGCAACAAAACATTTTCCACTCGCTGTACAATGGAATGGAACATTAGTACCAACTGGAAGCTGTACTCTAAAAGCCCAGTTTGTATCTATTCTATCCAGATAATTCATCCCAGTTTCTTCTGGGACAACATAATTCACTGCCTCTTGCACTGCTGATGCTACAGTCTGAAGAACTTGATGACGAGTTATGTGAAATCGCGATGCATGTAAAAGCCCTGCGCCCATTAATCTTAATCGACGACTTGGGCGGTACCTTTTTCCTCCTGGCTCACGATTTAAAAAACCTTCTTTTTCTAATGTTGAAACAAGACGATGAACCGTTTGCTTCGGCAATCCAATTTCATCATTAATTTCGGTAGCAGTCATTGCACGATCTGATCTTCCAATAACTTCTAATATCAAAAGCGTTCTCAAATTACTTGGGATACGGCTTTCAACTAATTCTTTTGTCATTTTTAAAATCTCTTGTTGCACGAATCAAAATTTATCATTTAAATACATATATAGCAAAAACGAGACTAAAAGTCTCATTTTTTAATATTTAGAGGTTTTTATTGGAATTTGACTATATTATTGTAGGAGCTGGATCCGCTGGATGTGCTGCAGCTAACCGTTTGTCTGAAAACGGAAAGTATTCTGTTGCCCTACTCGAAGCTGGGGGCAAAGATAATAATCCATGGATACACATTCCTGTTGGCTATTTTAAAACAATGGGTAACCCTAAAACAGATTGGTGTTACAGCACTCAATCTGATGATGGACTTAATGGCAGATCAATCCCATGGCCTCGTGGTAAAGTATTAGGTGGATGTAGCTCAATTAATGGACTGCTTTATGTTAGAGGGCAATCTCAAGATTACGACAACTGGCAGAATTTAGGAAATATCGGCTGGGGTTGGGATGATGTACTCCCATTATTCAAAAAGGCCGAAACCTGGAAAGGTGATACAAAAAGTAATTTAAGAGGTCATACCGGACCACTATCTGTATCGCCAACTCGTTTAAGCCGAGAAGTGGTTGATAAGTGGGTGGATGCAGCCGTCAAAAGTGGCTATAGACGAAATTATGATTATAACGCAGAAGACCAAGAAGGTGTTGGTTATTTTCAATTAACTGCTGATAAAGGTCGCCGTTGTTCAACGGCTGTTGCCTATCTTAACCCAGCAAAGAAAAGAAAAAATCTTCATATATTTACAAACACTCAAGTAGAAAAAATTATTTTTAAAGATGGCCGTGCATCTGCTGTAAATACTATTCAAAACTCTTCGCCAAAGATCATAAAAGCTCGAAAAGAAATAATACTATCTGCTGGAGCAATTGGCTCTCCTCAAATACTAATGTTATCTGGAGTTGGTGATACAAAAGAATTAAAAAAACATGGTATTAATGTTATAAAAAACCTTCCTGGTGTTGGGAAAAATCTCCAAGATCACCTTCAGGCCCGTCCAATATTTAAAACTGATTTATCAACGATAAATATAGAAACAAACAATTTTTTCAAACAAAGTATGATTGCTTTGCAATATGCACTTAGCAGAACAGGTCCTATGACAATGGCTGCAAGCTTGGGTACTGCATTTTTAAAAACTGATGATAAATTGGAAACACCAGATATTCAGTTCCATATCCAACCATTTAGTGCAAATAATGCAGTTGAAGGTACCCATAAATTTTCTGCATTCACTGCGTCTGTTCTTCAAATGAGGCCTGAAAGTACTGGACATCTTGAGCTTGTCTCAGCAAACTATCAAGATCATCCTAAAATTTATCCAAATTATTTAGATAAAGATATCGACAAAAAAACCATTGTAAAAGGAATACAAATTGCACGTAAAATAGCACAATTTGAACCCCTTAAATCTCATATAATCGAAGAATACCAACCTGGCTCTGAAGTAAAGTTTGATGATTATGAAGCTACTTTAAATTGGGCAAGGCAAACTTCCGTTACTATTTATCATCCTACTGGCACTTGCAAGATGGGCAATGACAAGATGGCTGTTGTAGATGAGAGATTGCGTGTGTATGGAGTTCAAGGCCTTAGAGTGGCCGATTGCTCAATCATGCCAGTCATAACTTCTGGCAACACAAACGCACCAGCAATAATGATTGGTGAGAAAGTTTCACAAATGACATTAGAGGATGCAGTGCAATGTTAGATGTAATTGTAGGTTACAGCCAAATAATTATAGCTGATTTAATTCTTTCAGGTGATAATGCACTAGTTATAGGCATGGCCGCTGCTGGTTTACCGTCTGAACAGCGTAAAAAAGCAATATTTTATGGTATGTTAATAGCAGCAGTTCTAAGAATTGTTTTTGCTTTAATTGCTACCTACTTATTAGGCGTTAAAGGTTTATTATTCTTCGGATCAATTCTTCTGTTTTGGGTTTGCTGGACACTATTCAAAGAAATAAAAAACGGAAGTCATTCTGAAGAAGGCGTATCAAGCGATGGTACACTTAATTCTTTATCTGATAGTAATGTTCCACAAAAAACTATGTTTTCAGCATTATTATCAATTACAATAGCAGACATTACAATGTCATTAGATAATGTTTTGGCTGTAGCAGGAATTGCCAATGGTGATACCCAAATGTTGGTATTTGGACTTGGCCTAGCAATTGTACTTATGGCTTTTGCGGCCACTTTAATAATGAAACTATTAGCTAAGTATCATTGGATATCTTGGATAGGACTATTTGTATTGGTTTATGTAGCTGGAGAAATGATGTATCGTGGTTTTTACGATATTTCTACAGGCATTGGACCGATGTTGGGATTGGTCGAGGGCATGGATATGTCCAAACACCACTAAAGACGATTTACCGAGTTTCATCTCGGTAAATTTGAACACCCCCTTTTTAAGTCTTCGGAATGGGGGGGGAATAAGCAAAGAGGACAAAACTTAAGGGAGGATAAAACATATGTTTAATCTTAAAACAGCAACAGCAGTAGCTGTTGCACTTTCCATGACGGCAACTTCTGCCTTTGCGGAAAAAGTTCTGCGCATTCAGTCAGTGCTTGCTACATCATCAGACGAAGTTCGTATGGTTGAAAGTTTTGCACAAGACGTTGCAGACCTAACAGGCGGATCTTTGAAAATAGAAATACTAGCAGCAGGTGCCATTGTTGGCCCTCGTGATATCATGGACGCAGTTGATGCGGGTCTTGTTGAAGGTGGTTTTGCTTGGACTCACTACTGGGGTGGTAAGCACGTAGCTGCCAACCTATTTGGCGCACCAATCGCGGGTGCTGGTGTTGGCATGGACAACATCGCATTTCTTTCATGGTTCCAGTACGGTGGTGGTAAAGAACTTTACGATCGTCTTTGGACAGAAATGGGCGTAAACGTTAAAGGTTTCATGTTACAGCCAGTTGGTCCAGAAGCACTAGGTTGGTTCCCAGAGCCAATCAATTCTATGGATGATTTCCGTAAAATGCGTTTCCGTGCACCTCCAGGTATGGTTGGTGCTGCTTACGCTGAAATCGGCGTTCCTGCTGTTGCTATGGGTGGTGGTGACATTCTACCAGCGCTTGAAAAAGGTACAATCGATGCTGCTGAGTGGTGCTGTCCAAAGCCTGACTCAGTGTTTGGTTTCCAAAAAGTTCTTAAGCACTACTACTTGCAAGGTTTACACCAAGTTGTTGTGAACGCTGACATGTACGTAAACGGCGATTTCTACAACAGCTTATCTGCTACTGAGCAAAAAGCTTTAGAAGTTGCTGCAAACGCTTCTTTGTCTAAATCATTGTCATACCGTATTTATGAAAACGGTAAAGCGCTGAAAGATCTAACTGATAACCATGGCGTTATCTTAGAAGATACACCAGCTGACTACTTTACAGAGTACATGGCTGCAGCGAAAAAATCTTTGCAAGCAGCAGCTGATGAGAATGCGTTTTTTGCTGAAGTATGGCAGTCACAAAAAGATTTTGCTGACATAGCTGTTCCTTTCTGGGCAGGTGCACAAACATCAAATGCAAGTTTGGGTAGAGCACACGCAGACACATTAAAGTAAGGTTTCCTTACTGTGCAGGGCCAACCTGGCCCTGCACTTCTTTTTCGATAAAGGTCTCACTAATTTATAAGACCTTTTTCAAAAAAGAAGCCGGAATAAAAGGCAATTCAAGGGGAGAGAATAAATGGCTGCAGAAGAACCGATTCCGGAGAATCTGGAAATAGCCGATGAACTGATTGCAGAACGTCGCGCTGAAGCACCTGGTGAAACACCTGAGGATATGACATCTTGGCAACGACCTATTACAGCAGCGATCGATGTCATCAACTTTCGTGCAGGTCAGATCATTGCCCTTTTGATGATACCACTTATTGCAGTTGTTGTGTACGAAGTTATATCACGTAACCTTGACTCAATTCTAATCGATGCTGGTTTTGCAGGCTTAGCTAAAGCTCTTCATTTAGGGCCAACACTTTGGGTATATGACATGAGTCGAATGATAGCAGGTGTCCTCTGGATGGCCGCTGCTGGTTATGGCTTAATGCGTGGTGTACATATTCGCGCAGATTTCTTGTACCGCAACTGGACTGACAAAACTCAGGCAACAGTGGACGCTACGCTATACTTACTTTTCTTCATGCCATCGATGATTTTTTTCACGTGGGTATCAACAGAATTTTGGTGGAGTGCTTTTTCATCAGGGGAAACCAACCAAGTAGATAGTGCATGGGGGCCATTGTTATGGCCTGCAAGAACGGCAATGCCAGTTGGTGGTTTTTTATTGCTTATCCAAGGTATCCCAGAAATTTTCCGCGCTTTCCACAAAATGGGCAAAGATCGTGAGAGAATTTTTGTTATGGCGCTACCTTTTTATCTCGCAGCTCTAACATGGCTTGTATTGGCAATTTTCTTGCCTGATGTAATTCCAGGTGGTGCGTGGTTTACAGAAATTATGAAAGCGACACCATCTATAGATAAGCCAACAATTGGTCTAATCATGATGGGCGCAATGTTATTTGTTATTTTTATTGGCTTCCCAATTTCGTTCACACTGATCTTCTTGGCATTTGTTTTTGGTATCTGGGGATACAACTTCTTTTTTGCAACCTTCTTAATGACACTTGGCACTAACTCCACAATGCTGAATGATCAGCTAATGGCTGTTCCATTGTTTGTCTTGATGGGCATTGTAATGGAATCTGCTGGTTTAATGGAGCGACTGTTTTCATCAGTACAGATGATCATGTCTCGTGTGCGTGGTGCATTATTTATTGCTGTATTGATTGTCTCAACAATCTTCGCAGCAGCAACAGGTATCGTTGGAGCGTCTGTTACAATGTTAGGTATTATGGCTGGTGCAACAATGACGCGTGCTGGATATGATGTTAAATTAGCCGCTGGAACAATTACAGCAGGTGGAACACTTGGAATCTTAATACCACCTTCGATTATGCTGATCGTTATGGGTCCCGTACTGGAAGTATCTACACTTGATTTGTTCCGCGGTGCGTTTATCCCCGGTGCACTTCTTGCATCTTTATACTTACTTTATACACTTGGACGTTGCTGGTTAAATCCAGATTTAGGTCCAATTTTATCAGAAGAAGATCAACCAGATACATCGCGCTTTTATGGAGCAGAGGTTGCATTAATCTGTTTTGGTGTTTTAACTGTGTGCCGTGTATTTGGTCTAGGTTTGGGCGGCTCATTTGGAGGGTTTATTCCATTTGGAGGGCTTATTGCATTAATCATAATAGGAACAATTGCTTATAAAGCCTACCGAAGCTTATCAATACTTCGGATCGCGTTGCCAATTGGAGTTCTGTTTCACCTTTACATGATTTTTGCAGGCATCAGTGTCGATGGTAGTTTACCTATCATGTCAATCATTATGGGCGTATTTATTTTATTCTTAGCCTATTTAGGTCGCGTTATTTACAGTTCAGAAGCAGAGAAAGGTTTTTACTTCTCTGACTTATGGGATGAATTCTTTGCAGGTTTAATGCCACCAACAATACTTATTTCCTTTGCTTTAGGCTCAATACTACTAGGTTTTGCAACACCTGCGGAGGCGGCTGCTATGGGTGCGTTCGGATCAATAATTCTAGCTATTGCTTACCGAAAATTTACCTTTCCAACTTTCAATGAGAATTTAATAAAGGCACTTGAAATCACTGTTCTGATCATGTTCTTAGTTGCAGCTTCGAACTTCTTTGGTGCAGAATTCAGTTCATTAGGTACACCTAAGTTAATGACAGAAATCTTAATGGGCCTCGATATGTCTCCATATTTGATCTTGCTGTTAGTAATGTTACTAATATTCTTGCTGGGCTGGCCACTCGAATGGGTGCCAATTGTGTTAATTGTTGTCCCAATTATATTACCAACAGTACAATCTTTAGAACTACATGGTTTAAGCAGTTATGACACAATGGTCTGGTTTGGAATTCTTGTTGCTGTGAATTTACAAACTGCATGGCTCAGCCCACCAGTAGCCCTATCCGCCTACTTTTTAAAAGGCGTTGTGCCAAATTGGGATCTTAAGGATATTTATCTTGGAATGATGCAATTCATGTTAGTACAGTTATTAGGATTGGCATTGATATTTATCTTCCCACAACTCGTTCTATGGTTACCAAGGGTTATGGCAGGATAATCTAAAATAAAAACTAAAAGCCCACCTTTTTACTAATGTGGGCTTTTTTTTGCTCTTCAGATCTTATTAAATTATAATTTATCTCGCATTGAATACCAAAGCATAGCCAATACCAGCATTGGGGAGCGTAACATCACTCCACCTGGAAAACGTGGTGTTGGAACTGATGACATAAAATCAAACTGTTCCGCCTGGCCTAAAATTGCCTCAGCCACCATTTTGCCACCCATGGTGGCCATTGCCACTCCATGGCCTGAATATCCTGAAGCAGATAGAATATTACCATCTATACGCTCAAAATGTGGCATTCGATTCATTGTGATGCCCAATGTCCCACCCCATGCATAATCAATGCGAGCATCCTTTAATTGCGGATAGATTTGTAACATTGGCTTTCGCACCGTAGCCGCAATATCACGAGGAAATTTATATCCATAACTCTCAGATCCACCAAACAACAATCGGCGATCTGGACTAAAGCGGAAATAATTCACTACGAATTTACTGTCTGCTACAGCATGATTGTTTTTAATCAATGCCTCTTGAGCATCCTTACTCATAGGTTCGGTTGCAATAATAAAATTGTTAATTGGCATCACACGGGCCGCAACACGGCTATTTAAATTTCCAAGGTATCCATTGCAGGCGAGAACCACAAATTTTGCTCGGACAGACCCACTTTCAGCTTTAATCACTGCTGGATCACCCGGTTGCACATCTATAACCTTAGATTGCTCATAGATAGCAACACCTAAATCAACGCATTTACGCCCTAATCCAAGTGCGTAACGCAAAGGATCAATATGCCCCGCGCCCATATCTAGCGTAGCACCATAATATGCTGGGCTATTAACCAGTTCACGGGTTTCTTCACGGCTTAGATTTTGGATTTTATCGTACCCATATTTATCTCGAAGGTGATCAGTATATGAATGTTCTTCACTTACGTAACGCTCACGATGAGCTGTATGGATAATCCCATCTACAACGCCGCAATCATCCATATCTGCAGACAGATTACGTACCAAATCAACCGATTCCTGCGAAATATCCCACAATACGTTGGCTTGCTCATCACCCAACATAGCTTCCAGCCCCTCTTGATCCATACGCTGACCACCAGACACTTGGCCGCCATTGCGACCTGAAGCACCAAAGCCAAGACGCTGTGCCTCTAAAAGAGCTACCTTATAACCTGATTGAGCCAAATGTAATGCCGTGGAAAGGCCAGTAAATCCACCTCCTACTACACAGACATCAGCTTGTATTTCACCATTAAGACATGGAAAGTCTTCAAGGTGTCTTGCATGTTCCGCATAATATGATGATGGATATTTCCCTTGCTTGTCGTTTGCCGTTAACAGATCCATTTTAAGCATTTAACAACAAGTGTTCACGTTCCCAAGGAGATATTTCACGCTGGTACTCTAATAATTCCGCATGCTTTATTTGCCTATATAAATCACAAAACTCTTGTCCCAATACTTGCTGTAATTCTTTATCTTCTTCAAATAAATTAAGCGCAGCAAACAGTGAATGTGGCAAGCCATTATCAGTCTCAAAAATTTCAACATTTACGCTGTCACGAGGATTTAGTTTATTAATCATACCTAAGTACCCAGCAGCTAAACTCACAGCAATCGCTAAATAAGGATTTGCATCACTACCTGTAACTCGATTCTCAACCCTACGATCATCACCTCCCGAAATAGGAATGCGCAATCCTGTCGTTCTGTTATCGGAAGCCCACTCAAGATTTGAAGGTGCTGAATATGCTCCAGCCAATCTTCTGTATGAATTAACATATGGAGCTAAAAGCGGTAACGAGTTTTGCAAATGTTTTTGTGATCCTCCAATAAAATTGTAAAATAATTCTGTAGGAGTGCCATCCGCTTTAGAAAATAAATTTTTATTAGTTTTAATATCAACTATTGATTGATGAATATGCATAGCGGATCCAGGCTGATCACGCATAGGTTTAGCCATAAAAGTTGCAAATACCCCATGTTTTAATGCTGCTTCACGTATCGTTCTTTTAAAATAAAATACCTGATCCGCCAATGATAACGGATCACCATGCATAAGATTTATTTCAATCTGCCCTGCTCCACCCTCTTGGATAATCGTTCCAATTTCCAAACCCTGTGCTTCAGTATAGTCATAGATTGTATCAATAACGTCACCAAATTCATCCACGGCAACCATTGAAAAAGCTTGCTGTCGAGCACCGATGCGACCTGTTCTTCCAACAGGAGGCTGAATTTCTTCTTTTGGATCAGTATTAGGTTTTGTTAAATAAAACTCAAGTTCAGGCGCTACTATAGCTCGCCATCCTTTTTTTTCATAAAGACCCATAATACGTCTTAAAACATTACGAGGAGCTATTTGTAAATCATCACCCTCCCGAGTTTCAATATTATTAATTATTTGAACGGATGCGTCTTCAGACCACGGTACTGCAGTTGCCGTAGTCATGTCAGGACGCAAAACAATATCTTTTTCTGTCCATTGATTTTCAATATCATCCATATCTACATATTCACCCGATATAGTTTGATAAAATAATGATATTGGTAAAAAAGTGGTTCCTGTAGATGAAAACTTATGCGCTGGCATAGTCTTCCCTCGAGACATTCCAGCAATATCAGGGATTATACTTTCTACTTCTTCTAATTTACGTGTGCCTTTATGAGCAATAAATGCTTTTGGGAGTTCTTTCACCCAATCATTTTTTTCGTTATTACTCATGATACCCCACCCATAAATTAATTAAAATAGTTTACATATTTGAATATTTAACACAAAAAATATTATAAACCATTTTATATTTAGATTATACCCGCCCAATAATTTTTCCTTGAGCGCCATTTTGTTTTGCTAATAAACATAGAAAATCATGGCCAATAGTTGCAGCTGCAATAGCTGTTATTTCACTAACGTCATAAGCAGGTGAAACTTCAACAATATCCATTCCAATTAGATCTAAGCTCTCTAATCCACGTAGCAATTCCAGGCCTTGCCATGTGGCAAGCCCCCCAACTACTGGTGTTCCTGTTCCTGGAGCAAACGCTGGGTCAAAACCATCGACATCCCAAGAAATATAAACAGGACTATTACCTGCCCGATCTTTAATTATTTTCAAGGCAGCATCGATACCGTTTCTATGTACCCAAGGTGCAGTTAATATTTCAAAACCACAGTCTTTATTGTTATATGTTCTTAATCCAATTTGAGTAGATTTGGAGGCATCTATAACACCTTCAGAAACTGCTCTACCAAACATTGTTCCATGATCCATTCCTCCATTATCTTCCCAAGTATCACAATGTGCATCAAATTGTATTAAACTAATTGGACCATGCTTCTTGGCATGAGCTTTAAGTAATGGATAGGATATAAAATGATCACCACCAAAGGTTAGCATCTTAGTATCACCAGATATTATTTTTGATGCATGCGCTTCAATCGATTTTGATATTGTTTCAGGATGATGCGGATCTAAATGGCAATCACCATAATCTACAATTGATAAATGCTCATAAAGCTTAAATCCAAATGGGAATGCATCTAATTCTGCAAGTTGCACAGATGCTTGTCTAATTGCACGAGGTCCAAGTCTACAACCAGGGCGATAAGTAACTGCATTATCAAATGGTATTCCACTGACTGCTACATCTACACCATTTAGATCTTGACTGTATTTTCTCCTTAAAAATGATAGAGCCCCTCCGTATGTCATTTCATGAAAAGATCCAAATGTATCATTTGATTTAAACGCAAAATCACCTTTTTTATCTGTCATAATTAATCCTATAATCTACTTAAATAAGTTTTATATTCTATAGGCGGAATTTCAGCTTGTATTTGAGCAATTTCATTTCGCCGCAAAACAGAATAGATATTGCAATAAGTTTTACCAAAAATAGTTTTTGCTAGTATTGAGTTTTCAAATTTATCAACACTTTGGTCCCAATTGGTTGTCAATGGAACTGCTGGCAATGAGTTAATATCTTCAATAGGTAATGGAGGTTCTTTTTTAGTTTCTATTCCATGCAAAATTCCAGCTAATATAGCAGTAAAAGCTAAATATGGGTTTATATCAGCACCACATATTCTATGCTCAAGGCGTGAGGCTGGCCCATTGATTACAGGTAATCTTATACCTGCATTACGGTTATCAATACCCCAATCCGGAGCGCAAGGTGCAAAACCACCAGGAAAAAACCGTCTATATGAATTCATATGAGGAGCAAAAATTGCTTGGAAATCTTCCATAGTATTTAAAACACCAGAAATAGCATATCTGAGATTTGGTGCAATTTGATCGTCTGAAGAATTAAAAATATTTTCACCACTACTGTCTAAAATAGATGCATGTAAATGCATTCCATTGCCAGGATGATTTGCATATGGCTTAGCCATAAATGTAGCTTCCATATCATATTCTTCTGCAACACCTCTGACGAGCCGGCGAAAAATTACAGCAGTATCGGCTGCTGCTAAAACATCATCTGTATGGTGAAAATTAATTTCAAATTGGCCAGGACCAAATTCTGCAATTATTGAGTCAATCGGCAATCCTAGTTTTTTTGATGCTTTTTGTATTGCTCTAAGCATATCTTCAGATCGAGATAAAACTTCAAGGTCATAATTTTGTGCTTCAGGTGTCCTCTCAGGTGGCGATGGTGGATCAGTTACAGCTTTTCTTTTATTGAATACATAAAATTCTAATTCACATGCAATAACTGGGCTTAAACCTTGTTTCTTGTATTTATTCACTATTTTTTCAAGAATTAACCTAGGAGATAATGTGGAAATATCGCCATTCATTTCATGCATCTCTACCAACACTTGTGCCACATTCCCTTTTGCCCACGGCACTGGCTTTAATGTTCCATCAATTGGTTTTAAAATTCCATCAGGATCACCTTGGACTATACCTAAACCTGTTTCAGGAATTTCATATCCAAAGATATTTGGAGCATATGTGGAAAGTGGTATTCTAACTAGTCCGTCTACAAGCTTAGAAATTTCTGATGCAGGTAACCATTTACCTCTTAAAACTGCATTTATGTCACATAACATTAAGTCAATTCGCTCTGGCGCTCCATGCTCAGCACAATACAAATCATATTCATTCATAAAATCAGTCATTATTATCACCACTTAGTCACATCAATCGGGTGGCTGATATAAAAAGCCCCCAAATAATAACATAGTTATTTGTATAATCCTTGGCTTTTTATATCAGCCAAAGTTTCATCTAAAGATTTCGATGCAATATCAATTAGTTTATCAATTTCTGCGCGAGTAATAGTAATTGGTGGAGAAATAATCATCCTATCACCTACATGGCGCATAATAAGTCCATTACCAAAGCTATGACCTCGACCAATCAAACCAACAGTCCCCACATCAGCAGAAAATTTAGCCCTAGATGATTTATCAGGTGTCATTACAAGTGATCCCATAAATCCAACCATATTTGCTTCACCAATCAAAGGGTGATCACTAAAAGCACGCCATTTTTCAGCTAAATATGGCATTGTGTCAGACACTGCATTTTCTATGAGGTTTTCTTCTTGAATTATTCGAAGGTTTTCCAATGCCACTGCAGCACCAACCGGATGTCCACCATAAGTATACCCGTGAGCAAAATCTCCAGCATTATTAATTACATTGGCCACTTCATCACAAACCATAGATCCACCAATAGGTGCATAGCCAGACGATAGTCCTTTCGCAATTGTCATTATATGTGGTCTGATTCCGTAATAATCAGTACCAAACCAATGGCCTGTTCTTCCAAATCCACATATAACTTCATCAGCGATTAGTAATATTTCATGGTCATCACAAATTCGCTGTATTTCAGGCCAATAAGTTTCTGGCGGAACAATTACACCCCCCGCACCTTGTACTGGTTCAGCAATAAATGCAGCTATATTTTCTTCACCTAATTCATGAATTTTTGCTTCTAATTCACGAGCTCTTAAAAGCCCAAATTCTTCAGGTGTTAATTCACCACCTTCATTATACCAATCTGGTTGACCAATATAAGAAATATTTGCGATTGGAAGGCCACCTTGTGCGTGCATTCCTTTCATACCTCCAAGTGATGCGCCACCCATTGTTGAACCATGATAACCATTTATGCGGCTGATAATTATCTTTTTAGAGGGTTTATCTTTGGCTGCCCAATAGTGCCGAACCATTCTTATATTCGTATCATTTGCTTCTGACCCACCTGTCGCAAAAAAGGTGTGATTAAAACCTTGAGGTGATACCTCAGCTAATTTTGCGGAAAGAGAAATTGCAGGGACATGACTAGTTTGAAAGAAAGTGTTATAATATGGTAATTGTTGCATCTGAGCGTATGCAACATCTGCTAATTCTTTACGGCCATAGCCAATATTAACACACCATAATCCAGCCATTCCATCTAATATTTGCACACCATCTGAATCAGTGAGCATCACCCCATCAGCAGCCGTAATTATCCTTACACCTTTTTTTGCTAAATCTGCATTTTCAGTAAAAGGGTGCATATGATGCGCTGCATCCAATGCCTGCAAATCTGCCGTTGGCAAATGATTCATAATTTTATTCATACAAGCCCTCCTTTAATTTTTTTACACAACATTACAGTTGTTGCACAAAAAATTCCTAACCAAACTATTACAATTATAACTGTTGCTAATGCATTTTATAATTAATTGATATAAAAATTGACGTTGTTATGAAGAACAGCAAACAAGACAATAAAAAAACATTTCTATTGATCACAACATAAAAGAAAGCCTAGATCAAATTCGTTAAGCCGCATTAAAATCTAAATTTAGATAGGCAATATAGCCCTAAAGCTATACGAATGTCTTTTATATTGTATTTTAAGTATTAAATAAGAAATGAAGTACATCACCATCAGAAACCATGTAAGTTTTACCCTCAGCTCTCATTTTTCCTTTTTCTTTTGCACCCTGCTCACCATTACAATCTATATAATCCTCATAAGCAATAGTTTCTGCCCGAATAAAACCACGCTCAAAATCCCCATGGATAACACCAGCAGCTTGTGGAGCAGACGTATTCTTACGTATAGTCCAAGCGCGAGCTTCCTTTGGGCCAACTGTGAAATAAGTTTGCAAACCAAGTAAACCGTATCCTGCAGCAATTAATCTATCTAATCCTGCTTCTTCTAATCCCAGCTCATTTAAAAACATTTTTGCTTCTTCAGTTTCCAGTTGGCTGATTTCTTCTTCAATCGCTGCAGAAATAACTACAGAAACAGCTCCTTGATCAGATGCCATTTTTGCAACTGCATCTGAATGTGCATTTCCATTTCCAGCATTATCTTCTTCTACATTACAAACATATAGAATAGGTTTTGCAGTCAATAATGTAAGCAATTTCCACTGCTTTTCTTCATCAATTTCTATCTGACAAGTTCTAGCGGGCTTACCTGCCTCCAAAGCATCTTTGGCTCTTTTAAGTAAGTCATTTTGCATCACTGCATCTTTATCGCCACCTTTAATCTTTCGTACTAAACCCTGCATACGCTTTTCAATATTCTCCAAATCAGCCAACATTAATTCAGTCTCAATAGTATCTGCATCTTCTATTGGATCAACTCGTCCATCTACATGCGTAACATCATCATCATCAAAGCATCTTAATACATGTGCAATTGCATCACATTCACGGATATTTGCAAGAAATTGATTTCCTAATCCTTCGCCTTTTGAAGCTCCTTTAACAAGACCTGCTATATCAACAAATGTCATTCGAGCAGGAATAATTGTTTTAGAGTTTGCAATCTTCGATAAAAGATCTAATCGCTCATCAGGGACAGACACTTCACCAGTATTTGGTTCTATTGTACAGAAAGGAAAATTAGCGGCTTGAGCAGCCGCAGTTCGGGTTAGCGCGTTAAAGAGTGTTGACTTACCAACATTCGGCATGCCGACAATACCAGTTTTGAAACCCATGATTTTCAACCTTTAAATTTATGTTTGTGGCATCTATCGTTTGATTAGGGCAAAGGTCAAGTAATCCAGCACTTGAAATTATTCAATTTTTGCCGCAAAGATTTTTTTAAACTAAGAAAGATTATTATAATGTCACGAATTGCTAATAAATTTGCAGATTTAAAATCAAAAGGTCAGTCAGCTTTTGTTTCCTATATTATGGCAGGTGATCCAAATTATGATACCACTTTAGAAATAGTTAAAGGCCTTCCAGGTGCAGGAGTTGATATTATAGAACTAGGGGCGCCATTTACAGACCCAATGGCTGACGGCTCTACAATTCAATTGGCTGGGCAGCGCGCATTGGCAGGTGGAATGACGCTGAATAAAACCCTGAAAATGGTTGCAAGTTTCCGTGAAACTGACAATGAGACACCTATCGTATTAATGGGTTATTATAATCCTATATATAGTCACGGTGTAGACAAATTTATAAAAGATGCAAAAGATGCTGGGGTCGATGGCTTGATAGTAGTAGATCTGCCGCCTGAAGAAGACGAAGAATTATGTATTCCAGCAAAAAATATGGGTTTAGATTTTATTAGACTGGCAACGCCAACAACAGATATAAAGCGCTTACCTAAACTTATTCCAAACACTAGTGGATTTATTTATTATGTTGCGGTTACGGGCGTCACGGGTGCAGGTTCAGCAAATGCAGCAGATGTTGGTATTGAAATTAAACGCATAAAAGAAAGTACAGATCTACCTATTGTTGTTGGATTTGGAATTAATACACCTGAAGCGGCACATGACATGGCACTACATGCTGATGGAGCTGTAGTTGGATCTGCTATAGTGTCAAAAATTGCTGCAGGTGAGTCTGTTGAAAGTGTTTTAAGTTTTGTTAAAAGTTTAGCAGATGGAGCACATAGCGCAAAAAATTAACATAATTGACGAAATAAAATCAATCTGATAAATTGGTAAAATATTTTTACCAATCGAGAAACTAATGAAAATTATTACCACAATTGATGATTTAAAGCCTCTTTACAAACGACGTGTACCTAAAATGTTTTATGACTACACAATTGGTGGATCTTGGACAGAACAAACATTACGTGAAAATATAAGCGATTTTAACAAGTTATATTTTAGACAAAGGGTTGCGGTAGATATTTCAAATAGGACAACCAAAACTAAGTTAATAGGCCAAGATGCTACTATGCCGGTTGCGTTAGCCCCAGTTGGTCTAACAGGATTACAACATCCAGATGGAGAGATTAAAGCTGCAAAAGCAGCTGAAGAATTTGGAGTTCCTTTTACTTTATCAACAATGTCTATCTGTTCGATTGAAGATGTAGCAAAAAATACATCTAAACCTTTTTGGTTCCAGCTTTACTGTATGAGTGACCGACCATTTATAGAAAATTTAATAGATCGCGCCAAAGAGGCAAAATGTTCAGCTCTAATTATTACCCTAGACTTACAAATATTGGGACAACGCCATAAAGACATAAAAAACCAAATGACAGCACCACCCAAGCTAACACTTAAGAACATAATTAATATGGCAACAAAACCAAAATGGTGTTTAGGAATGATGGGAACAAAACGCCATGGTTTTGCAAATATTGTTGGCCACGCTTCTGGTGTCAAAAACTTAACAAGTTTGTCTGAATGGTCTGCAAATAATTTGTTGCGCACTCTGAATTGGGACGATTTAGATTGGATGATTAAGCGTTGGGGTGGAAAAGTTATACTAAAGGGCATCCAAGACGTTGAAGATGCAAAAATGGCAGTAAAAACAGGTGCAGACGCTATTGTTGTCTCCAACCACGGCGGCCGCCAACTTGATGGCGCTCTTTCATCAATTCGATCTCTCCCTTCAATTATTGACGCAGTTGGGGGTAAAATTGAGGTATGGGTAGATGGGGGCATTAGATCCGGCCAAGATGTAGCAAAAGCTGTTTCATTAGGCGCTAAAGGTGTAATGATAGGGAGACCTTTCATTTATGGCCTTGGTGCAATGGGACAAGGAGGTGTCACCAAAGCATTAGAAATCATACAGAAAGAATTAGATACTACTATCGCGCTTTGTGGTGAACAATCAGTTGAGAACATGAGTCGAAAAAATTTATTAATCCCAAAAGATTTTAGAGGTAATTGGGAATAAAAAAAATTTACATTCCCTCACACAAAACAAAAAATTCTAAAATATATGTTCTAAAATATAAAAACTTTAAATTAAGTTTCCTTAAATAAATCTCTTCACATCAGGGGAAAACTGTCCTATACGGCGCTTTCAATGGCCATACACCCTGGAGGATGGCCCTAATTTATGGAGAATTATTATGGCAGGAAAAATTCCTGATCTAGAATTAACGCCGCGCGCGGGGACAGGCAAGGGAGCCGCCCGTCAAGCACGTCGTGATGGCCTAGTGCCTGGAGTTGTTTATGGTGGTGGCAAAGAACCACAGGCTATAACAATACCTTTCAATATCTTATTTAAAAAATTAAAAGATGGTGGTTTTATGTCTACACTTTTCAACTTAAAAGTTGAAGGTGCCGACGACGTAAGAGCAGTGTGTCGTGGAGTTCAACGACATGTTGTAAAAGACTTACCAACTCACATCGACTTTCTTAGACTAAACCGTGACAGTCGAATTAATATGAATATTCCAGTTCATTTTTTAAATGAAGAAACAAGTGTTGGTTTGAAAAAAGGTGGAACATTGACAATTGTTCGCCAAGAAGTTGAACTAATGGTGACTGCTGGTAATATTCCAGATCATATTGAAGCCGACTTGGAAAATCTTGAGATTGGTCAAACTATAAATATTTCAGATATTACACTACCAGAAGGCACGCGTCCTGTTATTGCAGATCGTGATTTTGTAATTGCTAATATTGCAGCACCTGGTGGCGCAACTGATGAAGAAGATGAAGCTTCTGAAGCAGAAGCAGACGCAGATGTAGCAACTGATACACCTGAATCAGATGAAGAAAAATAAATTTTCTTCATAAAATTATTATTAGCCCGTGCAATTTGTGCGGGCTTTTTTTATTCTTAATGGTTTTTAATAGCTTAATTATTTATATTAGAATAATTTGTAACTAATGATTTAAAGTTCTAAAATAAATATAATTTAAAAAAGTGATAAATTATGAAATTGTTCGTTGGTTTAGGAAATCCGGGTAAAAAATATGCTAACAATAGGCATAATATTGGATTTATGGCTTTAAACCAAATATCAACAGATCATTCATTTTCATCCTGGAAACATAAATTCCAGGGGCAAATATCTAGTGGAACCTTAGGTATGGAAAAAATCATCCTATTAAAGCCTGATACATTTATGAATTTATCTGGCCAATCAGTAAGTGAGGCTATGAATTTTTATAAGGTTAAGATCGAAGATATTATTGTGTTTCATGATGAACTAGATCTTTCTCCATCAAAATTACGTGTAAAAATTTCAGGAGGACATGCTGGTCATAACGGTTTACGCTCCATACACCAACACATAGGATCAGACTACACGAGAGTGCGCATGGGGATTGGTCACCCAGGCCATAAAGATAGAGTCGCTAATTATGTTTTGAATGACTTTTCTAAAAGTGATGCAGATTGGTTAAACGACTTAATATTTGGAATAAGTGATGGGGCATTTCATCTTGCCAAAGGGGAACCTGCAAAATTTATGAATACTGTAGCGATGAGAACTGTTCCGCAACGTGAAAAACCAATAAAAAAGAAAATAGAGCCTGTTATTTCTAAAGATATTCCAGAAATAGATAAACGATCTCCAATCCAGAAATTAATGGATAGATTTGGGAATTAGTATCAAGTATTTAAATCTTATGATAATTTAGAATTATTCTAAATATTGACTTTACGATATAAAAAAGCGATATATATACTTCATAAATAAGGATGCACCTTTATGTTTATTCAGACAGAATCTACGCCAAATCCAGCAACTTTAAAATTCTTACCAGGCCAAACAGTTATGGCTATGGGAACAGCTGATTTTCCGACGCCTGATGCTGGTGCATCATCTCCATTAGCTAAAAGAATATTTGCTGTTGAAGGCGCTACAGCTGTTTTTTTGGGACCAGATTTTGTAACAATTACAAAATTGGACGATTTTGATTGGGATCATATAAAACCTGCACTTCTTGGAGCGATTATGGAACACTTTCAATCTGGTCAGCCAGTTATTGAAGGTGAAGATAATTCAGGAGGTCACGCTGAGCATAGTGGAGAAGATTCTGATATCGTTAATCAAATTAAAGATTTATTAGACACAAGAGTACGCCCAGCTGTGGCTCAAGACGGTGGTGATATTACATTTCATGGCTTTGAGCGTGGTATAGTTTATCTTCATATGCAAGGAGCATGTGCAGGATGTCCATCCTCTACAATTACCTTAAAGATGGGCATCGAAAATCTATTACGGCATTATATACCAGAAGTAACTGAGGTGCGTCCTGTTGCCGCTTAAAGAGTGTGTACTTGCATTTGATACTTCGGCCGCGCACTGCGCGGTCTCTTTATTTATAGATGGCAAATGTTTCGAGGAACGCATCGAACTTATGGTTAAAGGGCAGGCAGAAAGATTATTTCCATTATGCGAAGAAATTTTAAATTCAGCATCACTTAGTTGGAAAAATATAGATGTAATTGGTGTGTGTGTTGGACCAGGAAACTTTACTGGCGTGAGAGTTGGTGTATCCGCAGCAAGAGGTCTAGCACTTTCATTATCCAAACCTGCAATAGGCATTTCAAGGCTAGATGCAATGGCATTAGACTCTAAAGGCCCTTTATCCGTAATAATGGACGCTAGACGAGAAAGAATATATATTCAAGATTTCCTAAATGGCATTGCTATAAACGATCCAAAAATTGTAGAAATTGAGAATCAAGACTTGTCTATTAATGCAATAGTCAGTTCAGATGATAAAAATATAAATTTATTCAAAAATTCTAAGAGACCTAAGAATACCTTACCAAGCGCTATTGCCCAATTAGCTATAACTAGAATTGGAAACAAAAACTCACGCCCAGCGCCATTATACCTCCAAGAGCCAAACGCTAGTTTGCCAAAAGAACAGCCTCCAAAAATAATACCATGAATCCAGAACTTTTAGCTGAAATACATGCAAAATCATTTATTACTCCACGCCCATGGTCAGCTTCAGAGTTTGATAAATTATTAATTAAAGACTCCATTTTTTTAATATCAGAAAAACGTTCTTTTTTACTTGGTATGCTTACAAGATTTGAAGCTGAAATTCTTACAATAGCAGTTGATCCAATAAATCGCCGGATAGGAATTGCAGAGAAATTACTTAATGAGTTTGAAACATTATGTTTAAATGAAAATGTTGAGAAGATCATACTTGAAGTTGCAAAAAATAATGCTCCAGCACTTATGCTATATGAGAAATGCGGATATAAAATTAAAGGTGAGCGTAAGAATTACTATACATCACCTGAAGGTAAAAAAATTACAGCTATTGTGATGAGTAAATTAATTTAGCCTCTTCCAATAAATGGCATTTTATTTGCCATAATAGTCATTGTTAAAACATTTGTACTCAAAGGCAACTGTGCCATATTCCAAACAGCCTCAGCAGCATCAGATACTTCCATAGTTTCAACCACATGATCAGAATGACTAAGATTTGAAACCATTTCTGTGTTTGCATTTCCAATATCAATTTGTCCACAACATATATTAAGCTCTCGCCCATCTAATGCTATGGTCTTAGTTAAACCTGTTATTGCATGTTTTGTAGTTGTGTATGGCACAGATCCTTCGCGAGGAGTATGGGCAGAGATTGATCCATTATTAATGATACGCCCACCATTTTTTTTCATATGGCGAAAAGCTTCTCGAGCAGACAAAAACATCCCAGTCAAATTGACATCAATAGATTTCTGCCAGTCCTTAATATCAATTTGATCAATACGTGCTTGAGGAGTAAAAATTCCAGCATTATTAAACAATACGTTTACCTCACCAAAACGGTCAATCATTAATTCAAAAGCATTTTCTATCTGTTTTTCTTTACTAACATCACATTTTAAACATAAAGAATTATCATAATTTTTTGCGATTTCATCTAGTTTATCTTTACGACGGGCTACTAGACCTACATTCCATCCACGATCTAAAAATAGTTTAGCAACAAAAGCACCAATACCGCTACTTGCCCCTGTAATGAGTATAGTTTTTGCCATAATTTTTCCTTGTGAGTTCAATTAAAATACTGGCTTAGTTTTATAAAAGATGCAAACATTCTTACAACAAGGGAGAATACAAATGAGTGCATCACCAAATAAATTTTTTCAACCAGTAGATGGAATGGAACTACCTCGCTTTGCTGGAATTCCAAGCTTTATGAGACTACCTCATTTAGAATTAAACGACCAACAGATTAATAATGTTGATTTTGGGTTAATTGGAGTTCCATGGGATGCTGGCACTACAAATAGACCTGGACCACGTCATGGCCCACGTCAAATGAGAGATTTATCAACAATGATACGAGCTATGAATGGTGCTACTCGAATAAAACCATTTGAAATTGCGAACTTTGCTGATTTAGGTGATGCTCCTGTAAACCCTGCGGATATACAAGATTGTATGTCACGTATTACTGATTTTTATAAAAAAGTTAAATCAATAGGTATTATTCCAATGACTATTGGTGGTGATCATTTAACAAGCTTACCAGTTTTGAGGGCACTAGCAGCTGAAAACCCAGTTGGGATGATACACTTTGATGCTCATACTGATCTCTTTGAAAGCTATTTTGATGGATATAAATATACACATGGCACGCCATTTCGACGTGCTATTGAAGAGGGCTTACTTGATCCAAAACGTGTTATTCAAATAGGTATTCGGGGAAGTATGTATGATGGAGAAGATATCGAATGGGGCAGAAAACAAGGTGTCACAATCATTCAAATTGAAGAGTTATTCGAGCGAGGAATTAAAGATGTAATGCAACAAGCTCGCAATATTGTTGGTAATGATAAAACTTATTGTTCTTATGATATTGATTTCATTGACCCTACTTTTGCGCCAGGGACTGGAACTCCTGAAGTTGGTGGGCCAAATAGCTTTCAAGCACTTCAAGTTGTGCGCGAATTAAAGGGTGTGAACTTAATTGGTATGGACCTTGTTGAGGTTTCACCTCCATTCGATCAATCTGGAGCAACTTCTTGGTTAGGTATTTCAATTGTATTTGAAATGATGTGTATTTTAGCTCAACTAAAAGATAATTAATTAAGTTAAAAAAATTAAAATATTTTGCGTTTTTCTGATGCTAATCAATACAGATTTCTATATTGTTAAAGAATACTTTTAAATCCTGATGGAGAAATCAATGGACTTAATAGCACTTAACATTGAAATGATTGCAGTATTATGCTTGTTGGCTTTCACAATATTTTTATTTGTTTCAGAAATTGTACGTGTTGATTTAGCAGCTATAGTGGTAATGGTTCTACTAGGTGCTTTAAGTTACATACCATCTTTAAGTGGCCTTGCAGATGTTAATCATTTATTTGATGGTTTTGCATCTAATGCAGTTATATCTATAATTGCCGTCATGATTATTGGTGCTGGATTGGATAAGACAGGCCTGATGAATACAGTAGCCGCAAGTATTCTTAAATATGGTGGGACTACTGAAAAACGCATTATTCCTGTTGTCTCTGGATCAGTAGGTTTTATTTCTAGTTTTTTACAAAATGTAGGCGCAGCTGCTTTATTCTTGCCAGTAGTAAGTCGAATCTCAGCTAGAACTGAAATTCCCATGTCTAGGCTTTTGATGCCAATGGGTTTTTGTGCAATTTTAGGTGGAACAATGACGATGGTGGGCTCATCACCTTTAATTTTGCTTAATGATTTAATTATTACTTCTAATTCTGAATTACCCAATGAATTGAAAATGGAAACATTTAGTTTATTTTCGGTTACTCCAATTGGCCTAGCTTTGGTGATTACGGGAATATTATATTTTGTTTTTCTAGGCAAATGGGTACTACCAGGGTCAGGCGGCAGGACAGCTGGATCTGCCGGCCAATCGATGAAAGATTACCTAAAAAGAATTTATGGGCTAAAAGCTGACATTGTTGAAGTGGTTGTCCCAGAGGGCTCTATACTAATGGGCGAAACATTAGGAGACCTAATGGACGCCCATCATATTTATGTAATTGGAACTTACCACAATGCAAATAGATGGGTTGGCCCAACTTTAGATACAAAAATTACTCCACCATGCAGGTTGGCAATTCTTGGCCGCAAAAAAGTAATCCAAGAAATGTGTGAAGATTATGGCTTAGAGGTTAAACCACGTTTAGATGTTTTTGCTGAAGAATTTGTACCTACAAAAGCTGGAGTTGCAGAGGTAGTCATTCCTCCAAATTCATCTGTCATTGGAAAAACTGCTCGTGAAATGCAATTTAGAAAAATATATGGAATGGCACTTTTAGCAATCTATAGAAGCGAAGAAACATATAGTCATGTTGAAACCGATGAACATCAGCCAAGCCGAATAGGCGTTATGGAATTACACGCAGGTGATACCCTTGTAGTTCAAACCCAATGGGAAGCATTAACCCGATTAAAATCAGATAAGAATTTTGTAATAATAACATCAGACTATCCCCAAGAAGAACTCCGCCCACAAAAAGTTGGATGGGCTGTATTGTTTTTCTCAATTGCACTTGCACTGATATTATTTTCACCTATGCGGTTGTCACTTTGCCTTTTAGTGGGTGCCGTAGGAATGATAGTATCTAGAGTATTAAGTATTGATGAAGCTTATAAAGCAGTTGGATGGAATACTGTTTTTTTATTAGCAGGACTAATACCTTTAGGGCACGCTGTACAAAGCACAGGAACTGCAGAGTGGATAGCTCAAGGAGTTTTAACAATATTAGACGGTTGGCCAATTTGGGCACTTCAAGTAGGAATAGCTATACTTGCTACTATTTTTACATTAGTAATGTCTAATGTTGGGGCAACAGTCCTATTAGTTCCTTTAGCTGTATCAATTGCTATTGCATCTGGTGGTGATCCTGCAATATTTGCAATGACTGTTGCTATATCAACATCTAATTCATTTTTAATACCAACCCATCAGGTCAATGCATTAATTATGGGACCAGCAGGTTATAGGGTTGCTGATTTTGTCAAAACTGGTGGTATTATGACAGTATTATTCTTGATAGTTTCTATGGTAATGATGAACCTTATTTTTTAAATTAGATTATTTATAAATAAGTGCGGTTAAAAATATAATTATATTAATAAAATGAACACTATTACTAATTATTCAATAGGCTCTAATGTTAATTCATTAGAGATTTGACTTCTCAAATCATCGGTATGAAGTGGGCCAGTTGGTCGAGCTAATTTATACGCTTTTACCCAATACAATTTATCAATTGCTCTTGTAATTGCAACATAAGCTAATCTTTTCCATAATGGTATTCCAGCTTCTTCCCGTCCCATTTTTGCTGCTACAAATAAATCCGGTGCAAATACTTGAACTTCTTTCCACTGAGAGCCTTGTGATTTGTGTATCGTGCAAGCTGCCCCATGAACAAACGCAGCGCCCATATTAGCTGCAAAAGGTATAAAAGGTTCTTCTTGGTCAGGTGCTTCTATCTTGATAATACTAGCCGCAGAAACTTGGGGATCTTCTGCACCTATTACATGCAACCTAGAGAACCCTGGCTTACGTCCATCCCCTAAATAAACACATTGAGCTCCTTTGATTAATCCCCTTGCTTCTAGATCAATACGTTTTTTCCTATGCTTCATAGGTAATTCTATACCATCACAAATTAAAGGTTCCCCAGATAATAAACGATCATCAGGAGCCTCATATGCATTTCTAAATGCTTGAATTAACCGTATGCGTGTTGCATTTCGCCATACTAAAACTGGTGATCTTGCCATTAAATCGGATTGAACAGATTGGGACAAAACAACTCTATCGTCTTTTTTAGCTATGAGTTCAATTTGTCGTTCAAATTCTTGAAAAGTTAATTTTGGATCTGATAATGAATGTGCTAAATCTAAAATAGGGCTATCACCAGATTGACGATGTATTCGGGTTAAATGGCACTGTTTAGATTTTGGTATATTCTCAAATGCCATTGCACCTGATTGACCTACCGGGGCCAACTGCGCTGGATCACCAAACAAAATGAGTGTAGAAAATATTTCTTTCAGGTCTTCAAACTGTCGATCATCCAACATTGAACTTTCATCGATAAAACCAATGTCTAGGGGCTCTTCTCTTCTTTTCCATCCAATTATAAAGTCTGAACCACGTAAACCAGCTGCCGCTAGAGCTCCAGGTATCGACTTATTGTTTTTAAAAAATAATGCAGCTCTGTCAAAGGCAATATCATTTAATCCCTCAATAACGGGACGTTCATCATTTCCATTTAACCATTCTGAAAATTTTTCATATTCAGGATCATACATTGGTGTATACAAAATTCTGTGAATAGTTGTTGCTTGAACACCTCTATTTCGCAAGACACTTGCTGCTTTATTTGTAGGTGCTAATATTGCTAAAGTCCGGCGATCTTTTCGAGCTTTACCTTCATGATCACCTGATACCAACTCAACACCAGCATTAACAAGAGCTTCTGCTAGGTTTCCCAATAATAAAGTTTTTCCAGATCCCGCTTTTCCTAAAATAGCTAATATTTTATTTTTGTTTTCGCTTAATGGTAATAAATTATCATTTTTTAAATCAATACCAGCTGACATCATTGCTTCTGATACGGCATCATACGCTACAGCTTGATCATCAGAATATTCCACTAGAAAGCCTTAAAGTATTTTAAAAAATAAAATCTAATTTATTATCAGTAAAACATAAGAAAGATGAAAGCCTTAAAAAATATTTAATGGCTTATATATCCATTATATAACTAAATTCGGGATAATTTGTTTTTTACGTGATACTACCCCTGGAAGTACAATAATATCTTCTTCAATAACAACTTTAAATGATTTTTCTGCAATATCTTTTACTTGTTGATTTGGAATTAAAAGATTTGATTGTTCATTTAATATATCAACGACAAATAATAAAACTTGGTCTACACCATCTTCTTTTGCAACATTTTTCATTTCAGCAATTAAACTATCTTTTCTAGCTAAAACAATATCTGGGCTTGTTGTTTCAAGTACCGATATTCGCATCTTTACATTGTTAACTTCATATTCTTTTGAATCCATTCGTAATAATTCTTTATCAGAAAACTGGGAAATATTTGATTTTGCTTCAAACATTTTTTGAGCATACTCAGACAGGCTTAATTCCAAATCTTTAGAAAGATTTTTAGCTAACTCAATATCAGTGCTTGTTGTAGTAGGACTTCTAAATTCTAAAGTATCCGAAATTATGCATGAAAGAATTAGTCCTTTTATTTCTCTTGGGGCATTAGCTAAATCATCACCCATCATTTCTGACATAATTGTTGCTGTTGAAGCTAAAGGTTTAATAGTTATTTTGATTGGTTCCTTTGTCTTCAAGCCCCCTGTCAAAAGGTGATGATCGATTATTTCAATAATGTTAGCATCATTTATATTATCAGGTAATTCTGAAGGATTATTAGTATCAACAATTATTACATCTTCATCTCTTTCAACAGACTTTAAAACTTCTGGTGAAACATAATCCCAATATTTTATTACATATGCAGCTTCTGTATTTAGATCACCTAGTACATAAGGGGTAGCGTCTATACCCTTTTGTTCCAAGTACCATGCCCAGATAATTGCAGAAGCTGTTGCATCTGTATCAGGTGCTTTATGTCCAAAAACTTTTATCATAATTATCTCTTTGTATACTAATAATTGCCTTATATCATGCAAATCGTTTGTGTAAACAATTAGGATATCGAAGAATAAAAATCTTATTAAACATTACATTGAATTATCTTTCACATTGGCTAATCTATTTCAAAAGGAGACTTCCATGAAAAATCGAAAACTCGGAAATGACGGATTATATGTTAGCTCAATTGGCTTTGGAGCAATGAGCATAACTGGTTTTTTTGGCCCAACAGATGATAAAACATCGCAAAGATGTTTAGCTTCCGCATATGATAATGGAATTGATTTTTTTGATACTGCAGATGTTTATGGAAATGGTTTATCTGAAAATCTGATAGGACAATTTTTAAGAGAAACAAATGCTAAAATAAAAATAGCAACTAAATCAGGAATTCAAACTGAACCTGTTCGGCAATTTAATAATTCCAATGATTATTTAAGCAAATCTCTTGATAAATCTTTACAAAGATTAGGTGTTGATTATGTTGATTTGTTTTATATTCATCGCCGTGAAGCAAATCGTCCCATAGAAGAAGTAGTTAATACTTTACAAGGTTTTATTAAAGCTGGAAAAATTGGTGGATACGGCCTGTCTGAAGTTTCCCCAACAACACTCAGAAGAGCCCACAAAATTCATCCTTGTATGGCAGTGCAAAACGAATACTCACTTTGGTCAAGATTACCAGATTTAGGGTTGATAAGAACTTGTTCAGAGCTTGGTGTTTCATTTGTTCCATTTTCACCTTTGGGAAGAGGAATGCTTACAGATAAGCCAGCTAAACGAAAAAATATGACATCACCAGATTTACGAATAAATAATCCTCGCTTTATGGAACCAAACCTCTCAGACAATTTAGCTATGATAAAAAACTTTAAAAATTGGGCTTTAGATAATAAAATGAGCACTGCTTGCGCTGCTCTAGCATGGGTTTTAAATAGAGGGCAGCATCTAATTCCAATTCCTGCAACACGGACTAGCAAACATTTAATGGAATGGGTAAATGCATCTGAAATAAATTTGTCACATGATCAAATGAGCGAAATAGAAGCTATCCTTCCAATTGGATGGGCATATGGTGATCGATATTCAGTGAGTCAGTATGTCGGTCCAGAAACATATTGCTAATTTTTTTCTAATAGTTGAATTGTTATTAAATTTGTAAGATTTTCAGAATTTGTTAACAATTCCCCACATGCTTTAGGCCCCTTATCTGTTGAAATTTGGCAATAATTATAGGCACCCATATCAAGATTTATTACCATATCAGGGCTATGTTTAGACTTAATCTCTGAAGCTGCTTCGTATAATGTGGAAGCTGTTTTAGTTTGATAAACTCCCCACCCTGACTTCTTGATAAAAAACATTCTTCTCATAAATCGACGTGCATTATCAACATTATATAAATCTAAATTTCCATCAGATATTAATAAATGAGATTGTATCATGCTCCACCCTTTTAATTGTGCAAGTTTGATAAAACTATTTCGTTCAGATTTTATTGTGAGATCAAAGTCTTTTTCCCATAATTTAATATTTCGCACACTAAATATATGAGGAGCACCGTTAGGGGATATAAGCAGAACACCATCCCAGCTTTGAAATCTTGAGCTAATAAGTCTCAAACCACCAAATGCTAGTCCCTCAACTCCAAATCTGTCACCACTTGAATATGCACCAGTAATAGAGAGAATATCATTAGAGCTGTGGGATAATTCTAATGGGTGGAATTTAAGAGAAATATTTGCTGGTGTATTACAGCTATAAAATAAAATACTTTCATCTGGAGCACCACAATCCTGAGCACTAATCAGTTTGGGTGCACTAAATACAAACATACATGTTATAAATAGTGATATAAAACGGGTCATAAAATCGAAAATACGCGCTCTTTAGTAACAGTCAATCTTATTATATAATAAATTTCTTTGTAGATATATAAAGTTATATTAATAAAATTTTAATATCACTTAAATCGTGAATGGCTTATATTGTTCTTTCGACCATTTTCTTTTTAATCTCAGCAATTGCTTTTGCTGGGTTTAGTCCTTTAGGACATGTTTTTGCACAATTCATAATTGTATGGCATCGATAAAGTTTAAATGGATCCTGAAGTTCATCGAGTCTCTCACCTGTAGCTTCATCTCGTGAATCTATTATCCACCTATATGCATGTAAAAGTGCTGCTGGGCCTAAATAACGGTCCCCATTCCACCAATATGAAGGGCAAGACGTTGAACAACATGCACACATAACACATTCATAAAGACCATCTAATTTTTTTCGATCTTCAATAGACTGTCGCCATTCAGTAGCAGGTTTATTTGTTTTAGTTTCCAACCAAGGCATTATTGAAGCATGTTGCGCATAAAAATGTGTTAAATCAGGAATTAAATCCTTTATTACTTCCATATGTGGCAATGGATAAATCTTCACATCACCCTTTATTTCATCTAACCCATAAATACATGCCAAAGTGTTTATGCCATCAACATTCATTGCACATGATCCACAAATCCCTTCACGGCATGAACGTCTAAATGTAAGTGTAGGGTCTACTTCACTTTTTATCTTTACCAATGCATCTAATACCATTGGGCCACATTTATCCATATCTAAAAAATATGTATCTAAGGATGGGTTTTCACCTGTATCAGGATTCCATCTATAAACTTTAAAAGCACGAACATTTGTTGCACCTTCAGGTTTTGGCCATGTTTTACCAACTGTCATTCTAGAGTTTTTTGGGAGTGTTAGTTCAACCATGTCTTTACCGTTTTATATTTTATCTAGATATTAAAAATGTATTTTCCAGAGGCCGATCAATTAAGTTCGGCCTCTAAGAGACTTTGAATTTTAAAAACTTAAAGCTTACTAGACGCAGTGTCTTTTGTTACTGCAGTATTTGCAGCTTGATCAGCTGCACAAGCTGTTAATGTTAGTGCTACTGCTATGATTGCAGTGATTTTCAAAATGTTCATTTTGTATCCTTCCTTAGTTACCATCGCAAATTTATTTTGCTTATGTATATCTTATTCTTTTTTTCTGCCAGTGACAGTTTTATTTATATTTTTTACCATCAACATCTTATTTTCTATTTATCCAGTAGATTTATAATGCCTACGATTTTATTATTATAACAGGTGATATAAAATCATAATAGTATAAAAAATTAATAAACCCTCGCCTTTGGTGCTATTTTTTTCATATCAATTCCACCCTCTTCAACGCTTGTTAATGGATCTAGATGCACACCCCTATAACTTATATCAAACTTTTCATTATCTACTCGACATAACGTATGCTTGCGCCAATTAACATCGTCACGGTCTGGATAATCTTCGTGAGCATGTGCACCACGGCTTTCTTTTCTTGCTTCAGCACCAACAATGGTTGCTAATGCATTTGGCATTAAATTAGTTAACTCTAAAGTTTCCATTAAATCTGAATTCCAAATAAGTGAACGGTCTGTAACATTTAAATCAGCGACCTTTTTTGCCACTTCAACCATCTTATCAACACCTTCAGATAGTGTCTTATTAGTGCGAAATACTGCTGCATCAGCTTGCATATTTTTTTGCATTTCAAGTCTCAACTCTGCAGTTGGTACTGATCCATTAGCGTGTCTAATAGTGTCAAAACGGGCCATTGATTTTTCAACCGAATTTTCATTTAAAGGTTCATTTGAGGCATTTGGATCTACTACTTTTGCAGCGCGAATAGCTGCTGCACGCCCAAATACTACCAAATCAATTAAACTATTAGATCCAAGTCGATTTGCACCATGTACAGAGGCACAACCAGCTTCACCAACAGCCATTAAACCAGGCAATATTCTATCATGGTCATCAGATGTTGGATCTAAAACTTCACCCCAATAATTAGTAGGGATACCACCCATATTATAATGAACAGTGGGCAATACTGGGATTGGCTCTTTGTTTACATCAACACCAGCAAATATTTTTGCACTTTCTGAAATTCCTGGCAACCTTTCTGCAAGTGTTTCGGGAGGCAGATGATTTAAATGCAAATGAATATGATCACCTTCCGGCCCAATGCCTCGGCCTTCATTAATTTCCATCGTCATGCATCTTGAAACAACATCACGAGACGCCAAATCTTTATATGTTGGAGCGTAGCGCTCCATAAATCTTTCACCTTCTGAATTCGTAAGATAACCACCCTCTCCTCGGGCACCTTCTGTAATCAAACACCCTGAACCATAAATACCAGTAGGATGAAATTGAACAAACTCCATATCTTGCAATGCTAGGCCTTGGCGCGCCACCATACCTCCGCCGTCTCCAGTACAAGTATGTGCTGATGTGGCACTGAAGTATGCACGACCATATCCTCCAGTGGCTAACACTACCATTTTCGCGTTAAACCTATGTATTGTTCCGTCATCTAATTTCCAGGCGATAATGCCCTGACACCGACCATCTTCGGTCATTATTAAATCAGTAGCAAAATATTCAATATAAAATTCTGCATTATGTTTCAATGATTGGCCGTATAAGGTGTGTAATATAGCATGCCCGGTTCTATCAGCAGCTGCACAAGTTCTTTGCACTGATGGGCCTTCACCAAATTGGGTCGTATGACCACCAAACGGCCTTTGATAAATTTTTCCTTCTTCAGTTCGAGAGAACGGAACTCCATAATGTTCCAATTCGTAAACAGCTTTTGGAGCTTCTCTGACCAAATACTCCATTGCATCAGTATCACCTAACCAATCGGATCCTTTAACCGTATCATACATATGCCATTGCCAATGGTCATTTGGAGACGTGCCAACATCCATATTAGCAAGTGAAGCAGCTATGCCTCCTTGTGCAGCTACAGTATGAGAACGTGTTGGAAATACCTTAGAAACACAAGCTGTTTTAAGACCTTGCTCTGCCATTCCAAGCGTTGCCCTTAATCCTGCACCACCAGCACCTACAACAACAACGTCATATTCATGGTCAATATATTCATATGATGACATTCAAAATTCTCCGTTCAACCAGCAAAGGTAATTTTCAATATTGCAAAGACAGCCGTTAGACCAAATGTCCAACAGAATAATTTATTAAATATAATTAAAAACAAAAGTTTACCTTTTGAATGTACATAATCTTCGATTACAACCTGCAAACCCTCTTCTAGATGTTTGAATGTAATCAGGAAAAAAAGTATTATTGAAATACTTGTAAAAGGATTTTGAAAAGACTCAATTACAACATTATGATCTTTTCCAATAAGCGGTGCCATAACAAGAATAAAAATAATTGTTAAAGGTATCAAAGCAACAGATTTTAATCTTTCACCAAACCAATGACTTGCACCTGACTTAGCAGAACCCAAGCCACTAACTTTTGATCTATCCGTTTTGAAATTCATGACAATGCCCCACTGTAACAAATTATTACAAATGTAAGAACAAAACTTCCAATAATTACAGCCCATCCCATTCGGTCTGCGGTTTTCAAATCAAATCCGTATCCCATATCCCAAATTAGATGCCTGATACCTCCCAAAGAGTGGTAACATAATGCCCAAACTGAACCAATCAATACGACTATCCCAAACCAACTTGATAAAATACTGTTTGCACTTTCAAAATACTTAATATTTGTTGATGCTGCTAGGAGCCACCAGACAATTAGAACAAATCCAAATGAAAGTGAGACACCGGATATACGCACCAATATTGATGAGATTGAACTCATCTGAGGCCTGTATATCGTCAAATGAGGTGATAGAGGGCGATTACCCTTAACTCTTTCTGACATGCTTTACTCCAGTAATATTCAAGAATTTATCATTTGTTATATTAATTTATTTATGCATCACAGCACAAATAGGACATTTTACATATTTATTATGCACAAACGCATACTTTTATAATTTTGTGATCACAATTCACTTAATTTCAGTTCTCTTTTGTATTCAATATCATTCTTTTTAATTACAGCCTGTGCACATCTCATTACTCCCCACTTTTCGTCGTATGTATATTGAGGGTCACCATATAGTTCCCATCCATTAGAAAGAGCTTTAGTCACTTTGTGGCAAAAGGCTGATGTGTCTTCATGTGTTAGTAATCTGTATGCAATCATAATGAATGCTTTCTATTAAAGAATTGATATATACGATATGTTGTAACTAGAACAATTCTGATCATATTCAATATTAAATGTGCTATATAATAGAAATGCAGGAAAAAAATTAATATGTTACTTGCTCTCATGTCGCTTTCCTACTAGCAGGAAGTCGAAATTTTATATTTATGGAGATAACTAATGGCACGCTCAAAAATTGCACTTATTGGCTCAGGTATGATTGGTGGAACACTTGCTCATCTTGCTGCACTAAAAGAATTAGGTGATATAGTTTTATTTGATATTGCAGACGGTATACCACAAGGTAAGGCGTTGGACATATCAGAAGCAGGCCCAGTAGATAAGTATGATGCAAAAATATCGGGTACTACCGATTATTCTGATATTGCTGGTGCTGATGTATGCATTGTAACAGCAGGTGTTGCTCGCAAACCTGGAATGTCTAGAGATGACTTACTCGGCATTAATCTTAAAGTAATGAAATCAGTAGGAGAAGGCATCAAACAGCACGCACCAAATGCATTCGTTATATGTATTACTAATCCTCTTGATGCGATGGTTTGGGCACTGCAAAAATTTAGTGGCTTACCAACTGAAATGGTATGCGGAATGGCTGGTGTGCTTGATAGTGCTCGTTTCCGTCATTTTCTTGCTGAAGAATTTAATGTTTCTGTAAAAGATGTAACTGCATTTGTTTTAGGTGGGCATGGAGATACCATGGTTCCATTGACAAGATACTCTACAGTTGCGGGTATCCCATTGCCAGATTTGATTGATATGGGTTGGACAACACAACAGAAATTAGATGATATTGTTCAGCGCACACGGGATGGTGGTGCGGAAATTGTTGGATTGTTAAAAACTGGATCAGCATATTATGCACCTGCTGCATCAGCAATTGAAATGGCTGAGGCATTTTTAAAAGATCAAAAAAGATTACTTCCTTGCGCGGCTTATGTCTCAGATGGTTATGGGCTAAAAGATACTTATGTAGGGGTTCCTACGGTAATAGGTGCGGCAGGGGTTGAACGTGTTGTTGAAATTAAACTTAATGAAAATGAACAAGAAGGATTTGATAAATCCGTGAACGCTGTGAAAGGCCTTGTTGAAGCATGTATAGTGATTGATTCATCATTAGCATAAATACTTAATAAATTGTACTTATTGAAACACGCCTTTTATGGCGTGTTTTTTTATCAAAATCATTAAAACAAATATAACACTTTTATAAATACTTGAATTTGTGATCACACTATTTTATTATGTGATCACAAATATGAGAAAAAACAGCACTTATACCGAATTTAATGATTTAAACCTTTTTCGATTTTTTTTTTGATGTATTAAAAAACTAAACTTCTCACCGCTTAAGGGAGCCACTTGCGATGAACATTCATGAATATCAAGCTAAACAACTACTTAAATCATTTGGATGCCCAGTATCCATTGGCTACCCTATCTATGATGCTTCAGAGGCAAGATCTGCTGCCGGTAAACTTGATGGCCCGTTATGGGTTGTTAAAGCTCAAATACATGCTGGAGGTCGGGGCAAAGGCTCATTTAAAGAAACCGATGCAGGAGATAAAGGTGGCGTTCGACTTACATTTTCAATTGATGAAGCTACCGCTGAAGCAGAGAAAATGTTAGGAAATACACTTGTCACTCATCAAACAGGCCCAGCCGGAAAGCAAGTGAATAGAATTTACATAGAAGATGGTTCAGATATTGAGACTGAATTATATCTTGCAGTACTTTTGGACCGCGTTACTTCTCGTATATCGTTTGTTGCCTCAACAGAAGGAGGTATGGATATCGAAGCAGTTGCAGAAGAAACACCAGAAAAAATTATTACAGTAACAGTTGATCCATCACTCGGCTTTACAAAAGAAAACGGTAAAGATGTTTCTAATGCATTAAAGTTAACAGGAAAAAATATTGATGAATGTGTTGAATTAACATCAAATTTATATCGAATGTTTGTTGAAAAAGATATGGATATGTTGGAAATTAATCCACTAATAGTTATGGAAAATGGTGGATTAAAGTGCCTAGACGCTAAAATGGCATTTGATGGCAATGCGTTATTTCGTCAACCTGATATTCTAGCTTTACGTGACGAAACAGAAGAAGATGCAAAAGAGCTAGAGGCATCAAAATATGATCTTAGTTACATAGCATTAGATGGTGAAATTGGCTGTATGGTTAATGGCGCTGGATTAGCAATGGCTACAATGGATATTATTAAATTAAAAGGTGCAGAACCTGCTAATTTCTTGGATGTTGGAGGTGGAGCTACTGCAGAGAAAGTAACTGCAGCATTCAAAATTATTACATCAGATCCAAATGTAAAAGGTATTCTTGTAAATATTTTTGGAGGAATAATGCGCTGCGATGTAATCGCTGAAGGTGTAGTTGAGGCCGTAAGAGAAGTTGGTTTAACTGTTCCATTGGTTGTCCGACTAGAAGGTACAAAGGTTCAAGAAGGAAAAGACATTATTAATAGTAGTCCTTTTGACGTAATTGCTGCAGATGATCTTGACGATGCTGCTGCCAAAATTGTTAAAGCAGTGAAAGGTTAATCAAAATGTCCATACTTATTAACAAAGATACAAGAATTCTTGTCCAAGGCTTAACAGGCAAAACAGGTACTTTTCATACTGAGCAAGGTTTATCATATTTTAACACAAAAATGGTTGGTGGTACTCATCCAAAAAAAGGCGGTACAAACTGGTCATCTGCAAATGGAGAAAAATTACCCATATTTGCCAGCGTTTTGGAAGGTAAAGAAGCAACTGGAGCAACAGCATCAGTAATATATGTACCACCAGCAGGTGCTGCTGCTGCAATAGAAGAAGCTATCGATGCAGGAATAGAATTAATAACTTGCATAACAGAAGGTATTCCAGTGATGGATATGGTTCGTGTGAAAAACAAACTATCTAATTCAAAATCTCGGTTAATTGGAGGTAATTGCCCGGGGCTTCTGACACCAAATGAATGTAAAATTGGAATCATGCCAGGATCAATTTTCAAAAAAGGATCTGTTGGGGTGTTATCAAGATCTGGAACCTTAACATATGAAGCAGTCTTCCAAACGACTAATGCTGGCCTTGGGCAATCAAGTGCTGTTGGTATCGGCGGCGATCCAATAAAAGGCACAGAGTTTATTGATATACTTGAATTATTCTTAGCAGACGCAGAAACACAATCAATTATAATGATTGGTGAAATTGGTGGAAGCGCTGAAGAAGAGGCTGCTCAATTTTTAATTGATGAAGCTAGAAAAGGGCGAAAAAAACCAGTTGCAGGCTTTATTGCAGGTGTTACGGCACCTCCAGGTCGCAGAATGGGCCATGCCGGAGCGATTGTTGCTGGAGGAAAAGGTGATGCAGGTTCAAAAATTGAAGCCATGAGGGATGCAGGAATTGTGGTTGCCGATAGCCCTGCTGGATTAGGTGAAGCTGTTCTTAAAGCAATTGGATAAAACTTATGCCAAATAGGCTGAGACGCAGAATAAATTTTAAATAATGGATTTTGGTTAGGTAAAAAAAATGACTGAAAAGCTGACAAATGAACAATTACATGCTTCCTCATTTCTGCAAGGACATAATGCTGAATATGTAGAAAAACTTTATGCAAAATATGTAGCAAACCCGAGTTCAGTTGATTCCACTTGGCAAGATTTTTTTGCTGAATTAAATGATGATATTTCTGAAGTTTTAGCAGAAGCAACTGGCCCCTCATGGGCACGCCCTGATTGGCCACCAGTTCCTAATGATGATTTAACCGCAGCACTTGATGGTCAGTGGGCTGAAGATCCTAATATTGCAGGACAAAAGATCAAAGAAAATGCTGTTTTAAATGGTAAGATAGCTACAGATTCTGATATTCAACAGGCAGTCTTAGACAGCATGAGAGCGCTAATGATTATTCGCGCCTATCGTATTCGTGGACATCTAATTGCAGACCTCGATCCACTGAACATGAGAAGTAAAGACCCTCACCCAGAATTAGATCCTCGCTTTTATGGCTTCAATGAAATTGATATGGACCGTCCAATTTATTTGGACAATGTGTTAGGGCTTGAATCAGCCACAATGCGTCAAATTACTGACAAGTTACTTGAAACATACTGTGGCACATTTGCTTTACAATATATGCATTTATCCAATCCCGAAGAAGCCGCGTGGCTGAAAGAAAGAATAGAATCCTGGGATAAGGAACATTTTTTCTCAACAGAAGGCCGAAAAGCTATTTTAAATAAAATGGTTGAAGCCGAAGGGTTTGAAAAGTTTTGCCATGTAAAATATTCAGGAACAAAACGATTTGGATTAGATGGAGCTGAGTCACTAATTCCAGCGATGGAGCAAATTATTAAACGCGGTGGAGCACTCGGAGTTAAAGATATTATCGTTGGTATGCCTCATCGTGGTCGCTTGAATGTTTTGGTTAACGTAATGTCAAAGCCATACCGTGCGATTTTTAATGAATTTCTTGGTGGTTCGTATAAACCAGATGATGTCGAAGGTTCGGGCGATGTAAAATATCATCTTGGAGCATCATCAGATCGTGAATTTGACGGAAACTCAGTTCACCTTTCTTTAACTGCAAACCCATCTCATTTAGAGGCTGTGAATCCCGTTGTTCTTGGCAAGGCTAGAGCTAAAGGTGACCAACATGGCAGAGACCGTGGGGCAGTTATGCCAGTATTGCTTCACGGCGATGCAGCATTTGCTGGGCAAGGTATTATAGCAGAATGCTTTGGTTTATCTGGGTTAAAAGGTCATATTACTGGTGGGACAATGCATATCGTTGTTAATAACCAAATAGGCTTTACAACCTCACCTCATGACAGTCGTTCTTCTCCTTATCCAACAGATATTTCATTAATGGTTGAAGCACCAATTTTTCACGTTAATGGTGATGATCCTGAAGCAGTGGTTCACGCTGCAAAAGTTGCAACAGAATTCAGGCAAAAATTTCGAAAAGACGTTGTTTTAGATATCTTTTGCTATCGTAGATTTGGGCATAATGAAGGTGATGAACCTATGTTTACTCAACCTCAAATGTATAAAAAAATTAAAACTCACAAAACTTCATTATCAATATATACCGAACGCCTTGTTAATGATGGCTTAATCCCCGAAGGCGAAATAGAGGATATGAAAGCAGCATTCCAAATGCGCTTAAATGAAGAATTTGAGGCTGGAAAAGTATTTAAACCAAATAAAGCTGATTGGTTAGATGGTCGCTGGAAGCATTTGCAATCTAAAGATCCTGAATATCAGCGTGGAAAAACTGCAATTACAAAAAAACGCTTTAATGAAATTGGATCGGCATTAACTCGGCTACCAGAAGCATGGAATACACATCGAACTATTTCAAGAATTCTTGATGTAAAATCAAAAATGATTTCTTCAGGCGAAAATATCGATTGGTCAACTGGCGAAGCTTTAGCCTTTGGATCGCTACAAATAGAGGGATTCCCAATTCGATTATCAGGGCAAGATTGCACCCGCGGAACTTTCAGCCATAGACATTCAGGAATCTTGGATCAAAATACTGGAGAAAAATTCTACCCACTAAATAACATTCGCGATGATCAAGTTGGGAATTATGAAGTTATTGACAGTATGCTATCTGAATATGCTGTGCTGGGTTATGAATATGGATATTCTTTAGCAGAACCTAATGCACTCACTCTATGGGAAGCACAATTTGGTGACTTTGCTAATGGTGCTCAAATTATGTTTGATCAGTTTATTAGCACCGGTGAATCAAAATGGTTACGTATGTCTGGCCTGGTAATGTTACTTCCTCATGGAATGGAAGGGCAAGGGCCAGAACATTCATCCGCTCGCCCTGAACGTTTCTTGCAAAATTGTGCAGAAGATAATTGGGTCATTGCAAATGTAACAACTCCTGCAAACTATTTTCATATATTACGGCGCCAAATGCACCGTACATATAGAAAACCATTGGTATTAATGACCCCAAAATCTCTTTTGCGCCACAAGCATGCTGTATCAAAAATTGATGATTTTGTAGGGAAATCAAGCTTTCATCGTGTTTTATGGGACGATGCAGAAAATGGAAACTCAATCACTAAACTCAAAGCTGATAAAGACATAAAACGTGTAGTAATTTGCACAGGAAAAGTCTATTTTGACTTACTATCTGAACGTGACGAGCGTGGAATAAACGATATATATTTAATGCGCGTAGAGCAACTATACCCAGTTGCTAATATTGCCTTAAAAAAAGAAATGAAGCGTTTTATAAATGCTGAAATCGTGTGGTGCCAAGAAGAGCCTAAGAATCAAGGCGCCTGGTCATTTATTAATCCTCATATTGAGCACAATTTAATTGAAATAGATGCAAAACATACAAGACCTAAATATATTGGGAGGAAATCAGCTGCTGCCCCAGCAACTGGACTAGCCAGTACTCATAAAAAAGAACAAATTATGCTTGTTGATCAAGCGTTGACGTTGAAAGGATAATTCGATGACTGAAGTGCGTGTACCAACATTAGGTGAGAGTGTAACAGAAGCTACACTAGCTACATGGTTCAAAAAAACTGGAGATACCGTAACTCAAGACGAGATGATATGTGAATTAGAAACAGACAAAGTAACTGTTGAAGTTGCTGCTCCTGTAAGTGGTCTCCTTTCAGAGATTGTAGCTGCAGAAGGCGTAACTGTTGGAGTTGATGCACTTCTTGCACAGATTTCAGAAATGCCAGATTCAAATCTTATAAAAAATGAAAATACAAAATTAAATAAAGATAAATCAGCCTCTACAATTGAAATCAATGCCATAAAGAATGCACCGTCCGCTGAAAAATTAATGGCCGAGAATAAAATTACTAATATTTCTGGTACAGGAAGAGATGGAAGAGTAATGAAAGGTGATGTTTTAGATGCGATCGCCAACCCTACTCCGTCATTAAGTGCTGGAGCTCCAGCTAAGCCTCGTCAGGACAACCCTCGGGAAGAGCGCGTTACAATGACACGCTTGCGCCAAACTATCGCACGAAGGTTAAAAGAAAGTCAAAATACTGCTGCAATGCTTACAACATATAATGAAGTTGATATGACTGCAGTGATGAATCTTAGGGCAGAATATAAAGATCTATTCTTAAAAAAACACGGTGTAAAACTTGGCTTTATGTCATTTTTTACTAAAGCTTGTTGTCATGCGCTTAACGAAATTCCAGAAGTAAACTCAGAAATTGATGGTACTGATGTTATTTATAAAAACTATGTAAATATGGGCATAGCTGCAGGCACACCAACTGGATTAGTTGTTCCAGTAATTAATGATGTAGATAAAATGTCATTCGCTGAAATTGAAAAAGCAATTTCTGAAAAAGGTGCGCGCGCAAGAAGTGGAAAATTATCCATGACAGAGATGCAAGGAGGATCATTCACAATATCAAATGGAGGTGTTTATGGTTCATTAATGTCGTCTCCAATACTTAACCCCCCACAGTCGGGAATATTAGGTATGCATACAATTCAAAAACGACCAATCGTAATAGATGATAAAATTGTTATAAGACCAATGATGTATTTAGCGCTTTCATATGATCATAGGGTAGTTGATGGAAAAGGCGCAGTTACTTTCTTGGTGCGCGTCAAAGAAGCACTTGAAGACCCAAGAAGATTATTAATGGACCTGTAATTTAGTAATAAATAATCAAAGTTATACATTTTAAATATTATGAATAATTATCGTTAATAAGAAAGGCTAGCCTCAATGACAAACTATGATGTAATCGTAATTGGTAGTGGACCAGGAGGATATGTTTGTGCAATCCGATGTGCTCAATTAGGTCTGAAAACGGCTATTGTAGAAGGTCGGGATACTTTAGGTGGAACCTGCTTGAATGTTGGATGCATTCCATCAAAAGCTTTATTGCATGCTTCTCATTCATATCATGAAGCAACTCATAATTTTGAAAAAATGGGCTTAATTATAAATAGTCCAAAAATTGATTTTAAGAAAATGCAAGATTACAAAAATGACGTAATTGCTCAAAATACAAAAGGTATAGAATTTTTACTCAAAAAAAATAAAATTGACTGGTTAAAAGGTTGGGCAAAATTAAATGCTCAAAAACAAGTTATAATTGATGAAGATGTCTATGATGCAAAAAATATTGTTATTGCAACTGGTTCAGAGGCCTCTTCAATACCAAATGTAGAAATTGATGAAAGCCGCATCGTAACTTCTAATGGTGCTTTATCACTGTCAAAAATACCAAAATCTATGGTAGTTATTGGCGCAGGGGTAATTGGACTTGAAATGGGAAGTATTTATTCAAGGCTTGGCACTGAAGTGACTGTAATTGAATACTTGAATCACATTACTCCAGGAATGGACTTAGAAATTTCCAAAAATTTCCAAAGAACACTAAAAAAACAAGGACTAAAGTTTATTATGGGAGCTGCCGTTCAGTCAGCAATAAGCACTAAATCAAAAGCAACTGTTGTTTATAAAAAATCTGACGTTGAGACCAAGATTGAAACTGATATCGTATTAGTATCAACTGGTCGGAAGCCATTTATAGATGGACTTAATTTTAAAGAAATAGGCGGGGAATTAACACATACTGGGCAAATCAAAACAGATAATAAATGGAAAACTTCCATAGATGGTATCTACGCAATTGGTGATGCAATTACTGGCCCAATGCTAGCGCACAAAGCCGAAGACGAAGGCATGGCTGTCGCTGAAGTGTTATCTGGCAAACATGGCCATGTAAATTACAACGTGATTCCTGGAGTAATATATACTACTCCAGAGGTAGCCAACGTGGGCAAAACAGAAGAAGAGTTAAAAGAAGCCGGTATCGCTTATAAAGTTGGAAAATTTAGCTTTATGGGAAACGGAAGAGCAAAAGCAGTGTTCCAAGGTGAAGGCTTTGTTAAGCTTTTAGCAGATGAGGCAACAGATCGAATTCTAGGCTGTCATTTGATTGGCCCTGCTGCAGGAGACCTAATTCATGAAATATGTGTAGCAATGGAATTTGGGGCATCAGCCCAAGATATAGCCATGACTTGTCATGCTCATCCAACATTTTCAGAAGCTATGCGAGAAGCCGCTCTCGCATGTGGAGATGGTGCAATTCACGCTTAATTCTAAATTGGTAAAGTTAAGATATATGCTAATCACTAGCAAGCATTCGCAAGCCTTGTGTCACATCTGCTCTTATGGCTAGCTTTAAACTTGGCTCATCACCAACTTTCAACGCAGCTATTGCTAAACGATGATTATGTGAAGCTTCACGCCTCTGCAATTGAGAATATAAAGATCTCATAGTGGGCCCCAACTGTAACCATACGGTTTCAACCAAGGCTAACATCGCTGGTGCTTGTGCACGTAAGTATAATGTTCGGTGAAATTCTAAATTACGACGAATGTAATCGACTGCATCATCTTTGACTATAGCTTGGTCTATTAAACTATTAATATTGCTAAGTCGTTCTAATAAATTTAAATGAGCCCGAGGCAATGCTCTTGATGCAAGTTCTGGCTCTAAAAGTGCACGAATTGAGGCCAATTCTTCAATTCTATCATTAGATAATTCTGGAGTTGCAACCCTTCCAGTAGATGAAATACTTAAGGCACCCTCAGCACTCAAACGACGAATTGCATCTCTTGCTGGTGTCATTGAGACACCAAACTTTGATGCTAAACCTCTGATCGTAACTGATTGGCCTGGCTCTAGTTCTCCATGCATAATAGATACTCTGAGAGCTCTATATACACCTTCATGGCTTATAAATGTTGGATCAAGTTCATTCATACCTCATGTGATCACAAATTTACTAAAGATTAAAGCTTATATTGATGTAATAAATTACCATTTGTTTTTAGCCATAATCTATTAAGTTTGTAATTTGGAAAAACACTTTCAACTAATTGCCAATATTCATTTGAATGATTCATTTCAATTAAATGGCATACTTCATGTGCTGCAACATAATTTTGCACTTCACGAGGTGCCATTACTAAACGCCAAGAATACATTAATCGCCCGTTTGAAGTACAAGAGCCCCAACGTGAAGTGGTATCGCGTAATGTAATTGAATTAATCTTGCATCCTAATATTTTTGCAAAATAATCAGATGAAGCCATTAATCTTTCGCGTGCTAAAGTTTTGTAGAAAGCCCTTAACTTTCCACATATGTCTTCTTCAGCACCTGGAACAAACAAACTATCATTGTTAAATGTTACAACTTTCTCAAATCCACGACTAATGAAAACTTTTTTACCATCTAATAAAATTCGTCCACCAAATTTTATTGGAATGGATTTTAATTGCCGTGATAAATGTTTGCGCATCCAGCCTTCTTGGCTAGAAACAAACTCTTTAGCTTCCCTCATATTAGATGATCTTGGTAAAGTTAGGCTAACTTTATGATCTTTATTCGAAATACGAAGTGAATATCTCTTAGCTTTCGAATTTCTTCGTAATAATATTTCGATAGGTGGATCACCAATTATAAAAAAATCACTCATTTTATTATAATATTCACTCAATTAAGCAATGCAATGCCATTTAGTTCTCTTTTTTTAAGATAGGCCTTTGACAAGCTTGCCTTGATGTGGCAATTCGCCAGAAGAATTTCGAAAATTTTTTGAGAGGGAACATCCTATGCCCAAAGAAGAATGGGGCGTAAAACGTCTTTGCCCTGAAAGTGGTAAACGGTTTTATGACTTAAACAAAGATCCAATAGTTAGCCCATATACTGGGACAGAATACCCTTTGTCTTTTTTCACAGAAGATAAATCTAAAGCATCCCTATCAGACAAAGCTGATAAAGCATCAATTAAAGAAGCAACTGATGATGATTTGGTTGATGATGTTGATGTATTAGATGATGATGATGTCGCAGACGTAGATTTAGGTGATGATGTATTAGATGATGATGATGATGCCGATACAGTACCTCTTGAAGAGGTTGCAGGCGTTGCATCACCTGATGACGACAGCTAATTTATAGCTGCACCAATGAAATTTGGTGCAGCCATTTTGTGCGAAAGTTTGTAATAGTACAAAATGGGGCCTTAGCTCAGCTGGGAGAGCGCTTCGCTGGCAGCGAAGAGGTCAGGAGTTCGATCCTCCTAGGCTCCACCATTTTATTAAAAATATTTTTGTTTCTAAAATTATAGGAATATTTTACAAATATCATTATTAGTAATAATCATAAAAATTATATTAGTGCATTTTTAGCTAACCTAGATCAGAGGCCCATGAAACTTCTAAAAAAGAAACCAGAGCTCAACGAAACCCGATTAAAGATGCCTAATGGTCGAAATTTAACTTTTAATGGCTTTTGGAATGGATTTGACCCCAACTTACAGTTTGCGTCATGGCCACATATAATTGATAAATATTGTGAGAAAAAAGACTTACGAATCTTAGGCCCTTTTTGGAAACAGAGAGATTATAATTTTTATAAAAATATTGCCCAAAACCAAGGAAAATGGGATTTCTTTATTACTGGAGAAAACAGAGATAACCCGTATGATCTTGCAAAAAAATGTATAGGCTTTCGATTACCCAATAATACGTCACAAGTAAGATTTCCATATTGGCAGTGGTACTTAAATTGGCAAAATATTGAAATCAAAAAACCTTACAAAAGATTTGATGAAGTATATTCAATTTCAAAGCTTATGGAACCAATATCCCAAAACTTTGGTCAAATATCAATAGAATCATTTAGAAAAAGCCCCCCTAAAGCAGTACTGATAACATCTCACCTTAAGCATCATCGTTTAAAATTATATATAAATTGCAAGATGGCAATTGGATGTGACTTATATGGTAAAAAATTCATTCCGATGACCAAAAAAAAGAAAGATCTATTATCAAGCTACAAAATTAGCATATGCCCAGAAAACTCTTTGGGACAAGGATACATTACTGAAAAAATTCCTGAAGCATTTCTATCTGGAAACATTCCTGTAACATATTGTAATCCAAGTGATCTCATCCTTGATTTCAATCCAAAGGCAGTTATAAATCTTTACGGTCTTTCAGGCTATAAAATACGAAAGAAATTAAAAGAAATATCATCAAATTTTGAGATATTTACAGCGCTCCGTAACGAACCACTTTTATTAACTCCACCTAGCAACAAACCATTGATAAATTTATTATCAAAACATATTATATGATCATGGAAATAAATTTTTATGTGATTAACCTTGATAAAAGCCAGGAACGATTAAATCTGATTTCTTCACAATTTAATGCTCAAAAGATTTATATAAATAGAGTACCTGCGATTGATGGCATGGAAATAGATCTTAACAAAGAAGCTGATAATGAAGCATGTAAATATGAAATGGGTAGGAACATCCAAGCGGGAGAAGTTGGATGTTTTTTGAGCCATATAAAAGCATTAAAATCATTTGAAAATTCCAATTCTGAATTTGCAGTAATTTTAGAAGATGACGCAATCATATCAAATAACTTTTCAAATCAAATAAAAGATTTATGTATTTTTTTACGAAACAATCTGAGCTCTGATATATGTGCAATTAATCTAGGCCCTTCAGATTATAAATATACCAGTAAAGTAGCATCATTTTCAGATATAAATTTGTTAAAAGCTCATCGTTTTCCAATGCTAGCAACTGGTATATTGTGGACACGTAAAGGTGCAGAATTAATCTTAAGCCAACATAAAAAAGTAAAATATCCATATGATAACTATCTAAGAATGGCTTTAACCAATAGTTCAAACGGTCTAAGCGTCAAACCAGCCATTGTATCGGCCGCAGATGTAACAAGTGATATAGAAGTTAGAAGCGCTTTTAAAGGAAGGTCGCGAGAAAATAGAAGTAATTTTTATTTAATAAAAAAACAAAAGAGAGTTTTTCGTGAAAAAATTATTGCCATTGTTTCAATTTTTAAATGGCATTTTTTAAACCAAAATTCAAACAAGTAATTCTTATAATAGTTGATAATAAAAATAACGATTTAAATTATTATTAATCTCCCAATTCGAATTGTAATTCAGAGGGTAAAACGCCTACGCCATTCACGGGCGTCATATCCGGAGGGCAAGCCGACATAACAATAATGCAATCTTCATATGCTTTTAGCCTTATAGAACCACCAGCACTAGAAACTGGGGCTTCCCAGCTATATTTTCCATTATTTTCAGAAACAGAAATATTCATCCAAATGTTAAATGGGCTTGGGATCTGTTTTATTGGTACATTAATTGCCACTAGACTCATTCGGAAATTATCTGCGCAGTTATCATGATAACTGAGTGCGCCAAGTTGCTGATATCTAGCATGATCACAGCAAGCAATTAAAATATCATGTATCCCGGGAAATGTATCTCCTACTATCTGAATTAGTGGACACCGGCGATTAGTTACAAGTATACCCCCCTTACTAACATAGACACGCCCTAATGCCGTTCGAGTATCTTCCATTGAAAGGAATTCAGATTCCGAACCATCAATTAATGCAAAAAAATCACATACTTGATTGCCTCTAATATTGTGTATGGAAATACTTTGATTTTTTTTTAAGCCGAACTGCCCGCCCCTGTCTGGCAGGACTTAAATATCGTTTTCCAATTTTACCTATACTATTATGGGATATTGGATCTTTAATACTGTTGTTTTGGCCATCAGGTTTAGCCGGGTCATAAAATTTTTTTTGCATAATATAAATCCAATCATTTTATATTGGATAATCGCCTCACATGGGATTACTTGATAATGTAAATTAAATAATAAATAAGCCACCTAATCTAAGTTTTCAATAAAGCGATTTGGCTCATATCAAGCATTAGCAACTAACAGCTCATTTATTAACAAAATAATTAAATTTAAAAAAAGCTTTTTATTGGATTTTTACAATAATTATAAGTGGATTAATTTTAACCCTTAAATATAGATAGAAACTTACCAAAACAATTTTCTTAATAGGTTCAGACATTACTTAAATTTTTAAAATAAATATTACATTTTTTAGCAACTAATAAAATTAAAAATTATATAACTTATTATATAATTCATGGATTTTAAATATCTTGTATTTATGTTATTCGAAGATAAACAACTTATGGAATAATTTTATGACAATAAAATCAACATTTAAAGAATGTTTATTAATTGGCACGGAAGCAATGGCTACCTTAAGTAATAATTTAAAAGATGATGAGTTTGTTTTAAATATTGAGTCTGCAATAAATTTAATTTCAAAAATTCGTGGACGTTTAGTTATATCGGGTATGGGCAAAAGCGGTATTATTGGTAGAAAATTGGTTGCCACATTTGCCTCAACTGGAACCCCATCTCTTTTTTTACACCCAGCTGAGGCCAGTCATGGCGATTTAGGAATGGTTTGCAGTGAAGATGTGTTATTATTAATGTCTTTTTCTGGTGAAAGCCGCGAATTGGTAGATATTATTAGATATGGAAAACGTTTTGGTGTTCCCATTGTAGCATTTACTTCGAATGCAAACAGCACACTTGGTAAAGCTGCTGATATTTTGTTGCAACTTCCAAAAGTGAAAGAAAGTTGCCCCCATAATCTAGCTCCTACTTCTTCAACATTAATTCAATTAGCACTTGGTGATGCACTTGCTATAACTTTATTGAAACAAAAAGGATTTTCAGAAGAAGATTTTTTTAATTTTCATCCTGGTGGTAAATTAGGTGCTGCACTTATGCCCACTGATGAATTAATGCACAAAGATGATAAGTTACCCCTTGTTTCTGAAGATGCCCCTTTTTCAGAAATATTAAATGTCATAAGTGCTAAAGGGTATGGCATTGTAGGTCTTCAAAATCATACAGGTGAAATATCTGGCATTATAACTGATGGAGATGTCCGCAGATACATTGCAAAAAATACAGATGGCACAATGCAAGATGTAATATTTGGCACCACTGGAAAACAAATAATGACAAAAGAATTTACGGCTTTTGAAAAAACCCAGTCATGCGCCAAAGTTCTAAGTAGTTTAGAACAAAAAAATATATCCGCTGCTTTTGTCTTGGATAATCGAAAGCCAATTGGCCTAATTAGTATGTTAATTCTTATTCAAGCAGGTGTTGCATAAGTTTAAATTTTTGAAATAGGCAAATAAACTGCAAATATACTTCCTTTTCCTAATTGAGAAGAAATCTTTAGCCATCCACGGTGTCTTATCAAAATGTGTTTTACTATAGCTAGACCTAACCCTGTGCCACCTTGCGCACGTGACCTTCCTTTATCTACCCTATAAAATCGCTCTGTAAGCCTGGGAATTTGAGCAGGCCCTATACCTTCTCCACTATCTTCAACAGATATGAAAAGGTGACTTTTACCTTCTTTTGGAGGCTTAAAGGAAACTGTCACAGTCGAGCCCGTTCCACTGTATTTTATAGCGTTTTCTATCAAATTTTGGAAAACTTGTGTTAATTCATCACTATCACCAATAACTAATGGCATAGAATGTGAAAGATTTAAATTAAGCTCAATATTATTTCGTGTTGCTAATCCACTAAGAGAAGAAGATACGCTCGTAAGTATTTTGAAAAGATCTATTCGATCAATTGGAGCAACACGCTCGCTTGCTTGTAGTTTTGAAAGAGATAGTAGATCACCAATCAAACGGGCCATTCGATCAGCTTCATTAGACATCATTTCTAGAAACCGTTTTCGTGCTATCTCATCATTTGCGGCTGCACCCTGTAGAGTTTCTACAAATCCAGATAATGCTGTTAAAGGCGAACGTAATTCATGACTTACGTTCGCTACAAAATCATGTCGCATTTGTTCAGCTTCCTGGATATGCGATACATCCTCAAAGCTTAGCACACAACTGGGTAATGGCTTACTATCAGCATCTAATCGAGACAAAGATACCCTAAATGATGTTGGGACTACCTCCTGTAAAACAATATTCGCAGTTGCATTTGGCTCTCCGCCTAAAACAGATTCCAATGCATCAAGACATTTTTTTGATGTTATTAATTCACTAAATAATTGACCAGTATATGCTTCATTATATCTCAATTTTGCAGATTTATTAATGAAGCTAATTTTACGATTTGGATCTACTACAAATACTGGCAAAGTAAGTCCATTTAAAATATAACGAACAGATTTTTTCATTCTCAAGCCTCTTTAAGAGTTACCAGCTGCCTGAATTTTTCATACTTGACCATGGCTCCTGAGCTGGCAGCGAACCGTCCTTTTGAATTAATTCGATCGAAATATTATCAGGCGATTTAATAAATGCCATATGCCCATCATGTGGAGGACGATTTATAATAACTCCTTTATCCATCAAATTTTGACAAGTCTCATATATATTTGAAACTTTATAAGCCAAATGCCCCCAGCTTCGACCTGTTTCTAAATCTTCATCACCGTCCCAGTTATATGTTAACTCTAATTCTGGAGATTTTGTTTCACGAGAGCTTTCCTGATCATCTGGTGCAACCAAAAATATAAGGGTAAATCGACCTTTTTCAAATTCCCTCCGGCGTGTTTCTATTAGGCCAAGCTTATTACACCAAAAATCTAAGCTTTCTTCGATATTACTTACGCGGACCATCGTGTGTAAAAATTTCATAATAATTTCCTAAGTATTTTTAATTTAATAATTTGTAACATCAATTTTTAATATTCACATCAGAAATATTAATATTTAAGTAAAATCTTAATTTCTGAATTAGGAAACAATAAATTTCAAAAATATTTATTGGATTATAATTAAAATGTTATATTTTCGAACAAACAAAGGATTATAAATATGTCTATTCGTGCGGTAAAATCTATTAAAGAAGCCATTAGGACAATGGAAGGCGCAGGTGTCGAATTATATAGAGCTTTTGGGTTTTCAGATCCGACTGAGCTTGACCCTTTTTTACTTTTTGATGATTTTCGGAATGATATTCCAGAATCTTTTGAAAAAGGTTTTCCCTGGCACCCACACCGTGGCATAGAAACAATTACCTATGTTTTAGAAGGGAATGTAGATCATGCAGATTCTCTAGGAAATTCTGGTTCATTAGGTGCTGGTGATATCCAATGGATGACCTCTGGATCAGGCATTCTTCATCAAGAAATGCCAAAAGGAAATTTAAAAGGTCAAATGCACGGATTCCAATTATGGGCAAACTTACCTAGTGAATTAAAAATGACAGATCCTCGCTATCAAGACGTTAATAGTTCTGAAATTCCAGAAATATTTGAAGATGATGGAACTAGAGTTAAAGTAATTGTTGGCTCTTTTTGGGGTAAAACTGGTCCAGTAGATGGTATAGCGGCAGATCCTCAATATCTGGATATATATGTTCCCCCTGGTGTCAAAAAAACCTTTCCAGTTGATACATACCGTAAGACTTTTGCTTATATATTCGATGGCTCTGGAGCTTTTGACTCCGCTTCAAAACCAACTGGAATATTATTAGAAAAAGAAATTAAAGGCGAAGAACTAAATATTCGTGATATGTCTGGGAATAGAACGTTAGTAAGCTTTGACACAGGAGATTTTGTTACAGTACAAGCTGGTGAAAAAGGCATTCGGTTTTTATTAATTTCAGGAAAACCAATCCAAGAACCCGTTGCATGGCATGGTCCAATTGTTATGAACACTCGAGAAGAATTAATTCAAGCTTTTGATGAATTGAAAAATGGAACTTTTATAAAGCCTGCACATTAAATATTTAAAAAACTAACTGTCCATCTTTAATGCAGATATAAACGCTTCTTGTGGAATATCTACATTTCCAAATTGGCGCATTCTTTTCTTACCAGCTTTTTGTTTATCTAAAAGCTTACGTTTTCGTGATACGTCACCACCATAACATTTTGCAGTCACGTCTTTTCGCAAAGCTGATAAAGTTTCACGTGCAATAATTCTTCCACCAATTGCAGCTTGAATTGGAATTTTAAATTGATGTTGAGGAATTAATTCTTTTAGTTTTTCAACCATTGCTCTGCCACGTGTATCAGCTCGGTCTGTGTGAACCATTGTAGATAAAGCGTCTACAGGCTCTTCGTTCACTAAAATCTGCATCTTTTGAAGTCTATCTTCACGATATCCTTCCATAGTATAATCGAATGATGCATATCCTTTAGTGACTGACTTTAATCTATCATAAAAATCAAAAACAACTTCATTAAGTGGTAAATCATATACAACCATAGCTCGCGCACCTGCATAAGTAAGGTCTATTTGTATACCCCTTCTATCTTGGCACAATTTCAATACGTCTCCTAAATATTCATCTGGGACAAGAATTGTAGCTTTAATACGAGGCTCCTCAATATGTTCAACATGAGTAAGGTCTGGCATATCTGCAGGGTTATGTAATTCGACCATTGATCCATCTCGCATGTGGATATGATAAATAACGGATGGTGCAGTTGTTATTAAATTAATGTCATATTCACGTTCTAATCGGTCTCGAATAACTTCAAGATGCAGTAAGCCTAAAAAGCCACATCTAAATCCAAAACCAAGAGCGGCAGAAGTTTCCATCTCTGTGCTAAAAGATGCATCATTTAATGATAATTTTGATATTGCTTCACGTAAATCTTCAAATTGGGCATTATCTACTGGAAATAGCCCACAAAAAACCACAGGTTGTGCTGGAGCAAAGCCTGGTAGCGCTTCTACGCAGCCTTTTTTTTCATGAGTAATTGTATCTCCCACTCTAGTGTCCGATACCTGCTTAATAGATGCAGTCAAGAAACCCATTTCACCAGCAGTTAATACATCAATATTTGTCATTTTTGGTGTGAATACTCCGATTCTATCAACAGGATATGTTGCATTAGTATTCATCATGCGAATTTTATCACCTTTTTTGAGCTGCCCATCAATAATTCTTACTAAAACAACAACCCCTAGATAAGCATCGTACCAACTATCAACAAGCATAGCTTTTAAAGGTGCGCCTTCAGTTGTTTTAGGCGCTGGCAATCTAGTAATAATTGCTTCAAGTACGTCAGGAATACCTACTCCAGTTTTTGCAGAAATCTGTATGGCATCTGTGGCATCGATACCAATCACATCTTCAATTTGTTCAGATACTTTGTCAGGATCAGCCGCAGGTAAATCAACTTTATTTAGAACCGGAACAATTTCATGGTCAGCTTCAATGGCATGATAGACATTTGCTAAAGTTTGAGCTTCCACACCTTGAGATGCATCTACAACTAGCAAAGATCCTTCAACAGCTCGCATTGAGCGAGACACTTCATATGCGAAATCTACGTGACCTGGAGTATCTATTAGGTTTAAAATATATTTTTCACCATCATTTGCATTATATTCGATGCGTACTGAATTGGCTTTAATAGTAATTCCTCGTTCACGCTCAATATCCATTGTATCAAGTAATTGAGCCTCCATATCACGGTCAGCTACAGTTCCAGTAGATTGAATCAACCGATCGGCAAGAGTTGACTTGCCATGATCTATGTGAGCCACGATTGAGAAATTACGGATTTTACTAATGTCTGTCATGATTGCCGATATGATACGGATTGCACTTGTGGTCAAGGGATTTGCTGTCTTCCATTATGAACAAAACTCACAAAAATTCTATTTTCATTAAATACTTGATGATTCTTATAAAAAGCATTCGAATTTGGGTAAACATTTATAATATTTTATGGAAATATTTTTGGCACTAAGTCACACTGTGCTATTGACCAAAGAGCATTGCTATGGCCAAAAGAGGTATGAGCCAATCAATTCTTAAAATAAACACAAAAGCCATCTATGAAAATTGGCAAAATTTGGATAAAAAATCTTCCAAAAATGTTGAAACTGCAGCGGTAATAAAAGCTGATGCATATGGCTTGTCAGCAAAAAATATCGCAAGCAACTTAACGAGGAAGAATGTGAAGACTTTTTTTGTTGCAATTGCTGAAGAAGGAATAGAAATTCGTAAAGCCGTGGGCAATGATCCAGACATTTTTATATTTTCAGGGCTTATGCCAAAAGATGCTTTAATATTAAAGGAATACAATCTTATTCCCTTATTAAATTCTGCTGATCAGTATAATCAATTTCAATTAACCTTATCGGGCCAAAAATTTGGCATTCAATTAGATACAGGGATGAATAGGCTTGGAATGGAGCCTAATGAATTTTTATCTTTAGATAAAAATATATCAAATGCATGCCTGATTATGAGCCATTTAGCATGTGCAGATGAGCCATCTCATAAACAAAATTTGCAACAACTCAAAACATTTCATCATTTAACTGATGGTCTAAATATACGGAGATCATTGGCAGCAACCGGTGGTATTTTATTAGGTGCAGAATATCATTTTGATTTATGCCGTCCTGGAATAGGACTTTATGGAGGATTACCATTTGCTGAATCTAAACCAGTTGTAAAGCTTTCAATTCCTGTAATTCAATCTCGTACTGTATTAGCTGGTGAAACCGTAGGATATGGTGGCACTTGGATTGCTCAAAAAGACACTCAAGTTGCCACAATATCTGCTGGGTATGCGGATGGTTTAATTCGAGCAATTGGAAATGGGAAGATTTTTTTATATGATGGCGAAGTTAGATGTCCATTAATAGCCAGAGTATCTATGGACTTAATTACAGTTGATATAAGTGAATTAAATAATACTCCAGAGACATTAGATTTGATCAATGAAATACAAACCGTAGATACTGTGGCTCATGCAGCAGGAACAATTGGATATGAAATATTAACAAGTTTAGGGCAAAGATATGTCCGTGAATATATAAGTGGATAAAATGAATACATTTAACAAATTATTAAGATCCATTGGAGCCTCAGTTTTAGATTTTTGCTCAACTATTGGACGTATTGTAATTTTTGCATGTAGTTCCATATCTCACATTTTTCGCCCACCATTTTATGGTAAAGAATTATTTTCACAATTTATGCAAATTGGCTTTTACAGTTTGCCTGTTGTTGGACTAACTGCACTATTTACAGGTGCAGCTTTGGCATTGCAAATTTACTCAGGAGGAGCTCGTTTTAGCGCTGAAAGCGTAGTTCCATCAATAGTTGCTATAGGAATGGTAAGGGAATTAGGTCCAGTCTTAGGAGGTCTAATGGTAGCTGGAAGGGTTTCATCATCGATTGCTGCTGAATTAGGAACAATGCGTGTTACTGAACAAATAGATGCCTTAGTAACATTATCCACCAATCCTATGAAATATCTTGTAGCGCCTCGTTTGCTAGCTGCAACCATTGCAATGCCTGTATTAGTGGCAGTTGGTGATACAATTGGCATATTAGGGGGATATCTAGTTGGAACTGGTAGGTTAGGCTTCAATTCAAACAATTATTTAAAAAATACTGTTGATTTTATGGAACTGGGGGATGTGACAAGTGGATTAGCAAAAGCTGCGGTGTTTGGGTTTATCATTGCATTAATGGGTTGTTACCATGGATACAATTCAGGCAGAGGAGCACAAGGAGTGGGCAAAGCTACAATAAATGCAGTCGTGTCAGCCAGTGTAATGATTTTAGCGGCTAACTATATTTTAACTGAGGCATTTTTCTAATGATTACGGTGCAAAATTTACATAAAAGATTTACTGAAAATACAGTACTTAGAGGTGTTAACATGCAAATAGAAAAAGGTGAAAGCATGGTTATTATTGGTGGGTCAGGCACTGGTAAATCAGTATTATTAAAATGTATATTAGGGTTAGAAAAACCTGATAATGGCAAAATTTTTATAAATGGGCAGGATACAACAAAACTTGATAGAAATTTATTTTTATCAAGTTTTGGGATGTTATTTCAAAATGCAGCATTATTTGACAGTTTAACAGTTTGGAAAAATGTTGCGTTTAGACTATTGCAAGGGTCAAATAAAATGTCCGAAAAACAAGCAAAAGATATTGCGGTTGAAAAATTAAGAAGAGTTGGATTATCGCCTGATGTGGCTGAAAAATATCCAGCTGAGTTATCTGGGGGTATGCAAAAACGGGTTGGTTTAGCGAGAGCCATAGCAGCAAATCCTGGAATTATTTTTTTTGATGAGCCTACAACAGGTTTAGATCCAATTATGTCTAGTGTTATTAATGAATTGATACGCGAAATTGTTGTTGAAATGGGTGCAACTGCTATGACTATTACTCATGACATGAGTTCAGTCAGGGCAATAGCAGATAAAGTAATAATGCTTCATGATGGATTAGTACAATGGTCAGGCGTAATTGGTGATTTGGAAAAATCTCAAAATCCATACTTAAACCAATTTTTAAATGGTAATGCTGAAGGCCCAATTGAAGCTGTTCGTTAATAGCATGTTTTCTTCTATCTAATACAAAATAATTAAAGCACCACTTGCCCTTAGCTAAAGTGTAAGGCACAAAGTGATATGGTTAAATCAACATTAAATTATACATGTATGAATTGTAATACAGCTCATAAAAAGTGGGCAGGTAAATGCGATTCATGTGGAGAATGGAATTCCATTAAAGAAGAAGCTCCTCTTGCTTCTGGTCCGAAAGGAAAAACTCTTGGAGCAAATAAAGGACGAAAAATAACATTAGGAGATCTGACGACAGTAGACGCTCCACTAAAACGGAGTACTATAGGTATAAATGAATTTGACCGAGTGCTAGGAGGTGGATTAGTCCCAGCAAGTGCAATATTAGTATCTGGCGATCCAGGAATTGGTAAATCAACTTTATTACTTCAAGCTGCAGCAGAGTTTGCACGAACAAATAAAAAAGTTATTTACATATCTGGGGAAGAAGCAAGCAGCCAAATTAGAATGAGGGCTCAGCGTTTAAATTTAACAGATGCTTCTGTAAAATTAGCTACCGAAACTAATTTACGTGACATATTAACTACTCTCGAAGAAGAGACGCCAGATTTAGCAATTATAGATTCTATACAAACTATGTGGGCTGATCATGTTGATAGCTCACCAGGTTCAGTTAGCCAAGTTCGTGCTACTGCTCATGAACTAACAACTTTTGCAAAACGTAAAGGTGTTGCAATAATTTTAGTTGGCCATGTTACTAAAGACGGGCAAATAGCTGGGCCACGTGTTGTTGAACACATGGTCGATACAGTATTACACTTTGAAGGTGAAAGAGGACATCAATTTAGAATATTACGCGCTGTAAAAAATCGATTTGGACCATCTGATGAAATTGGTGTCTTTGAAATGACTGGAAGAGGGTTAGAGCAAGTAAGCAATCCTTCTGAACTATTTTTATCAGAGCGCGATGTTAAAACAACAGGCTCTGTAGTTTTTGCAGGCATTGAGGGTACACGTCCTCTTTTAGTTGAAATTCAAGCTTTGGTTGCGCCATCGCCATTGGCAACTCCAAGACGAACTGTGGTTGGCTGGGATGGTTCCAGACTATCAATGGTATTAGCAGTCTTGGAAGCTAGGTGTGGCATTAGTTTTGCTGGTAAAGACGTATATTTGAATATTGCTGGTGGCCTTAGAATTTCAGAACCTGCAGCTGATTTAGCAGTTGCCGCAGCCTTAATATCAGCTAGACAAGACATCCCAATTCCATCCGATACAGTGATTTTTGGCGAAATAAGCTTATCTGGAGCATTAAGACCAATTTCCCAGGCTGAAAATAGACTAAAAGAGGCAAAAAAACTAGGTTTTTTAAGTGCTTTTGCACCATCTAGGATGAAGTTATCTTCAGAATCAGGAATGACTGTAGTAAAGTATGATTCAATAGATATATTTGTTGAAAACCATTTTGGCAGTATTGATGAAGAATAGAAGGATTAGATATGGATAGTTTTACACTGGTAGACGGTGGATCTGCCGCCATTCTATTAATTTCAGCCATTCTGGCATACTCTCGAGGTTTAGTAAGAGAACTTTTATCAATTGCAGGTTGGATAGCAGCGGCGATTTCTGCATTTGTATTTGCACCAAGTGTTGAGCCATTGGTGAGAGAAATTCCAATTATAAGTGATATTGTAGGAACGCGATGTGAACTTTCAATTATTGCAGCTTTTGCGGCAGTATTTGCATTAACATTGGCTATCGTTGCAATTTTTACACCATTATTCTCAGGATTAATCCAACGATCAGTTCTGGGTAGCTTTGACCAAAGTCTTGGTTTTTTATTCGGAGCACTACGAGGCTTAATACTTATTTTAGTAGCATTGGTAGTCTATAATTTTATTGGTGCCGATTTAAACATAATAGATAATTCACAAACTAAAAAAATATTAGCAGGTTCAGAAACTTATATTCAAAATGTAATTGAAAAGGACGGTGATGCTGGACAAGCAAGCCTAACTTCTTGGATGCAAAATAAATATGAAGAATTAACAATAAGCTGCAAATAAATTATACTCGAACATCATATCTTGCTTATTAAATTATTTTAAAGATATTATTAAGTTTTAAGCTAGGATGGCGTGACAGTTAGCATGTCCTAGTCTATACGATAATAAGCTGTAAAAAATCACGGAATCAACCCATGCGTCTGTCTGATACAAAGCCATTTTTATCTCATCCGTTCGACCATAATAAATTAAAAGAAGAATGTGGAATTTTTGGAGTAAATGGGGTCTCAGATGCAGCTAATTTTGTTGCCCTAGGATTACATGCTCTTCAACACCGTGGCCAAGAAGCTGGTGGCATAGTTGCTTTTGAAGAAACACATGGCTTCAATTCAGCTCGTAGATTTGGATATGTTCGCGATAACTTCACAAAAGAAAGTCTTATGAGCACACTGCCTGGCCATAATGCTATAGGTCATGTTCGATACTCAACTGCTGGAAATAAAGGCCATACAGCCATACGAGATGTTCAACCATTCTTTGGTGAGTTTGCAATGGGTGGTTGCGCAATCGCGCATAATGGAAACTTAACAAATGCTGAAAGCCTCAGAAAAGAACTAATTGAACGAGGATCAATTTTTCAAAGTTCTTCTGATAGCGAGTGCATAATTCACTTGATGGCTCGGTCAATTCATAAAGACCATACTAATCGGCTAAAAGATGCTTTATCACGAGTGGAAGGGGCATTTTCAGTTGTTGCCATGACACGGACAAAATTAATTGGTGTCAGAGATCCAAGAGGTGTTAGACCTTTGGTATTGGGTAAATTAGGAGAAGGTTGGGTATTATCATCTGAAACCTGTGCTCTAGATATTGTAGGTGCAGAGCATATAAGAGAAATTGAACCCGGTGAAATGATTGTAATTGGACCAGATGGTATAAAAAGCACTTTCCCATTTGAGAGAACTGCTCCAAGGCCGTGCATTTTCGAAAAAGTATATTTTTCCAGGCCAGATAGTATTTTAGGTGGGCAATCAATTTATGAGACTCGTCGCCAGATTGGTATTGAGCTAGCTAAAGAAAGCCCTGTTGATGCTGATTTAGTGTGCCCAGTGCCTGACAGTGGGACGCCAGCAGCAATAGGATTCAGCCATGAGAGTGGAATACCTTACGGCATGGGAATAATAAGAAATTCATATATGGGACGTACATTTATTGAGCCAACTGAACAAATACGAAATATGGGTGTTCGATTAAAATTAAATGTAAACAGGGCTTTAATTGAAGGAAAGCGTGTTATTCTTGTTGACGATAGCGTTGTTCGTGGAACGACAAGTCGTAAGATTAAAGAAATGGTATTGGATGCAGGAGCTGCTGAGGTGCACTTTCGCATAGCGTCACCACCTACAGCATGGCCATGTTTCTATGGTGTAGACACCCCTCAACGTGAAAAACTATTAGCCGCAACTATGAGTGCAGAAGAAATGCGCCAACACTTAAACGTAGCAAGTTTAAAATTTATTTCTATGGATGGCTTATATAGAGCCTGTGGGATTGAAAGCGGTAGAGACAATTCAAACCCAGCTTATTGTGATGCATGTTTTTCTGGAGAATACCCGATTGCGCCATCAGATCAGTTGGCAAAGGGTTTTAAAATGGCAGCTGAATAAATATGAACAAAGAAAAGAAAAAAATTGCTTTAGTTACAGGAGCATCACGTGGATTTGGTGCGGCATTGTCTGAGGCTTTAGCAGAAAATGGTTACCATATAATAGCAGTAGCTCGCACAACGGGCGCACTAGAGGATTTAGATGATCGCATTCAGTCAAAGGGTGGAACTGCTACTCTTGTACCATTAGATATTACTGATGAAGAAGCAGTTAAACGAATGTGTATTTCAATTCATAAACGTTGGGGAGGTCTTCACTTGTGGGTTCACTGTGCAATACACGCCTCTCCTTTATCACCAGTCAGTCATATTTCAGAAAAAGATTGGGAAAAAACAATTTCAATAAATATAACTGCTACAGGAAGATTAATAACAAATATGGAAAGCTTACTTTTAGCCAAATCTGGTACTGCTATCCATATTGACGACAAAGTATCTGGGCATAAATTTTTTGGTAATTATGGCTCAAGCAAAGCCGCACAACGTGCTTTATTTGAAAGTTGGGCAAGTGAAACAATAAAAACAGGACCAAATATTTTGATGTTTTCGCCAAACCCAATGCCAACAGCTTGCAGAGCTAGGTTTTTCCCTGGAGAAGATCGTTCAGTTTTATTTCAGCCTAGTCAAGAAGCTGCAAGACTAATCAAACAGTTATAGTTTAAAATATTAATGACTCATCTTATATTTATGCTTTTGAATACTTTTTTCATTATCCACAGAAACTTCTAGTTCTAGGGTTTTATGATCAAAAATTAGATCAAGTGAAAAAGTCTCTCCATTTTGCAAGCCATTTTTAAGTCCCATCATCATTACATGGTTTCCACCACGCTTAAATATCGCCCGGCTTTGTGGCTGTAGTTTTATTCCACCATCAATTTTTATCATCGACATTACACCACCTTTATCAACTGAGTGGGTATGTAATTCTGCTTTTTTGGCAACGTTGACCCTGGCGCCAATTAAATGATGTTCAATATCTGTACCATTTTCAATAATAAAAAATATTGCACCTGATTTAGCAGAAGGACTAGAAACTCGAGCATAAAGATTCTTAACTTTTAAACTCTTGTGTCCTATTTGATTTTCATTTTGCAGTTTATTTTCATGTATTTCATATATCGACAAAAAGAAAACACAAGCAGCTACAAATATCGCTAAAATAATTATTAACAGATTTCTATAGGGTTTACTCATTTAAAAAATCTCAATATTCATTTGTTAAAAAAAAACCCCACTTTTAGCGGGGTAATTTATATCATAGAAAAGAATACTTTTACGCGACTGGTGCTGCGGCTTTTGCTATATCTCTTTTAACTTTTAGAGCTTTGTCTGACAGTTCAGCATCTTTTGCCTTTGCCATAAAAGCATCTAATCCACCTCTATGGTCGACTGTACGTAGTGCTGCAGCAGAAATTTTAAATTTAAAAGCTTGACCTAATACGTCACTAGCTAAAGTTACTTCATTTAAATTTGGCAAGAAACGGCGGCGCGTACGATTTTTAGCGTGGCTAACGTTGTTGCCAGTCATCGGGCCTTTGCCCGTAAGTTCACAGCGTCGTGACATGTTTTAATCCTTTGATTTGAGCTATCTAGTAAAAGTACCAGAAAACATATGTATATCAGAGCCGGTATTTAGGCTGGTCCCATCCAAACGTCAAGGGATTCGGTACTTGTATTAGACTTTTTCTTATTTTTTTGCACACTTTTTATATTTTTAAGTAAACACTTGTTATTTTTTACCCTATCAACACAGATATGATTGAATTTAAAAAAAAACTACCCATAGATGACGTTTTAGATGAACTCATCATTTCTATGCAAAAATACAATCATGCTGTATTACAAGCTCCTCCTGGGGCTGGAAAAACCACCCGAATACCAGTTGCATTATTAGACTCTGATTTATATCAGAAAAAAATCATAATGCTGCAGCCTCGACGCCTTGCCGTTAGATCCGCCGCAAGTAGGTTGGCAAAACATTATGGCGATCAATTAGGTCAAACAGTAGGCTATAGAATGCGCGGGGAAAGCAGGACCTCTAAAATTACTCGCATTGAAGTCGTTACTGAGGGCGTCTTGATAAAAATGATACAAAATGACCCTGAATTAAATGGGATAGACTGTATAATTTTTGATGAATTCCATGAAAGATCACTCAATGCAGATTTAGGTTTGACACTCTGCTTGGAGATTAGTTCTGAGATACGAGAAGATTTAGCATTACTTGTCATGTCTGCAACATTGGATGCTGAACCTGTTGCTAAACTAATGGGAAATGCACCTATTATAACATCAGCAGGAAAATCATTTGATGTTTGCCCTCATTATCTATCAAAACCATGGAAAACAGATAAAAACTGGAATGCTAATTTAACACATTCAATGGCAGAGTTAATTGAAAAAGCTCTTCTAATTAATCAAGGAAGTATTCTTGCGTTTCTACCTGGTGTTGGAGAAATCAAACGTCTTTATAACTTTTTAGAACCTCGATTAAACAAAAGTTATGAAATCTCCCCCCTTTTTGGAGCTATGTCATTTGAAGAACAACAAAAAGCAATATTACCAAGTAAAAATCGTAAAATAATATTAGCTACTTCGATAGCTGAAACTTCATTAACTATAGAAGATATAAGAATAGTTGTTGATAGTGGCCTAACAAGACGATCAAGATTTGACCCTAATTCTGGTATGTCTGAACTAGTTACAGAAAAAGTTACAAAAGCAGAAGCTGCACAAAGAATGGGAAGAGCTGGAAGAATAAATGATGGAATTTGCTATAAACTTTGGACCAAAGGTGAAGATGGAGGATTAAAGCCCTTCCCTGACCCTGAAATATTAGTCAGTGATTTGTCACCTTTAGTAATGGAATTGGCTGCATGGGGGGTAACTAACTCAAAGAAATTACCTTTTTTAACACACCCAAAACCATCAGACTTTAAATCAGCACAAAAACTATTAAAAAATCTAGGTGCACTTAATATTGATTATAAATTAACAACATTAGGCCAAAAAATATCACAAGAACCAACACATCCTAGATTAGCTCGTATTCTTCTATCAGGGAAAAGTGATGCAAATTTAGCCGTAGCTTTACTCGATTCTAGGGATATTTTATCTCCAAAAGCGCCTATAAATTTCAAATTACGTATAGATGCTATTAAAAATCCTAATAGTTTTGAAAAAAATAACCCTTATAAAATTGACAAAATAGCTAGTTCAAATGTCATAAAACTTTCAAATAAATTACGCCCAAAGGGAGAATTAGAATTAAGCCATGCTCAAATGGTCGCTTTAGCTTATCCAGATAGAATAGGATTGTCCCGAGGGCAAAATCGAGGACAATTCTTATTATCAGGTGGTAAAGGTGCATTTATTGATCCCTCAGATCCACTTTCATCAGCTAAAATGATAGTTGCTTTGAATCTTGATGGAGACAAAAGAGAAGCAAAATTAAGACTCGGTATAGAAATTTCTGAAAAAGATTTTATTGAATTATTCCATGATCAAATAGAAACAAAACTAGTATGTGAATGGTCAAAGCGTGAATATAAAGTTATAACATTAAAACAGAAAACCTATCATTCACTTATACTTAGCCAAGATAATTGGAAAAGTTGTGATTCAGAAATGGTTGCTAAAGCACTATCTCAAGGAGTTAAAGAATTAGGCTTGGAAATTTTACCATGGACTAAAGCTAATAAACTTTTTCTTTCTCGAGTGAATACCTTAAATCAAAGTAATTCATTTTTACCAAATTGTTCATTTAAAAATTTAGAAGACACTTTAGATGAGTGGCTTTCACCACATCTGCTAGGATTAAGATCAAAGATAGATTTAGAAAAGCTTAATATGAGTAATATAATTGATAGTCTATTCACATGGGAGCAAATAAATTATCTTAATAAATTTGCACCAGCTTATATTATAGCACCAACAGGAACAAAGGTTGCAATTGATTACAGTGGAAATCAACCAAAAATAAAAATACGACTACAAGAGCTTTACGGTCTCAAGATACATCCAACAGTTGGGGAGAATAAAAAACCTTTGCTGATAGAATTATTATCTCCTGCAATGAGAATAGTTCAAACTACGTCTGATTTACCTAATTTTTGGCTGACATCGTATGCAGATGTTAGAAAAGACATGCGTGGAAAATATCCCCGCCATTCTTGGCCAGAAGATCCCACTTCTGCAGAACCTACTCGGCGTGTAAAAAATAAAGGAAAAAAAAACTAGCGTTTTCTTATAGCACGCAACATTGCTCCAACGCGCAAACCACTTCCCAATTCTCTTGACCGAGTACGTAAAACAGGAGTATTTTCGGAGTTAGAGCCACTTTCACGTATTACTATATAAAGTCCACTCGCTATAATAATTACCGTTCCTATAATCATAGAACTATTTATTTGCTCACCAAATAAGTAATATCCAAATATACTCGCCCAGATTATTTGAGAGTATTGCATTGGCGCAACAATTGCAGCTTCACCTTCTCTATAAGATGCAATTACAAATAAAGTTGCTATCAATCCAAGCATTGATATTAAAAAAGAAATTCTCATATCCTCAATGGGCATTGGTCTGTAGTTAAATTGTAAAGCAATTGCCATTACGAAAAATGTTATTAACATAGGATAAATCATTAAAACTACTAGCCTTTCGTCTTTACCAATTTTTCTCATAATAACAGAAGCAGTAGCACCACTAAACGCCGCTCCTAGTGCAGCTAAATGTCCAAAGCCTAGTTGAACATTATCAGGGCGAAGAACAACTAAAACGCCTATAAGCCCAGCTAGAACCGCAATCCAGCGGTGAAATCCAACCTTTTCGCCTAAAATGGGAATTGCTAAAACTGTAATCAGCAAAGGCATGGCAAAAAGTATACTATAAACTTGAGCTAGTGGTAAAATAGAGAACGAATAAAAAGCTAATAATCCAGTCATCATTGTTGCTATTGTCCGAATTCCTGACCACATTGGGTGAACTGGTAATAATGTCCCTGGCCTAGAATCTTGTATCATGATCAAGGCAACCAATGGCATACCGAATAAGACATTAAAAAATACAATCTGAAAAGCAGAGTAATCCGCGCCTAATATTTTTACAAAAACATCATGTGTAGCATAAATAGCAAATGCAGTTAAAGAATATAAAGCTGCTTTTATATTTGATTTAATTTGCACCGAAGAAAATCCACTAAAATAAATTCATTCTGTATTATTGAACTTTAAATGCAAAAACGCCCCCAGAACCGGAGGCGCATGAATATTTTACGAAGTTAAGCAGCTTCTTTGGCAGCAGCTTGTCTTTCACTTTCTTCGCGAGATAAGGCAACAGATGTACGAACGCCTTTTTCAACGAAGCCCATCATTCCTGCTACACAACGCTCTGTAGGCTCAATGCCTGCACACATTAAAACTTCTCGACCATCTCTAGAGCGTGCCCATCTTGCAATAGATTCTACACCATTGCCATATTTTTTGTCATCAGCAATTGCATCATCTAGTGCTGCAAGAACTACTGCAGCAAAAAGTTTTTGAGCTCTTTTGCCTTGATCGTTCGTATATGCTGTGTCGTCAACGAAATCAAACATCTCGCCGTCCTTTTGATTGTTTAAATATATATGGTTTTTGTAATATGACCATTTTGAAACAATTAGGTACCCCATTTTGCGCATAGCTTATATGCAATTGACGCATAGCTATAATATTACAAAACATTTTTTACTACCTTGTCGTGACTTAGTATTGTTCATATAAGTCAGTAAAATATTATTTCAACCTATCAAGGTGATAACAAATGCCAAAAATCAACGGTAACGAAATTCGTATGGGTAATATACTAGAACACAACGGTGGACTATGGATTGCTGTTAAAATTGACCATGTTAAACCAGGTAAGGGAGGAGCATTTGCCCAAGTTGAAATGAAAAACTTACGCAATGGCTCAAAGCTAAATGAACGCTTTCGCTCAGCTGATAAAGTAGAAAAGGTTCGTTTAGAACAAAAAGACCAACAATTTCTTTATGAAAATGATGGGATGCTTGTTTTTATGGATAATGACACATTTGAACAAATTGAACTACCTTCTGACATATTAGGTGAACGAAGACCTTTACTTCAGGATGGAATGATTATCAAAATTGAATACCACGAAAGAGAAGCACTAAGCGCATCACTTCCCACTAAAGTCATTTGCAAAGTAGTTGAAACAGAGCCTGTAGTGAAAGGCCAAACCGCTGCAAATAGTTTTAAACCAGCCGTCTTAGATAACGGTCTGAGATTAATGGTTCCTCCGTTTATTGAACAGGACACAGATATTGTCGTTCATACGGAAACAATGGAATATTCTGAACGCGCGTAAATTTTTTATTTCAGGCAACATAGCTCAAATATGAAGAATTAAATTTACGCCCCAGTGCCTTACACACTTCACGTGTCATATATGGATCATTTAATGTATAAAAATGTAGGCTATTTATACCTTCTTGTATTAATTCATCACAAATTTCTGTGCAAATAGCTTTAGATAGTAAAGTTTGTTCTTCTTTATTTCGACAGTTTTCATAAGATTTATTCATCCACTCTGGAGCAACAAGACCACAACGTTTTGTAAATTTTTTTGTTTTTTCCCAATTTTCAATAGGTAAAATGCCTGGGATAATTTTTTGATTAATTCCAACAGATCTACATTTATCACGAAATCTTAAAAAATCTTCTGCCTCAAAGAAAAATTGGGTTATAGCGTTATCTGCCCCAGCATCAAATTTTGCCCTTAACATATCTAAATCAGATTGCTCCGATTTAGCCTCAGGATGAATGTTTGGATAAGCCGCAACAGATATTTGAAAATTACCAGTGCTTTTCAGTGCACTTATTAATTCAATGGATGATGAGAAAACATCTTTATTAATATTACTTTCATTATTCTTGGTAGGCAAATCACCTCTAAGAGCCACTATCCTTTTTGCTCCAAGGCCTGCATATTTCTCAGCAATTTTCATTACTTCTTTTTTTGATGAGCCCATACACGTTAGATGACCGGCCACCTCAAGTTTGTATTCTTTTGCAATTATAGAAAGAGCAGTCTGAGATAGTTCACGAGTAGATCCTCCTGCACCATATGTGACTGAAATAAATTTAGGGGTTAATTTCGCTAACTCTTCGATTGTTCGCCAAAGTTTAAAACTTGCATTTAAATCACACGGTGGAAATATTTCAAAAGATAATTCAAAATCTTTATGGTTGATGTTCATAATAATACCTTTTTTTATACTTATATCACCTAATATTTAACTTGAATCAAATTCATATTTTTAATAAATAATATGAAAATATTTAATATTGGATTTTACATGTATATAGAATTTCGTCATTTAAAAACGATTAAAGCCATTCATGAATATGGTGGACTTGCCAGAGCAGCTGATATTTTATGTATTTCACAATCTGCACTATCCCACCAAGTCAAAGCACTAGAAGACCAGGTTGGTATGGAATTATTTCTTAGAAGATCAAAACCATTAAAATTATCAAAAGCCGGGCATAAGCTATTAGAATTAGCTGAAAAAATATTACCAGAAGTATCAGCACTTGAAGATGATTTTGCTGGAGTAATAAGTGGTCAGGGCGGAAGATTACATATAGCAATTGAATGTCATGCTTGCTTTGAGTGGTTATTCCCAGTTTTAGAGAATTTTCGCAAAAGCTGGCCTGACATAGATCTAGATATTAAGCCAGGCCTTTCATTTGATGCATTGCCAGCCTTGCAACGTGAAGAAGTTGATATTGTAATATCATCTGATCCAGAAGAAATAGCAGGTATCACATTTAAACCCCTTTTTGAGTATGTTCCTACATTTGTTTGTGCAACAAATCATCCTTACTCAAATAAAGACTTTATAGCTGCTGAAGACTTTCGCGACCAAACCTTAATCACATATCCAGTAGATAAAAATAGGCTAGACATTTTTTCACAATTATTAATTCCAGCTCATGTAGAACCCGCAGCGATTAGACAGGCTGAACTAACCGCAGTTATCATTCTACTTGTAGCTTCTGGACGTGGGGTCTCTGTATTACCTGATTGGGTAGTAAAAGATCAAAAGTACAAACATAACTTTATTACTAAACCTGTAACTGAAAATGGATTAAGTAGAAAACTTTATGCCGCGGTTAGGCAATCAGAAGCAGAAACACCCTTTATGAAAGATTTTATCGAATTAACAAGAAGTGAAAGAATTTAATTTTCTGCTTGGTATCTGCACTTCTTCAGCATATAGGTTCAAAATCCGAATATCAAAGGTTATACCTATGGCTCAATGGTCTGCAAATATTAATGTAATGTTAAAAGCAATTCGCGTCGCTGGTCGTGCTATGATGCGCGATTTTAAAGAAGTTGATAAATTGCAGGTCTCAAAAAAAGGACCTAATGATTTTGCAATGCGCGCAGATCAACGTGCAGAAGAAATTCTACAAGAAATGCTTTTCGAAGCACGTCCTAATTATGGATTTGTAGGAACAGGCGGTATAGAAAAAAAAGGCGAAGATCCTACTCGCAGATGGATTGTCCGCCCATTAGATGGGATTGATAACTTTATCCATGGCCTCCCTCATTGGTCAGTATCAATAGCACTTGAATACAAAGGTTCTATAGTAGCAGCAGTGGTTTTAAGCCCAGTTATTGAAGAAATATTTTTAGCAGAAAAAGGTGCTGGAACTTGGTTAAATGAACAACGTGTTCGAGTTTCAGGACGCACATCCTTAGACCAGATGATATTTGCTACTCAAATGCCATCTGGCAGCAAAGGTGATATTGCTACGCATCTAAAAGACCTTGCAAGAATATCTCCAAGTGTTGGGGGAATTAGATGCCTAGGCGCTATAGGGCTTGATTTGGCCTACACAGCAGCTGGTCGCAATGATGGGATATGGTGTCGTGACTTAACATATTGGGAAATGGCTGCAGGTTTATTGTTAGTTCAAGAAGCTGGAGGCTTATGTGAAGCTATCAATTTACATGGAGATCCCATGAAAACTGGGACACTAATAGCAGCAAATGGCGAGGGCCATGCTAAATTTTCTAAACTTGTACGTGATACATAATATCAGCAGTGTTAGCTTTCATATTATTGGAAACCCTATCAAATCTTAGATAAGCAATTGCCTTTCCTTTTGATTGAGTAAAAACCATTCCAGCAACCTTTTGATTAGACATAATCGTGGTTCCAACTGGAACTACTTCAGATATTTCAACAGTCACAAACCCTTTTTTCAATTCAGTCTTGTGCTTCATTCTAGCTGTTACTTCTTGCCCGACGTAACAACCTTTTCGAAAATCCACCCCAGATAAAATTTCAAAATTTGCTTCTAAAATGTACGTTTCATCAGCAATAAGTTCTATTCCTGTTTCAGGAATGCAGTTTTCGACTCTAATTTTATCCCAATCTATACTTGCACTTTGAGTTTTGATTGGATCATAAACTCTCCAACCAAGCATATGGCTTCTAGGATCTTGAAGAGCGTTTTCTGGGATTAGCTCTAATCCCCTTCCAACCTTAATATTTGTCTCTTCAATGTTTACATCTGCACGCAATTTATAAAGGTTTAGCCTCTGAATTAATTTATATGCTTGGTCTGACGAAACATCTATTAAGTAACCTCCAGGGTATGAGGAAATAAAGAAATCAAATAAGTACTTTCCCTTTGGTGATAAAAGTGCCGCATATACCAAATCATCTTTTGCATGTGAAATATCATTTGTAACTAAACTTTGTAAAAAACTGTCTGTATCGTTGCCAGATATCTTTAATATAGATCTGTTTGTTATAATTTCAGGATACATGTTGATAACTCAATCTATATTTTAGTATAACTTAAACTTACTTAGCCATAAACATTGGAGATTACCAATATAAATGCCAGCTTTTTTATCTATTGTCATACCTACCTTAAATTCTACTAAAACAATTGCACCTACTTTGATGTCATTATCCGAAGGTATAACCACTGGTTTGATAAAAGAATTAATAATTTCAGATGGAAATTCTACCGATGCTATAAATGAAATATGTGAAGAAATTGGTGCAATTCTAATAAAAGGAAAAAGAGGTCGGGGAATACAACTTCATAGAGGCGCTATGCAAGCAAAGGGGGAATGGATCCTATTTATACATTCTGACACCATGCTTCCAAGTGGATGGACAGATGCTTTTCTTAATCACATTAAAACTGGAAAAAATGCGGGATACTGTAAATTAAGTTTTGATGATGCCAGCATAAAGGCAAAAATAATTAGTGCTGGTGCAAACTTAAGGTCAAAGTATTTAAAACTTCCTTATGGCGACCAATGCTTACTGATTTCAAAAAAACTTTACAAAGAAATTGGAGGATATCCAAATTTGCCAATAATGGAAGATGTTTCGATAGCAAAACTACTCAAGCATAAGCTTCAATTAATACCAATAGATGTTAAAACATCAGCTCGTAAGTATCAAAACGAAGGATGGATAAAAAGAAGTATCAAAAATATAATTTTAGTTCTTAAGTTTAAATTTGGTGCTGACCCTGAAAAATTAGCGAAGTCATACAAATAAAGAGTTAAAGCCCTAAATACTTAGACAACCTAAACAGTGGATTAGTCCAATTGTTTTTATTACTTCCAGAAAAAGACTTCTTTCTATTCTCATTTTTATTTTGTGGGCTTAAATCGAATTGTAAATTGAATAATTCTGAATAAATTCCACCACGTTCAAGCAATTCTTTGTGAGTTCCTTGGTCAACAATTCGTCCTTTGTCCATTACAACTATTTGATCAGCATCTAAAATGGTAGATAATCTGTGAGCTATTATAAGTGTTGTTCTATTTTTTGATAATTCGTCTAATGCTTTACGAATTTGATTTTCTGATTGCGCATCTAACGCTGAGGTTGGTTCATCTAATAGTAAAATTGGCGCATCTCTTAATATTGCACGGGCAATTGATAATCTTTGCTGTTCTCCACCAGAAAATTTAATCTTAGATGGATCAATTTTTGTATCATATCCATTTTCAAGATTTGAAATGAATATATCAGCAGCAGCAGCTTTTGCAGCGATTAAGCAATCCTCACGACTCGCACTATCTCGCCCAAAACCAATGTTATCTAAAACTGTACCTGTCAGCAAAATACTATCTTGTCCAACAACAGAAATTTGATCTCTTAATGATGAAATTTTATAATCTGAAAGCGATCTCCCATCTAGTGATATAACTCCATTTGATGCATCAAATAATCTAGACAATAAATTGAAAATTGTAGATTTTCCTGCCCCAGAGCGACCAACAAATGCATAAGACTTTCCAGCTTTAATTTCTAAATTAATATCATGAAGTGCTTGATAACCATCTGGATATAAAAAATTTACATTGTCAAATTTTAGATGACCTTCTGATTTTTTTTCTGGGGAAAACTCAAAATTACCATCTTTAATTTTATTTGGTGTATCAAATAGTTGATATATTCTTTCTAATGCAGCAATACCTTGTAGTGCTGCAGCATATGATGCCCCAAGCTTTCTTGCTGGATTTGTCGCTACTCCAAGGGCAGTAAGTAAACCGATAAACCCTGCTAAATCAACTGCACCTGATTTCATTCTTAATGCGACTAAGAGCAGTAATGCACCAATAGCAATTGCGCCTAGAATTTCCATCAAAGGTGATACACTTGATTGCCACTTTGTTAAATCAATGCGAAGTTTAAACAAACGTTCAAAAGTTGCATTAGCACTTTCAGTTAGTTTTTTTTCTAACCTATAAGTTCTTACCATTCTAATACCTGCTAAACCTTCGTTCACAGTTTCAGTCATACTGGCAATTTCTTTTTGTGTATCAACAGATATTTTTCTTACTTTAGCCCCCACAATCCCAACAGGCCCAAATGCAAATAAAAAAATAAAAATTAAGCTTATAGTTAAAGCCCAATCAATAGATAGCATAACTGCAAAAGTAGCAAATATTGTTAAAATAGCAGTAATGGAACCTAATATAGCTGTTGTTGATGCTCTAGCTAGCTCAATATCAGCCGAAAATCTTGCCGCAAGAGCTGCTGGGGATTCTGCTAAAAGGTTTGCTAAATCCATATTAACTAAACATGAGAACATTTTAGATTGTAGGTTAGCTTGCATTCTGGACAAAACACTGTTTTGTAATATTATTTGAAAATACTGGCTCAACCCCTTAGCCAAGGCTAAAGAAATAATCCCTAATGGGCCCCACCAGATAACTGTGACCGAGTTGACTTCAAATGCTGAAATTATAATCTGTATAAATTTAGCATAACCAGCAGCAGAAATAGCAACAATTATCATTAGAATAAATGTAAAACCTAAAGTAACATAATGCTCCTTTAACCAATCTCTCCAAAGTCGACTATATGCGTATCTTGCTGTCATAATTTTTTGATTTTTTTTTGCCATAAAAAAGCTATTTCTCAATCGTTTAAAAATTAGCATACTACGCCAATTACAGCATTCCAACGGAATAATTATTCCATTAGATAAGTGGCATACATTTGAATTTTAAAACCTATTATTTTGAATACTGTAAAGTTATTTTTTTCTTGCATTTTCTAATGCTAATGGGAATGCTTTAGCAAAGAGCTCTATGTCTTCTGGTATACCAATCGAAACTCTTAAACATCTATCTTGTGGCGCTACAAATGCCATTCTTACGAATATACCCATTCCAACCAATTCAGCCAATACTTTTCGGGTAAAGTTACCATCCTTACCACAATCTACTGCTACAAAATTAGTAGATGAAGGAATTGTTTTTAAACCATTTTCTATTGCAATCTGATTAATTCTTTCACGACCAAGTGAAATAGATTTACAAACTTCTGCAACATATAGCTGATCTTTTAAAGCAGCCAAAGCAGCCTTTTGGCCAATGGTATTAACACCAAAATGATTCCGAATTTTATCGAATGATTTTATTAAATCCATATGACCAATTGCATATCCAACACGTGCTCCAGCCAGCCCATAAGCTTTAGAAAACGTTCTTAGTCTAATAACATTCTTGTTTAAAATATCTATTTTAGGTGCTGTTCCTTGAGGGGCTAATTCAATATAAGCTTCGTCTAATACCAATAGACTTCCATCAGGAACAGAATCAATCATTTCTTGAATTATACTTGCAGTGTGATAGGTACCCATTGGATTATCTGGATTAGCTAAGTATATCATTTTGGCGTTTTGTTCCTTAGCTTTTGCAATTAACGCCTTAGGATCTTCATAATCATTTAAATATGGCACAGTTTCCAATTTACCACCGACACCTTTTACTTGGTAATTAAATGTTGGATATGCTCCATTAGAGGTTACAACAACATCCCCTTCTTCAAGCATTAATCTACATAATATACCCATTAATCCGTCTATACCTTCACCAACAACAATATTCTGGTTTGGTACTTTCAATTGCTTTTCAAGCTCTACTTTCAAATCAAAAGCATCAGGGTCACCATATTTGAAAACTTCTGAGCCAGACTCAGCTATCACCCGTCTAACTTTTGGAGATGGCCCAAAACTGCTTTCATTTGCGCCTAATCTTGCAATAAATGGGATACCGGATAATCGCTCTGTCATTTCTGGGGCTACAAATGGTACACTAGATGGAAGCGATTGTGATAGTGCAGTTAATCTTGGTGATAATTTTTTATCCTTACTCATCAACTAATCCAAACTCATTTTATTACAACTATGTTTAAAATAACCACATTTAATCCAGAAAAGAAACAGAACATAAATCAAATAAATTTAAGCCAAAGCCATGACTCTGCTTAAAGCAGCCTGAAGTGCTAATAATTCTTCTCCACCAATTTCTATTCTGTTTCTATTTTCCAAAATTACTGCTTCAGGTGCATTTAATATAAATTTATCATTTGAAAGCTTTTGAGAAATTGAATTTAATTCTTTTTCTAATTTTTCTATAGCTTTATTTAGCCGTGACTTTTCAGCATCAACATTAATTATATCTGCTAGTGGTAAACAAAACTGCCCACCCTCCACTGGTAGTGTAATTGCTCCATTTGGAGCTTCAGCTGCTATTGAGATATTATCAATACGCGCTAACCGCATGATCATGGGTTTATTACTATTTAAAGCTTTCTGAGCCACATCGTCCAAAGACATTTGTATCATTGGAATTTTCAACCCAGCATTAATTCGCATTTCAGATCTAACTGATCTAATTTGCTCGATAAGTGATATTACCCAGTTCATTTCTTTATTAGCGATATCACTTACATATTCATTTGAAGTATATATTGGCCATTCAGCGTGCGCTAATAGTTTTTCCCGAGAACCAGTTTCAGACCAAAGATTTTCTGTTATAAAAGGCATAATAGGATGCAACAATATATATGACTGATCCAAAACCCAAGCTAAAGTTTCTTTTGTTTCTTCAGCTATAGTTAGATCATCACCTTGAAGAAGTGGCTTTGAAAGCTCTACATACCAATCACATACTTTATTCCAAACAAAGACATACAATGAATTTGCAGCATCATTGAAACGATATTGTTCCAAGGAATTATCAACTGCCTCCCGAACTAAAGCAGTTTCACCAATTATCCATTTATTTAGTGTTTGCTTTACTAATTTAGGATTAAATTCACCATTAGGGGATGCATTATTAAATTCTGCAAAACGTGTCGCATTCCATAATTTAGTGCCAAAATTACGATATCCTTCAATACGGTTTTCAGAAAGCTTTAAATCACGGCCCATTGCAGCCATTGCAGTAAGAGTAAAACGTACAGCATCAGCACCATATTTATCTATCAAGTCTAATGGATCCATTACATTACCAGTAGATTTAGACATTTTTTTACCATGTTCATCACGAACCAATGGATGAACATATACAGTTTCAAATGGTACTTTACCCATTGTTTCTATACCCATCATCATCATTCTAGCTACCCAGAAAAAAATGATATCAAAACCAGTTATTAATGTTCTATTAAGATTGTCAGAAGTATAATAGCGTTCTAATTCTTTTGAATTTTCAGGCCACCCAAGTGTACCAAATGGCCACAAACCTGATGAAAACCATGTATCTAAAACATCTGAGTCTCTTGATAGGTGAACTGTTCTTATATTTTTTTCTATATTATCCTGAGTATCATTCTGGTTTAAATTATCTGTAACAATAATTTTAATGTCATCATTTGGATATTCTGACTGATATTTTTCTAGGGCTTGTTTTATAGCTTCTTTTTCAGACATCGCACAAAACGCATTACCATCATGGTCATTCCAAACAGGTACTTGATGGCCCCACCACAACTGGCGAGAAATACACCAAGGTTCAATATTTTCCAACCAATGGAAGTAAACTTTTTTATCACCTTCAGGTAAAATTTTTGTTGTGCCATTTTTAACAGCATCAATTGCTGGTTGGACAATTTGTGCAGTGTCAACGAACCATTGATCAGTTAAAGCTGGTTCGATGACTACTTTTGAGCGATCACCAAAAGGCTGCATAACCTTTTTATCTTCAACCTTAATCATCAAGCCTAATTCATTAATATCAGCCACAACAGCCTTTCGCGCCTCAAACCGATCCATCCCTTGGTATTTCTGTGGAACAAAATTATCCTCCAGGTCATCTGAACGCATCGCTCCCTTTGTATCCATCAATGAATACATTGGAATTTTATTGCGCTTTGCTACTTGATAGTCGTTAAAATCATGAGCTCCTGTAATTTTAACAGCACCCGAACCAAAATCTGGATCTGGATATTCATCCACAATGACTGGAATTGTTCTATTACACAAAGGTAGATGAACACTCTTCCCAACAATTGGGGCATATCTTTCGTCATCAGTAAATACTGCTA
>JGI20157J14317_10000130_pt1 | contig 80462 bp, 73 predicted proteins | sample COG_07_FD_14317 | JGI IMG/M metagenome (IMG submission 14317)
AATTTTATGAAAATGGGTATGGCAGGGGCATCGGTTTTACCGTTTCTGCGTGCGATGCCTGCGTTAGCCCAAGGGTCTGATACATTGGTAGTCGTTACCGGACAGAGCATTAACAGCTTGGACCTGCACCGCACTGGAACGAACCGTCCCTCTTATCAGGTTGCAGTGAATTGTTATGACCGCCTCGTCTCATTCGGCACCAAAGAGGTCCCGGGCGGGGGGTTATCCTATGATTATGACACCATAGTGCCTGAACTCGCCGAAAGCTGGTCCATGTCAGACGATGGCCTTGTGCTGACCTTCAAAATTAAATCAAAGGCGACGTTCTGGGATGGCGCCAAAGTCACGGCCAAAGATGTGAAATGGTCGTTTGATCGCGCAGTTTCTGTTGGAGGGTTCCCATCTGTGCAGATGCGCGCTGGTGGTTTCATACGCCCCGATCAATTTGCGGCCATCGATGATGAAACTTTTCAGATCACTCTCGACAAGCCTTCCAAGCTCTCGATTCCGGATTTAGCTGTACCTGTACCTTTTGTCATCAACTCTGCAGTCGCCAAGGCAAATGCAACCGAAGACGACCCTTGGGCGATGGAATACCTCCATAAAAACCCCGCCGGTTCGGGCGCGTTTAAGGTGCTACGCTGGACACCTGGCGAACAACTTGTATATGAGCGCAACGATAATTGGGTTGGCGGTCCGTTGCCCGCCGTTCAGCGCGTTGTCCTTCGAGAAGTCCCCAGCCCAGCAACGCGACGTGCCTTGATCGAACGTGGCGACGTTCAAATGTCTTTTGGTATTCCAGACAAAGACGCCGCAGAGTTAGCTGAGCTGGAGGACGTAACAGTCTATTCCACGCCAATTGAGAACTGCATCCATTGCCTTTGCACTAATACAAAGTTTGTGCCTTTCCAAGACGCTGACGTGCGCAAGGCTGTGGCGTATGCAGTGCCTTATGAAGAGATATTCCAAGCGGCAGCCTTTGGCCGGGGTGCGCCACTTTGGGGTGGTGAGGCAGAGATCAAAGACACTGCTTGGCCGCGCAAGACCCAATACAGCACTAATCTCGAACTCGCTCAAAAACATATGGCAAAATCAGCCTATCCTGATGGGTTCGACGTGCCTTTATCGATAAACCTCGGCCTTGCCTCATGGATGGAGCCAACAGCTCTGCTCATACAGCAAAGCCTTGCCAAAATTGGTATCAATGCGACCATCGAAAAAATTCCCGGAGCGAACTGGCGTACCGCCGCACTGGTAGAAAAGAGGCTTGCTCTGCATCTGGAGAATTTTGGCGGTTGGCTCAATACGCCTGACTACTACTTTTTCTGGGCCTATCAGGAAGGTAATTTGTTCAACTCATCCAATTACCGCAACGATGAGGTAGAGGAATTAGTAAATGCTACGCTACATATGTCAGTCGATGACCCGTCCTATGCGCCAAACATAATGCGCATGATGGAAATCGTGTTGGAAGATCTGCCGCGCATTCCGCTTTACCAGCCAGCGCTGAACGTTGCGACCAATGGCGCAGACGACTATGAGTTTTGGTTCCACCGCCAACTTGATGCCCGTCCTCTGGCAGCCAGTTAAGTGATGAAATCGTCTACATATCCAAGGCTGCGCGCGGTGTCTCTGCGCGCAGCCCAATCGATCCCGGTCGTTATCGGCGTCGTGATCATCAGCTTTTTACTTACACGTGCCCTTCCGGGTGACCCTGCGGTCTACTTCGCAGGAGCCGCAGCGGACGAAGCCTCGATCGCGGAAATTCGGATTGCTTTAGGGTTGGACAAGCCTGTGATCCAGCAGTTCTTCATTTACGTCGGCGATTTGTTACAGGGCGACATGGGACAATCCATCTCGAGCGGTCAGCCTGTAGCCAGTGACTTGGCAAACCGTTTGCCTGCGTCGTTAGAGTTGACGTTGGTCGCATTAATTCTGTCCTGCGGAATCTCCATCCCGCTCGGTATTCTTGCGGCGACGCGCCCGGGCACATGGGTCGATCACCTATGTCGTGTCCTTGTCACAGCTGGAGTGTCCTTGCCAACATTCTTTACAGGAATCGTCCTAATTTATCTGTTCTACTATCTTCTTGGCATTGCGCCATCACCGATTGGCCGCCTTGATTTTATCTCCCTCGATCCAGACCATGTCACAGGGTTTTACCTAATTGACGCCGCATTGATTGGTGATTGGGAGACTTGGCTAGGGGCAGCAAAGCAGCTTATCTTACCTGCGATCACATTGGCGTTGTTTACACTTGCCCCTATCGCCCGAATGACGCGTGCTGCGATGCTAACAGCTCTATCATCAGACTTTATCCGCACCGCTCGGGCCGCTGGCCTGTCAAATCGTAAAGTCCTTTATGTTTATGCGTTTCGTAACGCGCTGCTTCCGGTTATCACAACGCTTGGAATGGTGTTTTCCTTCGCCCTTGGAGCCAACGTGCTGGTCGAAAAGGTATTTGCCTGGCCCGGCATCGGGTCCTACGCTGTCGAAGCACTCGTGGTTTCCGACTATGCCGCTGTGCAGGGCTTTGTACTGGCGATGGCTTTGATGTTTGTGGCGCTCAACCTCGTGATTGACCTTCTGTATACAGTAGTCGATCCCCGCATTGGGTTTGTTGCCAAATGACCGATATATCCACACAAAAAACAACCCGCACGCAAGGTAAATTCGATCACCTGATCTATGTGCTGCGGGAAAATCCGGTGACGCTGCTGGCGTTTATCATGTTCGCCTTCATCATCCTGTCAGCCCTCGTCGGCCCAGCTTTTGTACCCTATGATCCGCTTGAAACAAACGCGTCACGGGCGTTGCAAGCACCGTCTTGGAAGCATTGGTTTGGCACTGACAGCGTCGGGCGTGATGTCTTCAGCCGAGTGATCGTGGCGACACGGCTTGACCTATCTATCTCCGTTGCGGCCGTCGCCCTATCCTTTGTGATAGGTTCCATCCTTGGCAGTATTGCAGGGTATTGGGGCGGATGGCTGGATAGCGTCTTGAACCGCTTCCTTGACACGATTATGGCTTTCCCGCTGTTTGTGCTAGCGATGGGGATCGTTGCTGCCCTTGGTAATACGATCGAGAATATTATCTATGCGACGGCCATTATCAACGTGCCATTCTATGCGCGACTGGTGCGGGCAGAGGTTAATATCCGCCGCGACGCGGGCTTTGTACGTGCCGCAAAGTTGGCTGGAAATTCAGACTTGCGGGTGTTGGCAATGCATATTTTTCCCAATGCTTTACCGCCCATGATGGTGCAAGTCTCGCTTAATCTAGGCTGGGCAATCCTGAACGCGGCGGGACTATCGTTCATTGGGCTGGGCGTGCGCCCGCCGACCCCCGAATGGGGGATCATGGTGGCAGAAGGGGCAAACTTCATCGTGTCGGGTGAATGGTGGCTCGCTGTCTTTCCCGGGCTTTGGTTGATGTTCGCCGTCTTTACGTTCAACTTGCTCGGCGACGGCCTACGTGACCTTGTTGACCCCCGAAAAAGGACCTGAGACGATGTTAAAAGTCAAAGACTTGGCAGTATCCTTCAAGACACGACGTGGTGACGTTCAGGCCGTGCGCGGTATCAGCTTTGCTTTGGCCCGGGGTGAAATCCTTGGTGTTGTCGGGGAAAGTGGTTCTGGTAAATCTGTAACCTCATATGCGCTAATGCGGATACTTGATGCTGGTGGGTCAATCATCGCAGGGGATGCCACTTATTCCGGACTTGATCTGCGCAACGCAACAGAACGTGACATGCGGGACATTCGCGGTAGGGAAATTTCGATGATTTTCCAAAACCCTCGCGCAGCCCTCAATCCAATCCGTAAGGTCGGCCACCAGATCGAAGACGTGTTGCGCCAGCATGCCCAGGCCACTAAATACAACGCCCGTACAAAAGCTATCGAAGCATTGAAAGCCGTGCGCATCAATGATGCTGAGGCGCGGTATGAAGCCTATCCTTTCGAACTTTCGGGCGGGATGTGTCAGCGAATTGTCTGCGCCATCGCTTTAGCCTGCAATCCGCGCCTGTTGATTGCTGATGAGCCGACGACGGGTTTGGATATTACGACGCAAAAGGCTGTGATGGACTTGGTACGGGACCTAATCCGCGAACGCAAAATGAGCAGTATCCTCATTACACATGACCTTGGCCTCGCCGCGCAATACTGCGACCGGATCGTTGTAATGAAAGATGGTATGATCGTCGAACAGGGCGACCCAAAACGGATATTTATTGAGCCGCAACACAGTTATACCCGTAAATTGGTAGATGCCACGCCACGTCAAGGTGAGAGTATTCGTAGCTTGTTGCCCGTCGAGGATCGCATTGATATACCCAATCACGTTGTCTACGACGCACCGTTGCTTGAAGTGCGAAATTTGGTAAAAACCTATCAAGGTAAATCTGGCCCGGTGCATGCCGTCAAGGATATGTCCTTCAAAATTAAATGGGGTCAAAGCGTTGGTCTTGTGGGTGAAAGCGGCTGCGGCAAATCCACGACCTCTGAAATCCTTGTCCGTTTAATGGATGCGACAAGTGGTGAGGTCCTGTTCGACGGTCAGGACATTTCAGCAATTGCAGCAAAAGACTTTGCCAAGAACCCGTTGAGGTCTGATATACAAATGGTATTTCAGGACGCCACGGATAGCCTCAACCCCCGCCATACATCGCGACACACTATCGCTGAACCGCTCCGACAATTGGGCAAGATGCGCGGCGCAAAGCTGACAGCGCGCATTGAAGAGCTTGCGACTTTGGTTGGGTTGCCCTCGGCACTGCTGGACCGGTTTCCCCATCAGTTATCTGGCGGGCAGAAGGCACGGGTCGGCATAGCACGTGCGATTGCGCTAGAGCCGAAGTTCCTAATCCTAGATGAGCCCACGGCGGCATTGGATGTCTCTATCCAAGCAGTTGTGCTAAACCTACTTGTCGACCTGCGCGCCAAGCTGGGGATCAGCTATCTGTTAGTAAGCCATGACCTGCATGTTGTTCGGCTTTTGTGCGATCATGTCATCGTGATGAAGGACGGCCAGATTGTCGAGCAAGGCCCCGCCGACATCGTGATGAACACTCCTAAAGATGATTANACCAAAACGCTGCTTGCCGCCGCCCCGCAACCACCCGCACGCCGCCAAAAAGCTCAAATACCTGGAGGAAACCCATGTTGAACGATCTGCCATTCACACTTCCTGCTTTGCGCGAGACTTACCGCGCAGGAACCACACCCGTCGAGGTCATTGAGGAAGTCTTTGCACGGCTTGAAGCGGTGAATGATCCAGGAATTTTCATACATATTTGCGCAAAAAAAGATATGATCGCGCAAGCCGAAGCTCTTGGCCCCTACGACCCGGCCCTGCCACTTTGGGGGGTTCCTTTTGCAGCCAAAGACAACATTGATGTAGCGGGCATTCCGACGACAGCAGCATGCCCGGCCTATGCCTATACGCCGAAGGAGGACGCGTTTGTGATTGCGCAGCTGCGCGCTGCGGGTGCGCTGATGATTGGCAAGACTAACCTTGACCAATTCGCTACTGGTTTAGTGGGCGTCCGCACGCCCTACGGTGCACCGCTTAATTCGGTAGACCCTGAGATCGTGCCGGGCGGCTCATCAGGCGGGTCAGGTGTGGTCGTTGGCCACGGCATTGTGACGTTCTCGCTTGGCACTGACACGGCAGGCTCAGGGCGTGTTCCCGCGGCGCTCAATAATATTGTTGGCCTCAAGCCGACTTTGGGCGCACTATCTGCGACCGGTGTCGTGCCAGCTTGCAAAACGCTCGATACTATCTCTATCTTTGCTATGACGGTGGATGATGCCTATGACGCCTTTGCGGTAGCGCGCGGGTATGACGCGGCAGACGCCTACTCAAAAACGCTTTCGCATCATCCAACCTACGCCATTTCAAGAACCTTTAAAATTGGCGTGCCTGATGCAGCATCCATAGAATTCTTTGGCGATGAGAGTCAGGCCTCCGCTTTTAACCGAGATGTGAAATATCTCGCGGGGCTTGGAATGGAGATAGAATATTTTAATTTTGAACCCCTTTTTGATGTGGCGCGCATGCTCTATGAGGGCGCATGGGTTGCCGAACGCTACACGGTCATCCAAGAGTTGCTGGCGGATGACCCTGATAGTGTCCATCCCGTAACTCGCCAAATCATCAGCCACGCCAAAACGATGTCCGCAGCTGATGCCTTCCGCGGCATTTACCGCCTGGCGGAGCTGAAGCGTTTGGCCGAACCTTTCTTAGCCGACCTTGACGCCTTATGCGTGCCTACCATCCCGACTTTCTATACCGTCAAAGACCTTGAATTCGATCCAATCACACCCAACAGCAATTTTGGAACCTATACCAATTTTGTGAACCTTCTTGACATGTGCGGCATCGCGGTTCCAACAGCGGCGCGCTCGGACGGGCGGCCTGGAAGCGTTACGCTATTGGCAAAAGCAGGCATGGACGCAACGGTCGCATCTCTCGCGCGTTGCTTTGAGTTTGATTGCGAAAGAAATCTCGGCGCGACCGGGTTTGCCTTACCCGTTCCACCAGAACAACAGGTGGAAAGTTCCAAACGCATAGCGTTGGCGGTTTGTGGTGCTCATATGTCGGGCCTGCCGCTGAATGCCCAGCTCACAAACCTTGGCGCGACATTTGTCACTGCCGCCAAGACCGCTGCCAAATATCAGTTCTATGCGCTGGCAGGTGGCCCACCCTTACGGCCTGGTCTCATACGTTCAGATCATGCCGGCGCTTCCATTGCATTAGAGATTTGGTCCCTTCCCAAAGCCGCTATAGGAACCTTCCTTGAAGGCATACCTGCACCTCTCGGGATCGGCTCCATTGAACTATCTGACGGCAGTTGGGTCAAAGGTTTCCTTTGTGAAACATCTGGTGTACACGGAGCAACTAATATTTCCGACCTTGCCGATTGGCGAAAATTCCTCAACGAGACGGTCTAAAGATTGTGGCTGTTTCAGGAAGGCGAGCTGCCAAAGCCGCTTATTTGGCCGCACTCACTAAGCTTGTTATCATTAGACGCCACTTGTGCGGAGAAGAATGTGGTAATGGCCCTTCTGCTATTTTTATAATTTGTTAGCAACCACACAGTTATATGGCTGATGCCATATAGCAACTCGCTCGCGGGACCAGCTATATAACCCTGCAGGAATGGTTATAAAAGATCCCAAAAAAATCGAGCACTTTCTAAAAATGAGTTTGATATAATTAATTGGGGCTCCTTACTTCACCATCTCCCCAATTTTCAAATCAGACAGACCCCTTTGTAGTTGGTCGAGCACACTCTCTGTGCCCGGCAAAAGTCCGTTCTGGCTGCACATTGAGACCATCTCAATAAGCATCCGCATCCGCATGACCTCATCGCTGGAACTGAAGGGATTAAACTTGCCCTTATCGTACTCATCTGTGATGAATGCCTCTTCTAGCTGTAAAATACTAACAACGCATTCGTCTTCTAGAGAGCCGTTTACTTGGGTATCTGATTGCGCGTGCGCCGCAGAGCAAGCAAGTGCCATTAAGATGGCGCTGAATAATATTCTTATCATTTAACAAGCTCCAAAGTTTTACTTTTGGTTTCGGTTTTGACTCCGTTTAAGTATAATTATACCCCGCTAATAGGATATCATTATATCACAAACCGTAACTGCCATTGATATAGGTTGGACTGAGAAAAAGTAAGGCATGTAATGCTTAAGGTGAAGGGTATCACCTAGATCAATTAAATGGTTATATTGTATCATTAGCATATGGAGTGACATTCAGGAGACAACAATGAAAATATTAGGAATTGGAATATGCTTCGCAATAATGCTTGGGGCAATCTTGCAAATTGGACATCATCTATTCATTGATATCAATTCAGCATTGTTTGTTCTGGGAGGTGCTACTGGATTTCTGGTCATGAAGAATAATCCAGAAAACCATATCAAAAACTTTGGACAGGGTGCTGTTTATTTTGGCTGGCTGGGAACTCTAGTCGGGTTAATAGCAATCACCGGAAACAGATTTATGGTTTGGGGCGATATAGAAAAGATGGGGCCGGCTTTAGCAGTAGCCATGCTTACAATCTTGTATGGCTATATAATTAAGTTGGTAACTATTGCCCTTACTAAAGATTAGTCCTTCCATGCGGACAGGCTTAGAGCATTTCAATGTCCATCAGACATGACAGACCAGATAGGGTGATGGACTACCGCTGGTGTTGGGCAGGGTTATGGTGAAGGATATCGTTTAGAGGCTAAGACTAAGTGGATGAGCCTATTTGTTGGCCAAGATTGATGAAACGCTCCCCTTCAATCATTCTGATTTTGTTAGAGCCCTTCATTTCTTCAAGTTCAGCTTTCATGATAGCCATAATTTTATTTGCTTCTGCCTTTGATGTGAACCGTGAAATAACAAAACATGAATTGTCAGAGGTTCTAAAAATTTCTCCGCTTAATTGACCCGCTTCAATGTTTCTTGGAAGAAATTCCTTTTCAATAAATGCCATAAGCATCTTGAACTGAAGTGATGACTGAGATGTCATTTCAGCAACCCGCACATACATGATAGTTATTCCTTATTGGTTTTGTTTCACACCACTCGACATGCAGACACATGAAGTGAAGCAATTCAATTGGCTATGGTGCATGACAGTAGCGCAGCAGATTAATCAGACACGCCTTCTATAATCATGAAATCAGTGTCAGAACATTCCACTCTAACAGCTTTTGCTGCCTGATACTCTTCACTATGATAAAATGTATCTGCAGCTTCTTTACTTTCAAATTCAATCATCATTACGATGCCACTGACATCGCCTTCAAGTCTGTCAGCACCTGGACCACGAGCAAGCACCCTACCGCCATATTTTTTAATAGCTGGCCCAGCCATACCAGAGAATTCCTGAAACCTATCTTGGTCCGTGACCCTTATGTTAGCAACGACATAACCTTTAGACATTATACACCTTCCAATCGTAGAAATTGAATACACCACCTGACCTGCTAGCACGATTAATGCTTACATTTCAGTGATGAACATGAAGTGGTGGTACCCAGAAGAGATCCCAGAAGATAAATTGTAGTCCTCAAATGGGCACTTTCACGAACAACTAAATAAGCATTACAGCCAGTTTACGTATCGCTTATTCACAGTCAACAGGCACATTCAGTGCGTCAGTTTTTACGGCAGTTTAGAAATCTTCGGATAATAGACTAAGCCCACCTATCATCTATCTGAATGGGGTGGTTCATGCAAGATGGGCTAAGGGTAGAAAAGACTAATCGCCAAAATGTTCTATCTCAGCTTTATCGTAATTCTTAATAGCTTTGGCTGCATCTCCAAAAAGGAGGGATAACTTATTCAACTGTTCTCCGTAAAACGCCCTGTCTTTTCCAAAAGGGTCTTCATCCACAATAAGACAATCAATTAAACGTTGAGCATGTAGTGCAATGTGACGACTATACTCTGTTGTCGCTATTTGAAGAGGGTCTGCAAAGGTGAGTTGATCATAACGGGTATAGTCTGGAAACCGCGGATCTGCTGGAATATATCCGTTCACCATCGTTATACGTTCACCGATTTCAGCTAATGCTTTGGCTTGATGAACAACCATATTACCTTGCTGCATTATTGCATAACCTGCACCAGGCATTTTAGGCGATACTATCTTTTCAGCTGGTAAAGGGATGCCTTTATTTCTTGCTGTTTCGGCTTCACTCTTTGTTCCCTTGAAATATTGGAACTCACCGCCCTTTTGCCGTGTGGGATCTGTTACGAACATGACATAGTCATAGCGCAATGTATCAACATGCCATTTATCAATATTTTCACCAACAGTTTTTGGGGCATAATTCAAGTGACCCAGCTGATGCGGCATCGTGTGAGGTAACAGCTTGACCCCAACAAAGTCTGATATGAAATCTGTTATTTCAGGGCATTGACATAAATCCTGCAAAAATTGTGACCTGTATACACCTCCTCTTGTGCAGCGTTCAATACGCGGGTTGCTGGTCGTAAAAGCCTCCAGCTGCTTTGCCACTTCATAGAGACAGGCTACGCCCTCCTCACTCAGAATGCGGAAAATATTTGTGACGGCAAAATCAGAAGGACAGTCAGCAATCTCATCATTTGTATAGCCAAACTCACTAAGGCCAACCACCTGCGCAGGTCTCTCCAATGCAAGATGGACTGATGGATTAAATAACGGCTCCGATAATAACGGCTCATACCCGATTGGGCGCGTGTTGATGTCATAGTTTTTCGTCATTTTTGGTCCCATTTTATTCTTGCTATAAGTATTTCATTGCATCGGTGATAGCTTAGTTTGATGATTAATCTCAGAACAGTTTTTCACTTAGCGCTTGTTGTCCTTCTTAATCCAAGCTGAGCCCCCCAACACTCCATTAATGGGTGAACGCACCTGATATATTTAGGGTCGGGTGTGTTCCGGATGGGGTAGTATATTAGCTAGGGATATAATAGCTAAAATCGGAGCGATAGGCAGGACATCCCGCCATCAATTTTAGCGCATTCGGTATTGCCAACTGTTAGCACATCAAACCCGTTAGCTTTCAACATGGCTTCACTTTTGGGAAAACCTGCCGGCATAATAATATAGTCATTATACCGAATCATATTGGCAGCAGGGTCTTCGCCTGTTGGCACGATTAAGGTTTGATAACCATCAAAACAACCGCTAGATGCCAGACGTTCTGTTGATAAGATGCAATTATCATCAATAAGGCTGCAATCAGTTTTAAAATGCAAAACATCAGGGGGCGTTTTCAACACCCGCATGGCGTAACCCTTATTATCCAGAATCGTCCGTAATTGATTTGCCCCTGCTTGGTCCGTTCGTGCCGATAGCCCCACCAACACCTCGGATGGCGTGGTTAGAATATCACCAGCCTCAACAAAACCATCAGTAATATCCATAATATCATCAAAAATTGCTGAAAGCGCTTGGCGCATGGGAGCAACCTCCCCCCTGCGGGTTTCAGCCTTAGGGCGCATCATCACGGCTAGGCTAGGCAGGCACAGTGCCGTATCCTCAACAAATTGTGCATCAGGATAGTTAGGGAGGGCAGGAAGTTCTGTTACGACTGCCCCGGCCTGCCTCAAGGCATCTTGGTAATCACTATGCTGTCTCGCCATCATCTTGATATCCACTGTGCCGATATCTTGTGCCCGCAAGCCATCAACAGCAGAAGCGGCTGGGCGGCGCGTAATTGCAGACGAAAAACGCGTCGCATGACTTGCAGAAAGGCTCGCCAATTTAATGATATTAGATGTGTTCATCATAAAACTCTGTTCATGTGGATAATCTCATAACTGCGTCTCATCTGCCATTATTATAATATCTTCAGAACATTTTCTGGAGGCCGACCAATGACAGCCATTCCTTTATTTATCACAATGGGACGTTCTATCACTTTTGGATAGAGACACATAAGTTTGATTAACTGCTCATCATTGAGGTGGCCCGCAGCAGTAAAATATTCTTTAAAATCTGCTTCATTCTTCCGGATGATTTCCAGTGGCCTTATCTTGAGCATTTCAATAATGCTGGCGATATCTTCGCTTGTTAATAGGCCCTCAAGGTACAAAATAATCTCAGGCTCAATTCCTCTGCCTCTTATAAGTTCAAGTGTTTGACGGGATTTGCTACATTTTGGATTATGATATATTTTCGTGTCGCTCATTTTGTTACCATTTGAAAATTTGCACTGCCTCATCCAAACCAGACTGCACTTATAATAACCCTCTTGAGGCTACCAACAAGAACAAAGACTTTTGTCACAAGACCTTCAGGTGCCAGCGATAAACACTGATGTGTGAGCTTTGCGATAATAATAGACCTGTAGTATGGGGGTGGTTCAGGCAAAAAAGCGAGGGGTATAGGCTAGGTAGATGATAAGCAGGCCCGTTCTAATACCCAAAGATTTTTGGGTAGGGGTGCGTGCTGTGAGAGATTACATTCCAGTTGACACGATAAGTGATGCACGTAAACTGCAGAGGCTGTTAAAGTGTCGTTCAATCCTGGTGTGGATTTAAGGCACTTACTTATTTTCTTGGCTGGATTATTTTCTGTATCAAAGTTTTTGTAGTAGCTAAAAAAAACTGTCTGTAGAAATTTTACCAAGAGAGCCAAAAATGTTGAAAATTCATGGCCAATTCTCAGCTAGCGCAAAAGGAATAGTGGCTCTTTGTGCAATGGCAGCTGTGTTTTGCTTTTCACTGAATGATGCCCTAATCAAATTCCTTTCAGGCAGCTACGCCCTTCATCAGATTGTTTTGGTCAGGTCAGTTATCGGAATAGTCATTCTGCTGGTGATTTTCATCCCCTTAAATGGAACATTTTCAGTTTTAAAAACACAACGTATTGGCATGCATTTAATACGCGGCCTTGCAGTTGTCTTTGCTAATTTAATGTTTTTCCTTGGCCTTTCCGAGTTACCTTTGGCTGAAGCAACATCGATCTTTTTTGTAAGTCCCTTATTGATCACTGTCTTCTCGATAGTGTTTTTAAAAGAGCATGTCGGAATTTATAGATGGGGCTCTATAATTTTTGGGCTTTTAGGCATTCTCATTATCCTTCGCCCAGGAACTGAGGCGTTTAAATTAGCCTCTTTACTGCCAATTGCTGCTGCCTTTGGCTACGCTACCCTCCATATGCTCACGCGTTATATTGGTAAAACAGAGAGCGCCCTTACGATGTCATTCTACATCCAAGTAACATTCATTTTTGTATGCTGTCTATTTTGGCTAATCGTTGGTGATGGCCATCTTGCTGACCAGCAAAGTCTTGCATTAGACTTCCTTTTTCGTGAATGGGGTGGCCTTTCTGAAAAAGATTGGTCTGTGTTCTTGATGTTGGGAGCGTGCAGCGCCTGTGGCGGTTTTTTGATTTCACAAGCCTACAGAAATTCAGAGGCCGCTTTTGTTGCTCCATTCGAATATGTTGCTATGCCACTATCGATTTTCTGGGGATTTTTAGTTTTCAATACAATTCCAGACCTTCAATCATTAGGTGGTATGGTGATGATTATAGGGTCTGGATTATACATCGTATGGCGAGAAACAGCTCTAAAACAGAATGTCTCAGAACAATCATTGGAAACACCCCGTTTTCGGCGCTAAAATTTTTTTACAATCTAGTTTTTTCACATTCTAAAAGTCAGAGCAGACGTGATTTGTTAATGTTAGGGCTTTTGGGCGGTGTATCCTCTTCGACGCTTACTTACAAAATTATCTTTGCGAAAGACAAGAACGTGCTAGCTGATAATTCATTTTCCCCCATCATTGTCTAATAAATACATCGCTTCATTTCTTCGCAAGAAGGGCAATGTAAATGGCGAATTATAAGTCGCTTTTAACGGTATGCCGATAACGGTTAATTTATCTTTATCAAGCGCTGCTTTTAATTCTTTATGATGCTCATTGAAATTCTTATCTGAGGTTGAGCCCGAATAAGAAATCACAGCAAAATAAGTTTCTGGTAAATCTATAATGCTAACGCGCGGGTCGCTCGGTTTTGGCGCATTTTGTAATGAGTATTGTTTGGGTAAGAAGAACTGCATGACCATCTTGCCATCGCTTTTTGACTGAGTCACAGGCGCCGTCATATCAATTTTTTCAGATTGAGTGACAGGCACTGTCATCTTAACTTCGCTAGAGGTTTCGTTCTCACCAGAGATATAGTTAAACAGGACCTTAAAGCCGCTATCTTCTTTGCCATAAATCACTTGAGCAACAGTGCGCGTCTCATAGAGACGAACTTCATAGATATCAGTCTTTTTTATAACCGTATATTTTGGTTCTTCGTAGGACATAGCAGGGTTAGTTGTGAGCATGCATCCAACAAACGCAAGCAGTGAAATATAAAGGTAAAACATCGTTGCTGGTTTTACCATTTTGTCCATCCACATTGACTGCTGCATTGCTCAAAGCTCTGAATGAGCCTCCAAGAGACGTGAAGTTAGCTATAATGTTAGCTTTTAAAGTGTAATGTTCTTTCTCCGGAAAAACTCATCGTTTTCGGAGATAATGTTGCCGTAAATTTCTTGATGTTTTCATCAATTAATTTTTCAATTTTCTTTTGAGATTCAGCATCAGGAAACTGCCAAACTACGGTTGAAATATTGGGTGTCTGCTTTGTTCTATAGGCATCAAAAGTTACGCCTGGAACATCGTTAATCAATACTGACCACCTTGTTTGCAAAATGGACTCAAAGAGTTCGCATTCTTCTGTAGACGGAAATGTACGTATAAATATTTTGCAAAGCATGTGATTTCTTTCGTTACAGAAGGCGTAAAAATTGGCCTATGTTAAAGGCATTTAACCTCATTATTATTTATCACTAATATATTCAATTAGCTCTGATAAAATCCATCGCATCTAAATTCCTGCTATCAAGTCCTTCTGCACTGCTTTTGGCCGTGTAATTGACAGAGCTGTGCGTGCCTCCGCGCGTCTTCCATCACGGATTAGGCATGCTGCTAGCGAAAAATCTATTAGGTCGCGCTGGGCTTTAGAGCCACCGAGGCGGGCATGGCTTGGAATCGTTGATGCAAAAAGAGTAGCGGCTTTTGACCAATTCCTATTCTCCATTTCCCGATACCCTTCTGCAAGGGCTTTTGTTAACTCTGCTACCGGTCCCCGTGCTCCTTCTATAATAGTATTAAGGGCCTCTATATTCCCACTTCGGGTATGAATGATTGCAGCATGAACATCTGCAAAGCCAAGCCCTGGTTTTGCAAATTTAGCCAAAGCATAGCTGCTTAACGTTTGCCACCGTTCTGGCGGCACCTCAACACCTGCTAGTTCTGCTCTAAAAAGCAGGGCTGCTGAGTCAGTCAATATATTGAGGGGCGGGCCCTGACTGTTTTTGGGGTTAATATCACTGTCCAGAACGCGCCACATCTGGTCAAGATTGCCAGTCTCGAGCGACCATAAACCAACATGCCAAGAGATGTGATTATATAGCGAGCCAGAAGGGTCATAATTTTTCCAATGATGTTCGAGATAACGAAGACCTTCTTCATCTTCCATATTCTCGTAATAAAGATGTGCTCGTACATGTTTTGAATGGGCGCTGTCTGGATTGCCGTTAAGGGCGGCTTCGATGTTAACTGCAGCCGTCTCTAATTGACCAACCTCTAACTGAGCAAATGCCAGTTGGGCACGGAACCACCAATTATCTCCATAATGTGATGCAAGACCTGAGACAAAAGCTAATTGTTCTGCTTCTCTTCCCGGCAGGCCGGAAAATCCTATAAGCCCAAAAACACTTGTACACATTTGTGCAATCAAAACATCTTTTGGCCAATGCGTTACATGCTCATACACCGCCGCGCGTGCTTGTGCAGATTTGCCTTCAAGCAGAAAAGCTGAAATATGGATATGAGATTTCTCTCTTTCACTAAGATTTTCGATGAGCTCACGAGCGTTACCCAAACTTGTTCTTACGTCATCTGGACGCCCTCTTATTTGCATTTCACGGGCTAAACCAATATGGGCTAAGGCAAATTTGGGGTCCTCATCTATCGCTAATTGGAAAGACTCTTCAACGCTTGGCTCTGCACCAAGGAAGCGATGAACGCCCCTATTGTAAGCGTCGCACGCACTAGTTGATGTTGTTGAAACAGGATTCTCATAGGCATCTAACATCACGACTGAGCTCCAAAAACACTAAACTGTGCTAATGGTGCCAAAAGGATCTTTTATGTGTCAATACGCAGAGGGTTTATGGTGGCACATTTTTTTGTTGCCGCATCCCCGCCACGAGGCAACAGTAAAACCTCTACCAAGGCATCAAAAGCCACCCCAAGAACACCGCATCCCAAACCTATTATTATAGCTTAGTGTCCTTCAAAAGGGGGGGATGTGTTCTTTTCGGAAAGGTCAGGAACCCATCATCGGGGCAGGATTATCATTAGACCTGCTTATATAGCGCCGTAAGCATTATTCATGCTCGCCATTAACGCCTCTTGCTAGACTCACAAAATTATTGGGCCGGGCTCTGGCAACTTCAAACGTAGCAACTGTGATTACGATGCCTGAAATAAGCAGGGCATGCGCTACAGCAGAGACACCAAACACGGTGATTGAGCCCATACTCATTGCAAAGATAATGCACCACATCCATGCTAGAAGCTGAAGAATGATATGTCGCGCTTGCAAATTTGGGATATTTTTTAACGGATTATGAGTATGGTCCATTACGAGCTGCCATAGTCCAACGATTTGTTTTTGCATTGTGGTCTCCCTTTTTCTATCTCTCTATACGAGCGCAAAATGATTTTAGGTTTATTTCAGTTTTTTTAACCTTGCGCGCACACCCCCATTGGGTCATGCAAAAGGGGCAGAGATAATGCCGGCACTACTAGACGCCGATGATAGGCCGATGATAGCAAGGAGCCTTCTGGGGCAATGATAAAGATACTCATCATATCCATAATGGCTGGCGCACTGGTATTGTTTGCAATAGGCTTATTTCCAAAACTGCGCCTTTATGCGCGCCGTCTTTTGCAAAACCCCTTTGTGAGATCAATCCTGTTTAGGGGGTTGTGGCGTCTGATAAGGCTGATTTTATTCAAGAAATAACAGAAAAGAGACCACCCAGATGCTAACACTTTATTATTGTAAAAAATCCTGCGCTTATGCGCCGCATATTTTACTTCATGACGCTGAAGCTGATTTTGAAGTGAAGCACATAGACTTTGATACGGGCGAGCAAACCTCACCAGAGTTTCTTGCCATTAATATCAAAGGTAGGGTGCCGGCTTTGGCAACACCCAATGGAATCTTAACAGAGAACCCTGCTATTCTGCTCTATATCGCGCAGATGTATCCCGATAAAAAATTGGCGCCGCAAGACCCCTTTGCCCTCGCCGAAGCGCAAGCCTTTAATATGTTTCTTGCTTCAACCGTCCATGTCGCCCATGCGCATAAGCATAGGGGATCACGATGGGCTGATGATAAAGATGCCCAAGCCCATATGACAGCAAAAGTGGCAAGCAATATGGCAAGCTATGCGAGCTTGATAGAGAGCCATTATTTCAAAGGCCCCTATGTTCTTGGCGAGACCTATTCACTGTGCGATCCCTATCTTGCGCTCATAACACGCTGGCTGGGGCCAGATGGCGTTTCATTAGATGATTACCCAAAATTAAAAGCGCATGATGCCCTGATGAAAACACGGCCTTCGGTACAAGCTGTTCTGCCATTATATGACTGATGAGACGCCTAGTGCGTTAACGTCGATATCTTATCTATGATACAGTGATGTGCTCGCTAGCGGGAATAGTGGGGGAGCTATCTCTGCGCGCCTGCCCGGCTTAGAAGCATAAGCTGTGCAGGCCAAAAATAGGGTTCACTATATTAGTGTTTTCTTATTTTATACAATTTTTTCAATAGCTTGACTCTTTTTAAAAATATCTGATATGTAAAATTATCAGGTGTAGTAGCGCCAAAGAACAGTATGGCTATGCGGTGGCTCATAACCAAAAAGAGACAACAAATGAAACATACTGTCATCAATGCAATCACACATGCTGTTTTTATATCGGGCGTGGTGCTTCTAGCGGGATGCGCTGATAAGGCTGCAAATATTCAGCCCTCCTACATCTCGCCCTTGATGTATAAGGATTATGAGTGTGACACACTCAATCAGGAATATAATAGGCTTATCATGCACGGCCAATCAGTTAACAAACAACAGGATAGAATTGCTAACAATGATACAGGTGCTGTTGCGGCAAGCCTGTTTTTCTGGCCAACATTATTTCTGATTGATAATGATGATATGAGAGAGCAGGTTGCCCTCATAAANGGCCAGCTAAACGCTATTCAGGAGAGCGCAATCCAGAAGGGTTGTATGTCTGCTGGCCTAACNAATGATAATAAGTTAAGCCAATAGCTCATAGCGCCACAAACGCTTCGCTCATGACATTGCCTATTTGCCGAGGAGTTTTTTTCTCAGCGATGGATGGGATGTTTTATCTCCCAGCCAAATCGATGCAAAGCTGTTTCTGAGCGCGGGATCCTGAAATGAGACTGCAGGATTATTTGGCGAGAAAAAGGTAATCACGCCCTCTTCTGAGAAGATAACAGAGGCCGTTTCATCAGCTTCCATATCAATAAGGGCTTTGCCTAACTTATCGCGCCACGCTGTCAGTTGAGCCGCGTCCACGCCGCCAGCTTTTTTCATCTCATCCAGTGACGCATCAATAATGACGTCCTTTGATACCGGCCTTTTATAGGTAAATTCGAGCACAAAATCGCGGTTCAGTGAAAATGTACCATCCTGCGAGTACAGCTTGAGGAGATAAACATCCATAAAGAACACGCTTAGAATGCCCTGCCCGACAAGCTCTGGCATCTGGCCTACGCCACTCCTGCGCCGCGCCATTGGGCGGGCTAGATATGAGCAACATCACGGCTGTGAGGATAGGAAAAAAACGTCTCATACTTTTATAACCGGCTAGAGAGAATAAACATCACAGGCTGTTGCTAAGGCGCCATGTAACAAGACCTATTCTTACAGATTAAAATGCTCAATGATATGCGGGATATTCCGTTTGAAATTAAAAAACCCTTTCTGGGCAAACTGCCAGCAAAATAAATCTTGCTGTTTTTTCCGGAAATTAACCGTCAGATTATGCGTATTCTGCATCCGTTTTAGGTAATCCAAATTATCGCCAATCGAGGGATAGATAACATCAACGCCGTCATTCTGTGAGGCAAATATTTCAAAATCATCTGCTGATATCACTTCCGATCCGTCACATCGCGCTTGGAAATCCCCTACCAGCCCTTTTTTAAAGGTCAGAACATTATGGCTCACACCAAGCTGTCGCCGGGCATTATCAAGACAGAGAATAAAAACATTATCATAGTCAGCATATGACCCTGTTCCAGCCGGCAGATGAAGGTCTGTATCGCATATAATGAGGGTGTTAAAGACTTTCTTGCCTATCATTGTGTAATCAAATGGTATCATCTCATGGATGATATTCTCTTCCCTCGGCGCAGCGGTCTCATTCAGGCTATCGGGCCCGAAACGACCTTTTGTAAATTGCTCGATATTGCTTGCTCTGGCGAGATAATGTTTGCCTTTGGTCTGGATGCCTGCGACCCATCGCCAGCCCAACGTATTAGATGCTGCATCGCCATCCAGCAGATGTTCTTGAAAAAAACGCGCGCCAGCTTGCCATGGTAATCCCAAGGTAAAAATCCAGATACTGGCGAACCACATTCTGGTGTGATTATGAAGATAATTGGTCTCTTGCAATTCGGCTACCCAGGCATCAAAACACGCAATGCCGGTCCGCCCCTCAACAGCGTTTCTATAATCTTTCTGAGCAAAGCAATCAGCATCGAACCGCACAAAATCATGCCAGACAGACGGCCGGTGTTCGAGCCAGCCTTTCCAGTAGATTCGCCAAAATACTTCTTGAACGAATTTCTCGACCTCCGCCAACGGTGCGCGTTTCAAGGTCTGCCGCACAACGTCATATTCACACAAAACCCTGTGCGAGATATATTTTGATAAGCCCGATACATTGCTGCGGTCCAGAGCCCCAAAATCATAATTTCTGCGCGCGTCATAATGGACAAGATGATTATTCAGAAAATGTGCCAAATCATCTTGTGCTGCTGAAAAACTATCTGGTGAGATGCGCGTCATTGAATGATAACCTTTGCTAAAATGCCATTATAATTTCGGCCAGCTGAAAGGCGCATAACTACGCCTTACGATGAACCAAACTATATACTTCGCTTTTGCTAATATGGATGAGCGGAGAGATGCTTTGGCAAGAATCATTCTGATAGTGAGCCACTTTTTAGAAAAACATTCTAACCACAGCCTGATTTAACAGAAATGATTGCAAGACGTCGTCTTTCTCTCTGTTCAAACCAAGATGCTTCTGTGATAGACAAAGTTCAGATTTTTTTTAAGGTAGATGAAAATGACCGACCATGAATTGCAGATAGTCACAATTCTCGAACAGGCAAAAACAATCGCTGTCGTCGGGGCAAGTGATGACTGGAAGCGTCCGTCCTTTTACGTGATGAAATATCTTCAAAAGCAAGGCTATAGAATAGCGCCTATAAATCCCCGTCTTGCCGGTCAGGAAATATTAGGAGAGCCTGTCTTTGCTTCGCTATCTGATATCCCATTTGCTGTAGATATTGTTGATGTCTTCAGGCGGCCGGATGATTGTCCAGAGATTGCCCGTGACGCCATTGCAATCGGCGCTAAATGTCTTTGGCTCCAGATAGGGGTGGTNAGTCACGCGGCAGAAAAAATTGCGCAGGATGCAGGCCTGTCCGTCATTATGAATAAATGCCCCAAGATTGAACATTCACGCTTATCTGGCCTGCTTGGAAATGGTGGTTTTGCCTCCGGTCTTCTGTCTGCACGGCGCCAGAAAGTATCATTGCCCCCAGTCCCGGCACGCAATGGCGGGTTTGTAACATCTCATAATCTTGAAACGCTTGCTGTACATGCCGGCACGCGGCCCGATGGCGCAACTGGCGCGCGCATCACGCCGCTTTATCAGACAGCCGCTTTTACCTTTGATGATGCTGATCATGCCGCCAGCCTTTATGACTTGCAAGAGCCGGGGAATGTTTATGGCCGTCTGTCCAATCCAACAACAGCGGCTCTGGAACAAAAAATTGCTTCACTTGATGGCGCAATCGGTGCCTGCTGTGTGGCATCAGGTCATGCCGCTCAACTGATAGCGCTCTATCCCTTAATGGCACCGGGGCGCAAGATTATTGCAAGCAAGCATCTTTATGGCGGGTCGATTACCCAGTTCACCCAAAGCTTCAAAAGTTTTGGATGGGATGCTGAACTCGTTGATATTCACGATTTAGGCGCTGTTGAACGTGCTGTTGAAGACCAACAGGTCACTGCCCTTTTTGCTGAGAGCCTGTCTAACCCGGACGGCATTGTCTCTGATATTGAGGCTCTGGCGCATATTGCTCATAATGCCGGTATTCCGCTTATTATCGATAATACAATGGCAACGCCTGTAATGTGCAAGCCAGGGGATTTCGGCGCCGATATTATTGTTTACTCAACCACAAAGTTTCTGTCTGGCCATGGCAATGCCCTTGGCGGAGCCGTGGTTGATATGGGCCAGTTTGACTGGGCCAAAGCCAGAACGTCCTCAGCCCTGACAGAGCCTAATCCTGCCTATCACGGCATTCGGTTTGCAGAAACCTTTGGCACGCTCAGCTATATTACCTTCTGTCATGCCAGCGTTTTGCGCGACCTTGGCCCGACAATGGCCCCGATGAATGCGTTTCTCACCTTAACAGGCATGGAAACACTTCCCCTTCGGATGCGCCAGCATAATGAAAATGCAAAAAAAGTAGCCGAATTCTTGCGCGCCCATCCAAAGATAGCCTCAGTCTCCTGGTCAGGGTTTCACGATAGCCCCTGTTTTGAGCTCTCCCAGAAATACCTCACCCTAGGGGCAGGGTCGGTCTTTACCTTCACCCTTAAGGGCGGCTATGAAGCAGGCCAGAGGCTGGTAGAGAATTGTAATCTGCTATCGCATCTAGCTAATGTTGGCGATACACGAAGCCTTATCATTCATCCCGCCAGCACAACTCATCGCCAATTAGATGACCAGCAGAAACAACAGGCTGGCATAAATAACGGCATGATACGGGTCTCTATTGGGATTGAGAATAGTGATGATATTATCGCTGATTTAGCAGGCAGTCTGGATAGTCTCAGCGCCGATGCGCCATAACGTTTACCGCAGGGCTGTTATTGCATGGGGGTCGGGGGCAGATAGCATCACCCCTATTTGTCTGAGATAGCTGGCTCTTCGCTCAGCGGTTTTGCTATTTTCATTTCCCGGTAGCTGATAAATGCCGCAGCGCCAATAATCATCATACTTCCGGCATAAAGCTGGAGAGTAGGCAGATAGCCAAAAAGCACAAACCCAAGCACAGACGACCAAATAATCCTGATATAGTCTAACGGCAGAATAAACGACACCCGCCCCAGCTTGAGAGACGCATATAAAAGCGCATGCCCTACAGTGCCAAGCCCCGCTATCCCAAACAGCCATAAAATCTGCTCAATGCTTGGCCATTCCCATACTAAAAGAGAGGCACAAAAAGCGATAGGAACACAGCCTGTCGCTTGCCAAAAAGTAATAGAAATAATGCTATCTTTTTCCGTCAGTTTTTTGGCAATGAGGATAGAAATTGACCAGCTGATGGCAGCACATAGCAGTAACGCATAACCAATACCAAACGAAACCTCCGGACGCATCACAACCAATATACCAAGGAAGCCAACAATGATGGCGCTCCATCGCCTGATGCCGACACGTTCTGATAAAAACACAACAGACAGCAATGTTGCAAAAATCGGAACGGTAAAAAGAAGTGTGGTTGCTTCGGCAAGTGAAATCATGCTGAGGCCGGTAAAAACACACAGCATGCCAGCCCCGCCAATTGCCCCTCTAATCGCCTGCAGTTTAAATGATGATGTTGAAAACACCTTATTGCCATAAAAAAACAGCGCCGGCAAAAGGATGAAAAGCACCAGAAAGGCTCTGAAAAACGTTATGACAAAGGGGTGCATACTCCCACTTAACAGCTTCACCGATGCTTGCATCACAGTGATAGAAATACCGCCAATAATCATAAAAATGATTGCTTTTAGCATTGCGCTATTTTTGGAACTATCTGATAAAAATGCCATAATCCAATCCTATCATGTTCATTATGATATTGATAGAAACCAAACTAGGTAGCGCGCCACACACTAGTTTAAGAGGATTTAACACCCTATTGCCGTGGCAGAATGCTATATGCCCCCTTGCAGGAAAGCTATCTGGATGACAATATTCTTGGATACGCTATTAGTATCTTATTGCCCATAGCAGGGACGTCTGCCTAACGTGCAAAAAAGACCTCTATTTCCCAAAGAGATTTTGTGAAGGACTAGCCATGTTAAGCCATCAAAACGCTGCCATCATCGATACGATTTCTGCGATACCGCGTCAGACGATCCTTGATTGCGAAACACCGCTTATTCAGCTGCATGCGCTGTCATCACATCTTGATATTGATTTATGGATGAAGCGTGATGATGTAGCGGGGCCAAGTTTTGGGGGAAATAAAGCACGCCAGCTTGAGTATTATTTTGGCGCGGCTTGCGATAAGCAGGCTGATACGATCCTTATCACAGGTGCCATTCAGTCAAATTTTGTAAGGCTGGCAGCAGCCTGTGCTGTTCGCTTTGGCATGAAGGCAATTGTACAGCTCGAAGAACGGGTTGCTAAATCAGATCCCACTTATCAACAGTCAGGAAATGTTCTTCTCAATCATCTCCTTGGCGCTGACATTCTTTATTATCCTGAAGGAGAGGATGAAAACGGGGCTGATGATACTCTGTATGCAGAGGCTGAAAAATTGCGCGCGCAAGGGCGAANNCCCTATGTTATTCCGCTTTCTGAGTCCAAACCGCCATTAGGCGCGCTCGGGTATATTCGCGGCGCTGCTGAAATTACATCACAGACAACAGACCCGTTTGATTATGTGATTACGGGGTCGGGGAGCGGCGCAACACATCTAGGACTAGCGGCCGGAATGAAAATTTATTGCCCGTCTGCGCGTGTTATCGGATCATGCGTGCGGCGCCCTAAAGCCGCCCAAGCCAGCAGGCTTCGACATCTTACAGGTTCTTTTAACACCCTTATTGGCTGCCCAGATTTTCTGAGTGAGGATGATATCCATTTGTGGGATGATGCTCTGGCGCCGGGCTATGGACAGCTTGGCCCAATAGCCAAACAAGCCCTTCAGATGATGGCCCATAATGAGGGGCATATCCTTGACCCGGTCTATACCGCTAAATCCTTTGCAACGATCCCTCAGATGCTAAAAGACAAATCCATTGCCAAAGGCAGCCGTGTTCTTTTTGTCCATACAGGCGGCGCGGCTGGTCTGTTTGCCTATCAAACTGATATGCAGAAAATGCTTGCTGATTGACCGGCTATCAGCTTGTCTGGCCAGCCCAAAATTACGCCACTATAGACCACAAAACACCAACAAGGCATCTATCATGAGCAGCATTCCAAAGACCACCGCCCCTCACTCCGGCAGCTTCATCAATCTTCAGCTTGTCACAGACTGGCAAGAGCTGGAGACACAGGCCGTTATTTTTGGTGTACCACATGGCAAACCTTACGCAGCATCAGCGTTTCCTAACAATCAGTCCACAGCGCCCACCGCATTACGCAAGGCCTCGTCGCGCATCGTCATTGATACTGATGCGATTGAGGCAGACGGAGATCCTAGCGCGCCCCTAGCAGCAATAACAATTGCAGATGGCGGGGACATACCGCTTTTTGCCGATGATGTAGAACAGCATTATATCGCAGCAGAGCAGGCCGTTAGATTTGCTATTAGCAAAGGCATTCTGCCTGTTTCTATTGGCGGTGATGACGGCATCACCAACCCAGTCGTAAGAGGCCTTGACGGCTTATCCGATGTTACACTGATTCAGATTGATGCCCACCTTGACTGGCGTGACGAGCGATATGGCGAGAAAGATGGATATTCAAGCCCGATGCGCCGCGCCTCAGAGCTCCCCCACATCACAGCAATTCATCAGATAGGAATCCGCTCATTCGGCAGCTCCCGGCAAGAGGATATTGATGATGCCCGCAACTGGGGCGCCCATATCCATCCGGCACGCGATATTTGCACCCATGGTATCCAGCAGGTTATTGACAGCTTGCCAAATGGAGGTCGGTTTTTTGTGAGCCTCGACGTAGATGGCCTTGACCCGTCAGTAATGCCTGGCACCATTGCTCTTGCGCCTGGAGGGCTGAGTTGGTGGCATATTATAGAGCTATTTGAAGGCCTTGCGCGCAAGGGTGATATTGTGGGGCTGAATGTTGTCGAGCTGGCACCTGAAAATGATGTTAATCAGATATCACTCATCGGGGTGGGCCGCCTTATCCTGAAGCTTCTGATGCTTCAATTAGAAAAATCTGAATCCTCAAGCTGAAAATCACGTTTTGTTGACAGCAGGATATCATTTATTGAGACCTCTACCTCATTGGCAAATTGCTGGCTGATTTGCGATAAGGTGCGATGACGCGGCGTGATAAGGCTTATGTTTTGATGAATCATCGGCACAAATGGCCGAAAGACAATTTTCGACCCGCCCTTATCATGCTGATGATTTCCGATTTGCTGATACAGCCAGACATTTAACAAAGACATAAAGCCAACCGCCTGCCCACTCTCAACGATGGCATATTGGGCTACGCCATTTTGCAAAGAAAATGGAATATTCAACATAGCGCCTGCCTCATCAAAAGCTGCCTGAAGGCCTCTGGTAAGATGGTGATGCGGCAGAAAGGTGACAAACGGCTCTCCACTTAAATCTGTTGCAGTCAGTATTCTATGCGAGGCCAGCTTATGGTCAGCTCTCAAGGCTATCACCGAACCCATTTTAAAATTTCGTGTGGTATAAAGATTGGATGGCTGAGGCTGTTCGGCAAACCCGAGATCAAATTGCTGAGAGGCTATGCTCTCCAGTACCCGAGATGATGTTTGGGCACGCATAAAAAATCTAACATCAGAATTATGTTTTGAAAATGCTGCGATTTTCTGTGGCATGAAGAATTCCGACAATACAGGCATACAAGCAACCCGAATCTGAAAAAAGTGACTAGAATCATGCTGCATAAAACGCTCAAGATCATTCATCTTTTCGAGGATTTCTTCGGATCGTTCGAGAAAAAAATGAGCCTCAGGTACTGGCTGCAACCGTCCATGGGCCCGCTCAAACAGCTTGTAGCCGATCAGCCGCTCAGCATCCGAAATAACAAGGCTCAATGCCGGCTGAGATCGGCCAAGTTCAGAGGCTGCTTTTGAAATTGACCCTGTTTTTATGACTTCTCTAATAACAGTCAGATGCCATAGTTTGAGCATATCATTTCCACATAAACGGATGATAATAATAAAGACCTAATCACACTATAGGTTTTATTTATACATTGAACAGTTTTTATTGCTTGAGTAAATAGTGTTTCACCGGTCTAATCGTCACNTCGACGTGAAAAAATGAGAATAACAATAAGGTGCTATCGTTAAAAAGCAGCAGGAAATGGTTTCATGGTGGCTCACGCCGAAACCAGAATTCTCATTTTCATAGACGTTTTATTTTAGCTATGTGAGGAAGAAAAAATGAAAAGATGGATGAAATCAGTCGTCGCAGTGATGGCGGCTAGTTTTGCCTTTGCAGGTGTTGCATCTGCTCAGGAAATGAGATTTTTTAAAATTGGTACTGGCGGAACAGGCGGAACATACTACCCAATTGGTGGATTGATCGCGAATGCTGTTTCAAACCCTCCAGGATCACGCCCATGTGATAAAGGCGGAAGCTGTGGTGTTCCAGGACTAGTTGCGATTGCAGTGTCCACAACAGCATCAGTTTTCAATGCTAACGCTATTCAGGCAGGCTCACTTGATGCAGGCTTGGCTGGCGCTCAGACCGTTGTGCAAAGCTACAAGGGTGAAGGCAAGTTTGTTGGCAATAGAAAAGACAAAATCCGGGTGATTGCTAATCTATACCCAGAGAGCATGCACTTAGTGTTGAAAAAAGGCACTAAGCTTAATAGCTTGAAGGATTTAAACGGCATGAAAGTTGGTGTTGCGGCTGCAGGCTCAGGCACACAAGTTTCTGTTCGCATGATTCTAAAGCATTATGACATCAAAGCAGATGAGTATGAGCTGAATGTTGGCCAGAGTGGCCAGCGGCTTGCTGATGGTCAGATTGATGCGTTCTTCTATGCTGCAGGAACACCTCTTTCAGCTTTGATTCAGTTGGGTTCTACAAAAGGCTTCGACCTTTACAGCTTCTCAGCAGCTGAGCAGAAAGCCATCAACGAAATCATTCCATATTATGTTCAGGATACGATCGAAAAAGGTGTCTATGAAAATATTGGCTATGACGTCAATACAGTTGCTGTTAACGGACAATTAATCACGTCTGTTGATCAGCCAGATGACCTGATCTATGAGATCACAAAGGCATTATGGAACGATAATACACGTAAGCTTTTGGACAAAGGCCATCCAAAAGGTAAAGCAATCCAGCCATCGACTGCGCTGAAAGGCGTGCTCATTCCTCTGCACCCTGGTGCTGAGCGCTTCTACAAAGAAGCTGGCTTGATGTAAGTAAACTAGTGGGGCCGATCACGTGATCGGCCCCACTTTTTTTGCCGATTTTTTTAAGGAATAATAAGTATGGAAAAGTTTAGTCTTGAGCGGGCGCTCTCACTCGAGAGCAAATATGATGACTCATTGCGCACCCGTCCCATCAGTCCCTGGCTTTCTAAATTTGTCTTTTATTTTAGCGTTATTTTTGCAATTTATCATTATGTCACAGCAGGCATTGGCGTGCCTGTTGACTACTGGCATATGGGCGCGCATATCTCCGGCGTTCTCATCTTAATCTTTATTTCTTTTCCTGCCTTTAAATCTAGTTATGACGGGGATTCCCCGCGAAAAGGTATATTCTCGCCCCTTGGTGTTCCGTTTTACGACTGGGCCTTAATGATCATGGGGATTGCAGCGTCACTTTATGTAGGTGTGACGTGGTATGGCTTTGAGATTAACTTTTTTGGCTTCACCTATTTCATCCCAGAGCAGGTTCTGCGGATGGGTGTTCCGCTTCCTGTAGATGTGGTTTTCGGCACGCTTCTCATCATTGTTTTACTCGAAGCGGTCAGGCGGACAATTGGCATAATCGTGCCGATCATCATTCTAATTTTTATTGGCTATGCGGTTCTAGGCCCCCATATCCCGATTCAGATTTTAAGACATCCCGGGCTTAGCTGGTCCCTGTTTGTGAATAATATGTATTTCCCTGATCTTGGTATCTTTGGAATAACATTATGGATTGTCTCAACAGTCGTATTTCATTTTGTTCTATTTGGTGTGCTGGCTCAAAGAATTGGGCTGGGGCAATTCTTTGTTGATATCGCAACCGTGGTAGCTGGCCGATATACCGGAGGATTAGCAAAGGTATCTGTGGTTTCATCTGCGTTGTTTGGCACAATATCCGGCTCGTCTATTGCAAATACCGTTTCAACAGGCTCGCTCACTATTCCAAACATGAAAAAGAGCGGGTATCCCGGTCATTTTGCCGGCGGCGTCGAAGCTGCTGCAAGCGCAGGCGGGCAAATTACGCCGCCGATTATGGGCGCTGCTGCCTTCGTACTGGCTGAATTTCTTGAAATTCCCTATAGCACAGTCGTGATAGCCGCCGCTATTCCTGCTGCCATGCATTACATTGGCGTCATGTCCATTGTTCACTTCAAAGCCAAAAAGCTTGGGCTGAAGGGATTATCAGCAGATCAGATTCCTCAATTATGGTCAGTGTTGAAGCAAGGATGGATGACAGCCATTCCTCTTATTGTTTTGGTCTATGTTTTATTTTCTGGATACTCGCCACATATGGCAGCGTTCTGGGGTATTACGGCAATATTGATTGTTGGGTTTATTAATCCTAACCACCGGATTGGTATTGGTGATTTGCTGGCGGGGGCATCCCAAGGGGTTAAATATGCGCTCTCGGTTGGTGCTGTCTGTGCTGCGATCGGTATTGTTGTTGGCGTTGTAAACGCTACAGGCCTTGGTTTCAGGCTCGGGTTTATGGTAACCAACAGCGCCCTTGGTATGGGCGAATCACTGTTAGAGTTTTTCTCCTATATTCCTTTCATCGAATTCAGCTTGAGTGAGCTTACACTGTTCATTTCACTCATCCTGATCGCTGTGACCTGTATTTTGATGGGTGCAGGACTTCCCACAACAGCCCTTTATGTCATGCTGGCAACTGTGGCTCAGCCGGCTCTGGCTGAACTTGGCATTCCACCATTAGCATCCCACCTGTTCGTTCTTTACTATGGCGTTATTTCAGAAATTACCCCGCCCGTCTGCGCCTCTGCTTATGCCGCAGCAGGAATAGCCGGCGCCAATCCGTTCAAGACAGGACTGTCTGCCTTTTCACTCGGCATTGGCAAATTGCTTGTTCCAATGGTGTTTGTCTATTCGCCTGCGATGCTGATTGTTCTGGATGATTATTTCACCTGGCAGGAATTTTTCCATACGGTCATTACCTGTGGCCTTGGCGTATTCTTACTTTCAGCGTCAGTTGCCGGTTACTTCCTCGTGAGTATGAATGGGCCTAGTCGCCTGCTCTTTGGCTTTGCTGGTATTTTCCTTGTGGCACCATCATTTCAGTCGACGATTTACGCCATGTTCTTTGCTGTGCCCGTTCTGGCATGGCAGATTTGGGCCTACCGGCGCAGAGACCTATCAGACGTAAGGGCATGATGTAATGGCAGCTATTTTTTCTCACCGCCGAGCTTCCCCCTATCACTGGGGAGACGGCGGTCGGGGCTGGCCACTTGCGCAGTGTGATGCCTTTGAGGTTAAGGAAGAGGAAATAGCAGCAGGTTGTTCTGAGAGACTGCATAAGCATAAGAGGGTCTCACAAAGCTATTATATTCTAAGTGGCGAAGCGCAGGTCACGATAGATGGCAGAGTTGCACGTCTTGCGTCAGCAGATTGTGTCATGATAGCTGCTGGCAGCGCTCATATGATTGCCAATCAGAGCGATATGCCGTTGCGGTTGCTGGTAATGTCTGCGCCGCCTGTTGGCAATGACCGAACTGATATTGAGATATACGAGCAGGATAATGGGTAGTCATAAATCACAAAAACAAAGTGATGTTATTATTATCGGAGCCGGTATTATCGGCGTAAGCTCTGCGCTTCAGCTTGCTGAACGGGGCTTGTCTGTTACTGTCATTGATCGGCAGCCGCCTTGCGAGGGCGCCAGCTTCGGGAATGCCGGTGTAATCTCACCGTGGAGCTGTGTGCCGCAATCTGTCCCCGGCTTATGGCGGCGTATCCCAAAATGGCTTATTGACCCTGAAGGTCCGATTTTTATTCGCAAAGGATATGCAGCCTCTTTCTTGCCATGGGCTTTGCGGTTTCTTGCCGCTGGCAAGGCGGATAAGGTTGATGGTATTGGTGATGCGATGATGGCCTTAAGCCGTAATTCACCGTCTCATTATCGCGCCTTGTTGTCTGACAGAACAGAAGTGGAGCTTATCCAAGATTCTGTCTATGTATTTGCCTATAAACAGGCAGAGCAGGCTAATCTAGACCATTTTGGATGGAAGATGCGGCGGCAAAGAGATGTGCCGCTAAGTCTTATTTCTGCTGGCGCGTTAAAAGAACGCGAACCAGATATTTCAGATGCGTATCAGGCAGCTATTCTCATCCATGAGCAAGCCCGTGCCCTGAACCCTTCTGCCCTTGGCAAAGCAGTTGCCGAAAAGGCAAAAGCCCATGGTGTGCAGTTTATTCAGGCTGAAACAAAAGCGCTCAAATCTGAGGCTGGCGGGTGGTTGGTAGAATGTCAGGATAGTGACTTTCGCGCCAATAACATCGTGCTGGCAGCCGGCGTTTGGTCAGCATCATTGCTTCGGCCATTTGGCTATAAGCTTCCCCTAGAAGCTGAGCGCGGATACCATTTATTATGTCGCAATCCAGGCGTAACCATTCATAATTCTCTGATGGATGTTGAACATATGTGTGTTGCCAGCCAAATGCAGGCCGGCATTCGGATTGCCGGAACAGCTGAATTTGCCGGTATCGAAGCAGATGCAGATAACCGCCGTGCCTTTATCTTCAAAAAAGCGCTGAAAAATTTATTTCCGGCAATTAATACCGAACAGGCAGAACCGTGGATGGGCCGCAGACCAACCTTCCCAGATAGCCTGCCTTGCATCGGACCGGTAGATGGTGTTGATGGCTTATTTGCTGCTTTTGGCCATGGCCATTTTGGCTTGAGCCAAGCACCCACAACTGGCCGCATCATTGCCGATTGTCTGACAGGCACCACGCCTGATATTGACCTGACGCCGTATCGGACAGACAGGTTCAAATGACCCAGAATTATGATGCCATCATTGTCGGAGGCGGCCTTATAGGTCTTAGCACTGCTTATGGTTTGGTGCGCCGCGGTCATAGCTGTTTGGTACTTGATGCGTCGGATACAGATTTTCGGGCGGCGCGGGGGAATTTTGGTCTTGTCTGGGTTCAGGGCAAAGGCACTGGTTTTTCGGCTTATGCTGACTGGACGATGCGGTCATCTGAATTATGGCCTGAATTACGCGATGAATTGCAGGAACAAAATGGCCAGTCTCTGGGGCTTGAACAGGAGGGCGGCTTGCATATCTGTTTGAGCCAAGCCGAATTTGATAGCCGCAAAGAGTCTCTGGACCTGCTTCGCTCGCACCAGAATGGCCGCTTTTCATATGAAATGCTGGACCGCAAAGCGTTGCTTGATATGCAGCCAGACCTTGGGCCAGATGTTGTTGGTGGCTCTTGGTGCCCGCATGATGGTCATGTTAACCCGCTTTATCTTTTACGCAGCCTACATGATTGTCTGCTGAAAAAAGGGGGCAGCGTGATTGTTGATGCGAAGGTGAGTGCTATCACCTATCAGCAGAGCCTTTTTGATGTCACGAGCACACAAGGTCGGTTTTATGCGCCGCGCCTAATTCTTGCTGCCGGACTTGGTAATCGTACGCTTGCGCCGATGGTTGGTCTGGAACAGCCCGTACGCCCCCAGAAGGGCCATATATTAGTTACCCAAAAAACCGACAAGCTTATTAAGCTTCCCATGACACAATTACGCCAGACAGCCGAGGGCAGCATCATGATAGGGGACAGCAAAGAAGAAGTCGGGTTTGATATATCGTCTTCTGCTGATGTCACCGCACAGATTGCAAGCCGCGCTCAGCGCACGCTACCCGCCTTAAAAAATCAACATATTATCCGTAGTTGGGCGGCGTTACGCGTTATGTCACCCGATGGCAACCCTATCTATGACCAGTCTGCGTCTCATCCGGGCGCCTATGCAATTACCTGCCATAGCGGTGTTACGCTGGCAGCTGCCCATTGCTTTGATCTTGCTAGTGATATCGAAGCGGGCTGTCTTGGAATTGGATTACAGCCCTTCTCAGAAAGGCGATTTCATGTTCCGGCCTAGCACTTCACAGAACAACAGCATTACCATCTATATTGATGATGAGGCCATCCAAGCAGTCGCAGGGGAGAGCGTTGCAGCAATCCTCCTAAAGCAGGGCATTACAGCTGTTCATTCAGCCCCTGACAAGGCTGCCCGCGGTCCATACTGCATGATGGGCGTGTGTTTTGACTGTATGGTTGAGTGCGAGGATGGACGCAGTGAGCAGGCGTGTCAGCTCTATGCCGAGGAGGGAATGAAGGTATATTTGCCTGTTACCAAACAGACAGGAGCTCGCACATGAACGCAGCGCTACACTACGACCTTATTATTATCGGAGCAGGTCCGGCAGGGATGAGTGCTGCCATATATGCCTCAAAAAATGATATGACGGTTCTGGTGCTTGATGACCAGCCTGCTGGCGGCGGTCAGGTTTATCGCCATGTCATGCAGAATGCAGCTGCACAAAACAAAGCTCAGTTTCTGGGAAGTGATTATTGGTCAGGCCATAAGCTTGCAGATGAGTTCACGCGATCATCTGCAAGCTTATGGCCTGAAAGCCGCGTCTGGCAAATTACCAAAGAGCGAGAGGTTTTTTTCAGCCAGAAAGGCAAAGCGCATAGAGCCCAAGCTGGCGCTATTCTTATCGCAACTGGCGCTATGGAACGCCCGATGCCGATTACCGGTTGGACCCTGCCCGGTGTGATGACGATCGGGGCTGCCCAGACGATGCTGAAAACAAGTCATAGCGGGGTTGATGGCGCTCTTTTTGTAGGCTCAGGGCCACTATTTTATCTAACGATCTGGCAGTATCTGAACGCTGGATTTGATATTAAAGCGGTCATTGATACAGCCCCCGGCAAGATGTCACTGCTTCATTATTTTTGGGCCCTGCCCGCACTGCTTCAGCCAAGCATGCTGATTAAGGGATTAAAATGGCGGTCTGAAATCCGCCGTAAAACCCACTATATATCAGGCGCAACAGCAGTGTCGATTTCAGGCGATAGCCAAGCAGAGGCACTCAGCTTCACAGATGCTAGCGGCAAACAGCACCGGCTTGAGGCAGAGCATATCTTCCTTCATCAAGGTGTTGTTCCTTCTATCAATCTTACTATGGCAACTGAGCTTGAGCATAGATGGTGTCCGCGCCAGCTTTGCTGGCATCCAAAAACAGATATCTTCGGTGAAAGCTCTGTTCAGCAGATCTTTGTTGCCGGCGACGGTATGGGCATTGCTGGTGCAGCTGCCGCGATATCATCAGGCAAGATAGCCGCCATGCGCATAACAGCCAAAGCGCGCGGCACATCATCACTTAATGCTGTGTTTCAGATGGTGCGCCAAGTCCAAAAGATGGCTATCCGTCCTTTTCTTGATTATGCCTTTAAACCTGCCGATGAGTGGCTGGTTCCTCATGATGAAAATGCCATAATTTGTCGCTGCGAATCTCTTACCAAGGCTGACATCACAAAGGCTATCACATTGGGTGTGTCTGGGCCTAACCAGCTAAAGAGCTTCAGCCGCGCTGGCATGGGGCGCTGTCAGGGGCGGATGTGCGGCCTGACAATCCAGAAAATGATAACAGACCATAACAGCCAATCAGACGATAAGACTGGTTATTATAGACTACGCCCGCCTATCCGCCCGCTAACCGTTGGGGAGCTCGCAGCGCTAGCAGATGACACCCCAACATCATAAAGACAGAGTGATTATTATCGGTGGCGGGATCCAAGGCTGTGCGGCTGCCTATTTTCTGGCGAAGCGCGGTCAGACTGTTACCCTGCTGGAAAAAGATAATATCGCGCGCCATGCCTCAGGCGTGAATGCTGGCGGGGTGCGGCGGCTTGGACGTGACCTGGCTGAAATTCCGCTCAGTCTTGCTGCGATGGATATTTGGAACCATCTATCCGATGAAATCGGTGATGCGGCGATGGCGTTTCACCCAAGCTTTTATGTAAAAGTGGCTATTGACGAGCCCGGACATATAGCTGGCATGGCCCGTGCCGAGGCACTTCAGCAAGCAGGCTTTCAGCATGAAGTCTGGCTAGATGAGACAGAAATACGAAAAAGAATTCCCTGCCTTGCCCGAAATATATCTGCCAAAAATATGGCTGGTGGAGAAATATCTGGTGGGCTGGTGGTCGAGGGCGATGGCTGGGCCATTCCATGGCGGATTGTGCGCGGCTTTGCAGACGCAGCAGTACGCAATGGCGCTACTATTACCGAGCATTGCCATGTTGAGAGCCTGAAACGCCAAAATAATATGTGGCAAATACATACAAATGCAGGGGATTTTGAAGCAGATATTGTGGTTAATTGTGCAGGGGCATGGGCAGCAGACCTTGCCCGTCAATCAGGCGAGCCTGACCTGCCGCTCACAGCTTATGCGCCCATGCTTGCGGTAACTGAAAGGCGGCCACAGATACTGAACGCTGTGATGGGCATTCTGGGGCATACATTATCGCTGAAACAACTTGATACAGGACAGTTTGTGATTGGCGGCGGGGTCAGGGCAGATGCAGATATTCACCAAAATGAAGCAGGGCTATCGATACCAGAGCTTGCTACATCTATGTACCGGGCAGCACAGCTTTTCCCCGATATTGCGCATGCGAAAATCATTCGCTGCTGGTCGGGCATTGAGGGGTATATGCCAGATAACCTTCCTGTCATTGGGCGCGGCAATCAGGACGGGTTAGTGCATGGGTTCGGGTTTTCAGCGCATGGGTTTCAGCTCGGGCCGGCGGTTGGCGAAGCGCTTGCCGACCTTGTTATGGGACAGCAACCACGCACCTCACTTGCAGCATTTTCTCCGCAAAGATTTAGCGCCTAGATAGCACTGCATCAGCGCTTATTTTGTGCTCACAGAAAATCTATCACGCAACCTGTAATAGGTCATCGCAAGCGGCAGGAACCACGGGTCCCCCGTATAAAGCGGCAGAGTATTCATAGCCAGATTAGCAAAGACTGTTTCTGACTCTTTTCCTAAAATCATCATCGCAGCTTTTTGACCCAGCCAGCGCGCCCAGACTGTCCCAGACCCACAAAATCCGGCGGGATAGATAATCCCGTCATGCACCGCAAGCTTCGGCAACTGATCAAAAGGGAAGGCAACAAAACCGGGCCAATGTGCCTCAATCTTGGCATCTTTTAGCTCTGGAAAAATAGCCGAAAGCCCATCATGCAGTCGCTGTTTTGCCTGCCCACTATCTTTGTGCATACGCCGCCCCCCTAACAATATCCGTTCACCATCAGGCGAGGGCCGGTAGTAATATCCAAGCTGTTTGGATTCGCCAAACATTGAAAGCTTTGGCATCAAGGCTTGCACCTGATTAGCGCCTAACTTTTCTGTTGCAATCATTTCAGAAATTACAGGAACAAGTCGCCGCTTCAGCCATGGCTGAGCTTTATCGGTATAAGCATTTGTTGCTGAGATAACATGGTCGGCGATTACAACCCCTTTATCTGTCGCAAGCGTGAATGTTGTGGTTTGGCGTTTTATCGATAATACCGGCGTTTCAGAGAAGATTCGCGCGCCAGCTGCGAGTGCTAACCGCGCCATCTCATGCAGGAGTTTTGCAGGGTGAATGCCGCCAATATCAGGGCGAAAAATGCCGCCATCATAGCCAGCAGAGCCTGAATAATCAGATAATTCACCCTTTTCAATAAAGCGCGGCCTGATGCCGTAACGAGCTTCGAATGCGTCATTATCACGGGTGATTTTATCTGCTGAAAACTGCCCTGTTAGCCCAACAAGACGGCCACATGGTTTATAATCACAGTCAATTTTTTCGTCTGAAATAAACCGGTCAAGGTCAGCTCTAGCAGCAACAGCTTCATCAAAAAAAGCCTGTGCCCGCTCAGCACCAAAACGGCGTTTTAGCTGGTCGGCAGATAATCTTATATTGCCACTTGTAATGCCGCCATTGCGCGTAGACGCGCCCTCACCAATCAGCCCTTTTTCCAGAACAACAACATTACGTCCTGCCCGAGCCAGAGTAAGTGCAGCTGATAGGCCTGTGAAACCACCGCCAATAATGGCGATGTCTGTTTTATCCTGCCACGGCGCCACAGGCGCTGCCTGCGGCGGAGCTGCCTGCCACCAATAACAATTAAGATTTGTTTCAAGAGCCATTATCTAACGTCTTCCAGAACCGATTTCCTCACAAGTCAGAGTGCCGGTAAGAGGTGTGGTTATGCAAGTAATAAGACTTTTATTTTTTGGTATTTTCCAGAATTTTCCGGTATTTTTTGCGCGCGCCTCGTTTATTCATTAATATAACAAATTAACATTTAAATGATTGTATGAAGCGCCTGAAGCGTGCTTCACTCAACAACATTAGATAATAGTTATATTAACAATTACCTGAGACAAAAAATCAGGAAAATATGAGAGAAGAGTGAGGACATCATGGCTAAGAACACAGTGTTAGTTACAGGGGCAAGCCGCGGTATTGGTCATGCAATTGCCAGCCGTTGCATAGCTGATGGCTATGAGGTTATCGGCCTATCCTCGCAAGCAAGCGATGCTATGCCATGGCAACATTACGGCGTTGACCTTGCTGGCCCGGACGCCACATCCCACCTCTCAGAGATTATCACAAAACATCGCCCCTGCCGGTTTGTCGGCAATGCTGGTGTGCTCATTAATGGCCGGCTTGAAGATGTGAAGGCAGATGATTTTGCCCGTTTGATGCGGGTTAATCTGCTGAGCCTTATGGAAACGACGCAGCTCATGCAGCCTATCTGGCGCGAAGAAGGCTTTGGACGGGTTGTGCTGATTGGCTCGCGCGCTGCCCTTGGCAAAGAAAACCGGGTTCTTTATGGCGCTTCTAAAGCCGGTGTGACAGGACTTGGTCGCACGCTTGCACTGGAATTAGCGCCGCATCAAGTAACCGTAAATGTCATTGCGCCTGGACCGATTGCAACCGACCTGTTTGAACATGGTCAGCCCGTTGGCAGTCCAGCGCGTATCAAAATCGAAGCTTCTGTGCCGCTTGGCCGTGTTGGCAAGCCAGATGATATTGCCAATGCAACAAGCTTCCTGCTGAATGATGCTACAGGCTATGTTACAGGCCAGTGCTTGAATGTCTGTGGCGGGCTTTCCACAGGATTTAATGCTCATTAAACCGGTGCGTCTCTAGCGCGGTAACTTATCACGAACTACCCGTCTGCCAAATGGGAGAGGGGTAGTTTTGTTGTATATTTGATTTCCTGCAAGGACACGCTAGACGACATGGTGGTGAAAGAAATATCGCTGATCAATTTCTGCTGAAAAGCATCATAGCCTGAAATATCAGAGGCTACGACCTTCATCAGATAGTCGGACTGTGTGCCGGTAATCCGGTGCACCTCAGTGATTTCGGGATACTGATTTACCGCATCCGCAAACTGAGCCGTCCAGTCTGGTGACTGAGTGCTGACAGAAATCGACAGAAACACAACAATCGGCAAGCCAATTTGTTCACGGTCAAGTGTTATCGTTCTCCCGGTAATCACCCCCTGCTCTTCCATCTTCTTTATCCGGTTCCAGCAGGGTGTTGTTGATATGCCGACACGCCGTGCAATATCAGTTATTGGCAGTCCAGCTGCTTCCTGAAGAAGGGTAAGAATTGCGCGATCTATTGAATCCATTCTTTAAATTACCTTATTTTGAGTACAAATTTCTGTTTTTTACTAACATAAAAGAAATATTCAGAAAACCATTCTTTTTTATTTGATCCTGTTTTGAGCTTTGCCGTAAGAGTAGCGCACATCCCTTTCTTCAGGAGCCTTTATCCCATGTCGTATTTACATCCCGAAACAGCCGTTCTCCATGCTGGTAGCTATCGGAGCGATCCTACAACAAATGCTGTTGCTGTGCCGATTTATCAAACCACAAGCTATCAGTTTGATAACACGACGCACGCAGCCAATCTGTTTGCCCTCAAAGAATTAGGCAATATCTATACCCGCATTATGAACCCGACCACGGCAGTGCTTGAAGAACGGCTTGCCGCTCTTGAAGGCGGTATTGCAGCCTTAGCGGTGTCATCCGGCTCGTCTGCTGTTGCAATCTCTATCCAGAATCTTTGCGCTGCCGGTGATAATATTGTCTCCTCACCCTATCTTTATGGCGGTACTTGGAACCTGTTCAGCAATACCTTTGCACGGCTTGGTATTGAAGTCCGGTTTGCTGACCCGTCCGATCCTGAGAGCTTCCGTAAGTTAGCAGATGAAAATACCCGCGCCTTTTTTGGCGAAACTTTGCCAAATCCAAAGCTTGAGCTATTCCCGATTGCCGAAGTTTCTGCGATTGGCAATGAGCTGGGCATACCGCTTATCGTTGATAATACAACAGCGCCGATTACCTGCCGCCCGATTGACCATGGCGCTACTATTGTTGTTCATTCTGTTACCAAATATATCGGCGGGCACGGCACAACCATTGGCGGTGTGATAATTGATAGTGGCAAGTTTGACTGGCTGAAACATGCTAGCCAGCATCCAACATTTAATACGCCCGACCCTAGCTATCATGGCGCAATATGGAGCACGCTTGTACCAGAAGCGCTGGGCGCACCGATTGCTTATGCTCTTCGTGCCCGGGTTGTACTATTGCGAGACCTTGGAGCTGCGTTATCGCCGACCAATGCTTTTCATCTCATTCAAGGCCTAGAAACACTGCCGCTGCGCTACCGCGCCCATCAAGAAAATGCCAGTGCTGTTGCCGGCTTCCTTGAGCAGCATGATGCCGTGGCGAGCGTCAACCATCCAAGCCTGTTTACCGGCGCGAAAAAAGAGCGTGCTGATAAATATCTTACTACTGGTTATGGACCGATTATTGGCATTGAGCTGAAAGGTGGCGTCGAAGCAGGACGTAAATTCATTGATAATCTGAAACTACTTTATCATGTCGCCAATATCGGGGATGCACGCAGTCTTGCAATACATCCCGCATCAACCACACATTCCCAGCTTTCCGAGGCAGAACAAATCACAGCAGGCGTCACACCAGGTTATGTGAGACTTGCTATCGGTATCGAGCATAAGGACGATATTATTGCTGATATCACCCAAGCGCTTGCTGCTTAAAAAGACCAAAACTCTATCTTAGGATAGGCCAGATTATTTCCTAAGGCAGGATAGTAAAACGAAAATTTTGCTATCCTGTTTTCCCTCAGGGCCTGTTTTCCCTCAGGGCCTGTTTTCCCTCAGGGCCTGTTTTCCCTCAGAAATTAGTTTTTTGGCGCTACGATAACAGCCCAATAGCGCCCCTGACATCCCCGACTAAATCATTAACATTCTGTTACGGCAGGGTAATGCCTGCGTCTTTAGCATAGGGCTTTACAATAGCGGCATCATCTTCATGTCCAAGGCCTTGATCTGCTGCAACGCGGTACCGCTCAAGGGCGGCAAGCGCTAGGTGCGGTGTAAAGGATGTTTCTTTGGAGATATCCGCTACAATGCCTAAATCTTTCAGCCAGATGTTAATCGCAGAATGTGGGCTGTAATCGGCCGCCACAATATGAGGCAACCTATTTTCCAGCATCCAGCTTGTTCCTGCACATTTACTAATAACAGATAAGAGCTGCTCAGGGGCAACGCCTTGGGTTAGCCCAAAGGCAACCGCTTCACCCATTACCGCAATATGAACGCCTGCAAGAAGTTGATTAACAGACTTCATAGCAGAGCCGGCTCCTGCTTCATCGCCAAGCCGGAAGACCGTTTCTGATAATGCATCGAGAGCTGGCTGGGCGGCATCAAAAGCGACAGGTGTTCCGGATGCCATAATAGACAAAGCGCCGCTTGCTGCTTTAATCGAACCACCAGAAATCGGGGCATCCAAATAATGAACCCCTGTCTCAGCGCAACGTGCTGCATTACGGCGCGCCGCATCAGGAGTAATGGTGGCGCAGGAAATTACAACAGCGCCAGGTTTCATCTGAGCAACAATGCCATTATCCCCGAATAATACATCTTCGGTCTGCGCTTCGTTCAGCACAACAATCACAGCACAATCTAGCAAGGGGGCAGTATCTTCCCGGCTGTCCGCCATGCCGCCTTCAGCAACAAATTGAGCCATTCGGTCATCAGAGATATCAAAGCCACGCACCTGATACCCTGCTGCCAGCAGAGAGCTCGCCATACCATAGCCCATTGAGCCTAATCCAAATACAGCGGCGCGCAGAGAATTGTCTGTCATATTATCTAATTCCTATTATTTCTGTTTTTATAATAACCCAAAAGAACAGCCAGCCCACCCAAGCGCGCCGCATCCTAATGGACAGCACCCTAGCAGGTAATCAGGCTAAGGAGATAATGTTTTTAACCCACCATCAAGAAAGCTGGGGTCCAGCTGAAACAAGTGCCCTACCAGCATCATTATCAGTGAATTTCTGAAAATTAGTGACAAAAAGCTGCGCTAGTTCTTCTGCCCGCATTTGCCAGTCAGCTTCAGATGAGTAGCTTGTACGCGGGTCTAGAATCTCTGCTCCCATATCGCCAAGAGATGTTGGCATTGATAGCCCAAATAGTGGTAATTTTTGCTGCTCGGCTTGATCAATTTCACCAGACAAAATATGCGCGATAATGCTCCGCGTACGGGCAAGTGAAATGCGCTCTCCCGTGCCGTTCCATCCTGTATTCACCAAATAAACCCGTGCGCCGGAGGCCTGAAGCCGCGCGGTGAGTGTTTTGGCATATTGGGTTGGATGCAGGGATAAAAATGCTGCACCAAAACAGGCAGAAAAGGCAGGTGTTGGCTTGGTAATGCCGCGCTCTGTGCCGGCAAGCTTAGCCGTAAAGCCAGACAGAAAATGATATTGTGCCTGTGCATCATCAAGCAATGAGACAGCTGGCAGAACACCAAATGCATCAGCGGTCAGAAAAATAACACGTTTTGCATGCCCCCCGCGTGACACCGGCCTTACAATATTTTCAATATGAGTCAGAGGATAGGAAACACGGGTATTCTCGGTGATAGACCCATCCGAAAAATCAAGGCTGCCATCATCACGCATAACAACATTTTCAAGTAAGGCATCACGCCGGATAGCCGCAGATATCTCAGGCTCTTTGGTTGCTGATAAATCGATGGTCTTGGCATAGCAGCCACCTTCAAAATTAAACACGCCATCATCATCCCAGCCATGTTCATCATCCCCGATAAGGGCGCGATCTGATGATGTAGACAAGGTTGTCTTTCCCGTCCCTGAAAGGCCAAAGAAAAGCGCAACATCGCCATCCGCCCCTTGATTGGCAGAACAATGCATCGAGGCAATTCCGCGCTGGGGGAGCAGGTAGTTCATGACAGAGAACATCCCCTTCTTCATTTCACCGCCATACCATGTACCGCCGATAAGCTGCACACCCTCGCTCAGGTTAAAGGCAATAAAGGTTGATGAATTCAGCCCCTGTTCCTGCCAGTCTGGATTTTCAAAGCTGGAACCATTGATAACGGTAAAGTCAGGTTCAAAATCAGCAAGCTCCTCATCAGAGGGGCGGATAAACATATTTTTGACAAAATGGGCCTGCCAGGCCACTTCCATTACAAATCTTACTTTGAGATGATTGTCAGCACTTGCGCCGCAAATTCCGTCAATGACATAAAGTTTTTTACCAGACAGGGCAGCACCAACACCGCGCTTCAGCGCAGAAAATACCTCTTCTGACATCGGTTTATTATCATTCCGGCCCGCTTCGCCAGCCCACCAAAATGTATCTTTGGTAACAGCATCCTCGACAATATATTTGTCTTTGGGAGAGCGTCCAGTATAGGTGCCGGTAAATACGTTCACAGCCCCTGTATCTGTAAGGTGCCCCCGCGCAAACCCTTCAAGATCAGGATTGGTTTCATCTTCAAATAATTTTTCAAAAGATGGATTATGAATTATTTCCGGCGTTCCGGTTATATGCAAGCGTGATAGAAAGTCAAACACATCAGAAATCCCATAAAAACAAGTATCATTACTCTTTAAAAAGGGGGTGCTACTGCTCCGTTAAAAACGACGCTTTACGCATTAGCCCGTCAATTTTTGTAACAAAGCCAGATGCGTAAAGGAAGCGCTATATTACCCTTTTCCATGTGGCAGTGGAGCGCTATGCTCCATCCACTTGATGGACCTCAATAATGTTGCCATCTGGGTCATAAAAAAAGATCTGATGCCAGCCGGCTACGGCTTTCTCACCCCAGTCAGAATAGGGGATGCCTTGTGCCTCAAGATGGGCTTTGAACGCTGCTAAATCGTCTGTACGATAGGCGATATGGCCGCGCTCAACCGGATTAACGATATGTCCCGTGCGAAAGCCAGCTCCGACATCCTTCTGGGCAAGGTGCATTTGAATGGCGCCATCACTCACAAAGGCAACGTCACCTGCATAGCCTTTTTTCTTTTCCAAAACAGGAAGACCCTCTTTTTCTTCTTCCAGCCCTAGAATGCTGCGATAAAAGTCATCCATTCTCTCTACATTTTCAGTACAGAGATTGATATGATGAAGCTTTAATTTCATAGTGAACCCCTCATTCTTTTGCACCCTAAGATACGTGCTGTTAGTGCTACCATTTCAGAAAAAATAGATGACAACAATATCAATCGCCCTCTTAATAAAATGCTATACGAATAATAGCGATAATATCAGGTGAATTTATCGCTGATGTAATGTTGATAAGGTGCAGTGATACTTGTCATTACGCCAAGAAAGAAGAGCTACCATGTTCGCTGATACACTGCCCCTTAAGATGCAGAAAGACGAGCTTGAGATGTTTCTGAGCCGTGAATTTCCCCAAGTCAGTGACGAGGTTGAAATTGCTGAACTAACGGAAAGTCAGGTAACAATGCGTCTGGTAGCGTCTGATAAACATCTCCGGCCGGGCGGCACGATATCCGGCCCCACAATGTTTATGCTGGCGGATGTCTGCTTCTATCTAGCGCTTCTGTCTGTTATTGGCCCTCAAGCTCTTACCGTTACAACCAGCGCACATATCTCCTTTATGCGCAAACCATCACCTGCGCCATTGCTTGCAACGGCCCGCCGGCTTAAACTTGGCAAAACACTTGCTGTTGGAGATGTGCTATTATTCTCAGAAGGCATGGAGGCGCCTGTTGCACATGCCAGCATGACTTACGCTATTCCACCAGCAATTCGGCCAGTGATTTAGCCAGTAATTCGGCCAGTAATTCAGCCGGCAACCCCGTCATCTATTTCATAATCACAGGAAGACTATCAATGACTGACACAAAAAACCCCGCCGCCTCAAAGGTTGCTATTGTTACAGGTGCTGCCCGCGGTATTGGGCTTGCAACAGCAACCCTGTTTGCTGAGCAAGGCCTTTTTGTCATTATGGTTGACCGTGATGAAGTCGAGCTTCAGCTGGCGCTTGCCAACCTAAATAATAATAGCCGTCATAATCATATTGCTCTTGTCTGTGATGTGTCATCCCCTGACGCCGTTCGCCAGATGATAGCAAAGGCACTTGAGCAGGCAGGCAGAATAGATGTACTTGTAAATAATGCCGGCGTTGCTGATTTTGGTCCTATTGAAGAAACTGATTTCCAGCGCTGGCGCACGGTTATGGAAACAAACCTTGATGGCGTTTTTCTCTGTACCCAAGCAGCGACAGCAGCCTTGAAACAAACGCGGGGTGCGATTGTAAATATTGCGTCCATTTCCGGACTGAGAGCCTCAACATTACGGGTCGCCTATGGCACCTCCAAAGCGGCTGTTATTCAACTGACCCAGCAACAGGCGGTTGAGCTTGGTGAATATGGTATTCGGGCAAATTGTGTTGCACCGGGGCCTGTTCGCACAAAGCTTGCTATGGCTGTTCATTCACAAGAAATTATTGACGCCTATCATGATGCTCTGCCGCTTAACCGGTATGGGAGCGAGCGTGAAATTGCGGAGGTGATATGTTTCCTTGCCTCACCCAATGCAAGCTTTGTTACAGGTCAAACAGTAGCAGCAGATGGCGGTTTTGAGGCTACAGGCGTTGGACTGCCAGCTTTGCGTAAATAGTACCAGAGAGCAGGACAGTATGAACGGTATGAATGATACATCTGTAATTGTTGGCGATGTTGGCGGCACAAATGCTCGCTTTGCAGTTTTTGCTCCGCAGACAGGCACCCTCTCATCAATCAGAATTCTGCAATGTGCAGACTATGTTGATTTTATCGCCATGCTTGATGCCTATCTTGCTGGCGGTGATGCTGGCGGTGATTATAATATAGCGATGCATCGATTATCACTTGCCGTTGCCGGGCCGGTTGATGACGACCATGTAAGCCTGTCCAATAATGATATGTCTTTCTCAAAGCGAGGTCTGGTAAGCCAGTATCAGCTAGCTGAGCTAACTGTAGTAAATGATTTTACCGCACAGGCTATGGCTGTTCCCTATCTGGACCCAGCGCATCTTAAAACGCTAAGAACCGGTATAGCTTATGATAACACGCCTATCCTTGTGCTTGGCCCCGGAACAGGCATGGGGTTCTCAACACTCGTGCCAACAGCATCAGGATGGCGGCCACTTGAAACAGAAGGCGGCAATATCGGCCTATCACCGCAGAGCGCTGATGAAGATATGCTGGTAAGCTGGCTACGAAATCAGACAGACTATCTGGTTTCAGAAACAGCTCTGAGCGGCCGCGGCATTGAATATCTCTATGCCTATTGGGCTGAAAAAGAAGCAGAAGAGCTGCGCTTTACGACAGCCGCTGAGATTGGTGATGCAGCGCTGTCCGGCGACCTCCTTGCAGAAAAAGCTATCTGCCAGTTTTTTGATATTCTGGGGAGTTATATTGCTGATGGTATCTTGGCAACAGGGTCTCGCCATGCTGTGTATCTGTCTGGCGGCATCGTCCCGAAACTGCTCGACCTGCTGCCAAAAAGCCAGTTTTTGGCGCGCGCAGGCATACGCGGCGTTCATTCTGATTATATAAACTCAGTGCCAATTCATCTGGTTATGGACCCTTATGCCGGCCTATCAGGCGCAGGCTATAGCGCCTTATCACGCGAATTATCCCATCGCACGATAACGTCAGAAACAGCATAATCTTTTCTGATATCAGACATAAAAAAGACCGCGCCACATATGTCAGTGGCGCGGTCTATCTTTCAGTCACTTAAGGGCTACCCCGTTTACGCTAAATCACTACCGGTCCAGGTTCATAACTTTGGTCCATGCAGCAACAAAGTCAGTCACAAATTTGTCCTGATTATCATGCTGTGCATAAAGCTCAGCAAGGGCCCGCAGAATGGAGTTAGAGCCAAACGCTAGATCGACGCGCGATGCTGTGCGTTTGATTTTACCTGTTGTCCGGTCTCTGCCTTCATAAATACCTTCACCTGCCGGGAACCACTGGATACCCATATCAAGCAGGTTAGTGAAGAAGTCAGTTGATAATGTTCCCGGATTTTCAGTAAAGACACCATGCGCTGTGCCGCCATAATTGGCACCCAGCACACGTAAGCCGCCAAGCAGCACAGTCATTTCAGGCGCCGTAAGCGTCATCAATTGTGCTTTATCGAGAAACATCTCTTCTGCGCTTACGCTATATTCCATTTTCTGGAAGTTACGGAAACCGTCAGCCATTGGCTCAAGCACATCAAATGAGCTTGCATCTGTTTGCTCCTGAGACGCATCACCACGGCCTGCGAAAAATGGCACATTTACGTCAAACCCGCCGGCTTTTGCTGCCTGTTCAATACCGACATTACCTGCCAGAACAATCAGGTCAGCCATGCTAACAGACTTACCGAAGTCGGCCTGAACACCTGCTAAAACACCAAGCACTTTAGCAAGATTATCAGGCTGGTTAACTTGCCAGTCTTTTTGCGGTGCAAGACGAATACGCGCGCCATTAGCGCCGCCACGCATGTCAGAACCACGATATGTGCTGGCACTTGCCCATGCTGTGGAAACCATCTCGCTTACACTAAGCCCTGATGCAGCAATCTTACTTTTGAGAGCTGCAACATCAGCTTCGTTTGGCACATAATCTGCTGCCGGAATGGGGTCCTGCCAGATAAGTTCTTCTGCAGGCACTTCTGGGCCAAGATAGCGGCCAACGGGTCCCATATCACGGTGACAGAGCTTAAACCAGGCCCGCGCAAAGGCATCGGCGAACTCTTCTGGGTTTTCATGGAACCGGCGCGAAACTTTTTCATAAGCAGGGTCCATGCGCATTGCCATATCAGCTGTTGTCATGATGGTTGCCACACGCACAGAGGCATCTTCTGCGTCCGGCGCAAGATCTTCAGGCTTCGGATTAACAGCTGTCCATTGTTGTGCACCAGCAGGGCTTTTTGTTAGCTCCCACTCATAACCGAAGAGCAGGTCAAAATAGCCATTATCCCATTTGATAGGATTGGCTGTCCATGCGCCCTCAATACCACTGGTGATTGTATCACTGCCCTTGCCTGAGGCATGTGAGCTAAGCCAGCCAAGACCCATGGCCTCAAGAGGGGCACCTTCAGGTTCCGGGCCAACCAGTGCGGCATCACCAGCACCATGCGCCTTACCAAAAGTATGACCGCCTGCAACAAGGGCCACTGTTTCTTCATCATTCATTGCCATGCGGGCAAATGTTTCACGCACATCAACTGCGCTGGCAAGCGGATCAGGGTTCCCGTCAGGTCCTTCAGGATTGACATAGATAAGACCCATCTGCACAGCAGCCAAAGGACTAGAGAGCTCTCGCTCGCCTCTATACCGGTTATTGGTGAGCCATTCTGTTTCATTGCCCCAATAGATATCTTCTTCAGGGTGCCAGATATCTTCACGGCCGCCACCAAAACCAAATGTTTTGCCGCCCATGGATTCGATCGCAACATTTCCTGTCAGGATTAATAAATCTGCCCATGAAATCTGGTTGCCATATTTTTGTTTAATCGGCCACAGCAGGCGACGTGCCTTATCTAAATTACCATTATCAGGCCAGCTATTTAGGGGCGCAAAACGCTGTGCACCTGTACCACCACCACCGCGGCCGTCTGACGTGCGGTAGGTGCCGGCAGCATGCCAGGCCATACGGATGAAAAACGGGCCATAGTGACCATAATCAGCTGGCCACCAGTCCTGCGAGTCTGTCATCAGGTCTGTGATATCTTGTTTCAGCGCATAATAATCAAGCTTCTCAAACGCTTCTTTATAGCTAAACCCCTCATCCATCGGATTAGACCGCGCATCATGCTGGCGCAGAACGCTGACATTCAACTGATTTGGCCACCAGTCTTTATTGGATGTGCCCTCAAGCGAGTTATGCATAAATGGACACTTGTTCTGGGTATTCATTTGCCCCTCCTAATGGATGCGAATGTGAAAGAAGACTGCGCGCAAGACACCCCGTCAAAGGTTGCCCTGACAAACTCTAACTTAAGTGCCTGAAATTCTCAGGTCAAGAATTTTGGAAGCATTCTAAACTACTATTTTATCTAAGGCCTTATATCAGCCTTTACGAGGTAGTTTTACGCCGCAACCGGACTGTTAGCTCAATACTTTCTGCTTCGAAACCATCAGGGATTTTCGGCATTTTTTGGAGCGTCACATCAGCCGGGCTTATATCAACCATCGCGCCAGTTTCGATATCGACAAAATGGTAATGCTCTGACAGGTTAGTATCAAAAAGCACAGTATCGCCGACATTTTTTACCTGCCGCAACAAACCAGCATCCGCAAATTTATGCAGGCAGTTATAGACCGTTGCCAATGCCATATGCTGGCCTGAAGTCTGAACTTCTTCATAGAGCTGTTCAGCGCCAACATGACGCTTCCTGCCATCCAGCAAAAGGCGGCCGATTAACACTCGCTGCCGTGTTGGCCGCACCCCTGCATCTTCAAGACATATGATGATGCGATGTTCTTCGGCTTTGATATCACGCGTACTAGTCATACAAAGATAGATGAAACGGCCAGCCTATTTTGTCAAGAAGCTAGCCTTTTAGGCCTATTTACCGCTAAGAAAGACCTCATGACAGAAATAGGGCGTGTTATGCCCTGCCCGACCCATAATTTTTACACATAGAGACTAAGATGAATGAAATCGTTGAATTTTTGAAAACAAGACGGTCTGTTATTATCAAAAATATTGTCCCCGGTGACATGCCGCAAGCCGATATGGATGCTATTATTGAGTGCGGTCTGCGGGTTCCTGACCATGCTGTTATTGGACCTTGGCAGATAAAAGTCATCCAAGGCGAGGCCCGCAGCCGGCTTGGACGCACGATATTAGCACCAGAATTTGCTGCTCAGCATAAAGATGCCACACCAACAATGCTTAAGTTTGAGGCAGATAGATTTATACGGGCAAGCGCTGTTGTTGCTGTTATGTCACGCGCCGAGCCACATCCAAAAATACCCGCATGGGAAATGCATCTATCTGCAGGTGCAATGTGTCAGAATGTACTGACAGCTGCGCTTGCGCTTGGCTATGCGGCGCAATGGGTTACTGAATGGTATAGTTATAATGAAGCACTCCTCACTGAGCTTGGCGGCACAGCAGAACATGACAAATTTGCTGGCTTCATCTATATTGGTGGTAAAAATGAAGCGCCGTCAGAGCGTCGGCGCCCTGTTCCATCCGATATTGTCGAGTATATTTCAACATGAGCATCCATCTTTATCAGCATGACCTCCCCGATAACATTTCCTTTGGCACGTCTGTTGCCATTGATACAGAAACAATGGGATTGAGCCTGACACGCGATAGATTATGCCTTGTTCAGTTATCTTGCGGAGATGGCACAGCCCATCTTGTCCAGATTGCCGCAGATAAGCAGCCCTGCCCTAATCTGATATCTCTTCTGGCAGATAAAAAATGCGAGAAGCTGTTTCATTTTGGCCGCTTTGACCTTGCCATGCTGACCCGTGATATTGGTCCTATTTCTGGGCCTGTTTATTGCACAAAAATCGCATCCAAATTATCCAGAACCTATACTGACAGGCATGGGCTAGCAGATTTATGCCGGGAATTACTATCGCTAGAAATCTCCAAGCAACAGCAATCATCTGACTGGGGAGCAGATATGCTTAGCGATGCCCAGCAGACCTATGCTGCGGGCGATGTTCTCTACCTTCATCAGATTAAAGAAAAACTTGATGCGATGCTAACGCGGCTAGACCGGCAGGCTATCGCAAAACATTGCTTTGACTTCCTGCCACACCGTGTTGGACTGGATCTTGCAGGATTTGAACAGCTTGATATTTTCCATCATTGAACAATGACATCCACACTCTGGCGAAAGGGGCATAATAATGAGCGACGATAATATTCCTGCACAGCCTAAACGTCCCTCTGTTTTGTTCAACCGGTCAGAGCAAGCAACTCCTCAGCCAACACCAAGACGCAAGCCGGTAAGTTTTATTTTGCTTGGCGGCGCAATTCTGATTGCAGGGGGGATGGTCGGCCTGTCGAGCATTTTCCAACCACAGGAAAATATTGAAATTGATATAACATCGCTGAGCGCTACCCCGACCGGAAGCCTTGAAATGACAGGTGCCCGCTATTCAGGCCGCACCCCATCAGGCAATTTTTTCTCCATTACAGCTGACCGCGCCGTTGAAGATGCGAATAACAAAGAAACAATGCATCTGTTTAACCCTGATGGCACGTTCGAGCGAGACGGCAAAGGGACGACCCACCTTCTCTCAAAAGAGGGTTTTTATAATGCGAATGCCGATACTATTGAATTATTTGGCGCTGTAAGAGTCCACAGAGATATTCAGAACCTCACTCTTTTGACAGAGAGAATGGAGGCAAATATCGAGTCCGGAACGCTTCTAGCGCCCACCGCTGTTGAAGTAACCAGTCCAGATATGCAGGTAACTGCCGAGGGAATGCAGGCTTATAATCATGGCGAGCGTATTATTTTTACCGGCAATCCACGTGCAGTATTCATCAGCAATACTCAACAAACGCAATAGGAGGTCTGTCTTATGACTGTCTTTTCAAAATCATCTATTAGCATGTTATGTGCCGGCCTTATTGCCCTAACCGCCATGCCGGCATTATCGCAAGACGCCCTCACTATTGAAGCCGATGACAGCCTGGAATGGAACCAGATCGAAGGGTTTTATCAGGCAAATGGGAATGCGGTTGCAACACAAGGGTCACAAACGCTAAAGGGCGATAAGCTTACTGCCTTTTATGTGCCGGATGAAAATAACCGGGAGCTCACCCGCATGTTGGCAGAGGGTCGTGTAAACTTCAAAGACGGAGCTCTTTCTGGGGCGGGCACAACAGCTGATTATGACATTGCGAGCAGCCATTATATCCTCACCGGACCATCAGCGTTTATCATCGGGCCTGATGGACGCGCTGATGCTGATAAACAAATCGATTTTGAGCGCAATAACTCAGTTATGATCCTTCAGGAAAATGCCCATATTGCAATGACGGACGGGCGAGAACTCTTCGGTGATCACATCACTGTTTTTCTGGATGAGAATGAAAACGTCTCCCGCGTGATAGCAAAAGGTGGTGTTGAGGTTATCCAAAATGCCAGCAGTTCGGCCAAGGGTGATGAAGCTGATTATGATCATAAAGGCAATGTTACGGTTCTGACAGGTAACGTAACGCTGGTTGACGGAGAAAATAAACTTTCAGGGGATGTCGCGGAAATTGATTTTTCCACAGGAATCAGTAAGATAATCTCATCTAAGAGCAATGGCCGCGTTTCAGGTCAATTCTCACGCCTTTCTACGGGCGCTCAAAAATAATAATTAGAAGGACGACCGTCATGCCATCAGACGGATTTGATGACTCCCCTGAGCAATCAGGCAGAAGAGTTACCCAGTTTCCGGATGGCTCTTATTCTGGTGACGAGAGCGGCAAGATAAAGCTGGTCAGCGAAAACCGTGGCCTCCAAGCACGTGGAATCGGCAAAAATTTTGGTAATAAACGTGTCGTCCGGAATGTCTCTATTGGCGTGCGCCGCGGCGAAGCTGTGGGACTTCTTGGACCAAACGGCGCTGGCAAAACAACGACTTTCTATATGCTATCCGGGCTCATGCAGGCCGATGAAGGCAGTATTTTTCTTGATGGCAATGATGTAACTGAAACACCTTTATATCAGCGTGCGCGCCTTGGTATTGGCTACCTGCCTCAGGAATCGTCTATTTTCCGTGGGCTGAGTGTCGAGAAAAACATCCGCGCTGTTTTAGAAATCACCGAAAGTAACGCAGATTTACGCGATTCTATGCTTGAAGAACTGCTCGCAGAATTCGGGATTGGACATTTGCGGAATACGCCATCAATTAACCTGTCTGGCGGAGAGCGCAGACGTCTTGAAATCGCACGTGCGCTTGCTGCGCGCCCGACTTTCCTGCTGCTGGATGAGCCGCTTGCGGGTATTGACCCTATCGCTGTTGCCGATATTCGTGATTTGATTAGTCAGTTAAAAGAACATGGGCTTGGCGTGCTTATCACCGACCATAATGTGCGTGAAACTCTAGAAATTGTAGAGCGCGCCTACATCATTCATGACGGTGCTGTTCTTATGGAAGGCACGCCTGAAGAAGTTGTTGGCCATTCCGGTGTGCGCGAAGTGTATCTCGGGAATAACTTCCTGATCTAAGGCACTATTTCCAATGAAACTTGACCGCCTGACCTGCGGAGGGTCTACCGCTCATCTACTATAATTTCTCAAAGCGGGTTGATTAGTAGAAGCAGTCTCAGGCGAACCAGAACGTCACAAGAAGATACCTGTGAGTTCAACATCTCATGCCAATCCCAGATAATTCTGACTCGGTCAGCGCTGCGATCGCTGCTTGCACTCGGGTCGACGCGCTTATAACCTCAGCAGGTATAGCAGGCCCCAATGCTACAACTTGGGAATACCCTTTTGAGGACTGGCGCAAAATTATGTCGGTCAACCTTGATGGCACCTGGCATTGTCTACGCGCCGCTGCGCCGCGGATGATCGAACAGGGTTATGGCCGAGTCGTAACCATTGCTTCGGTTGCAGGCAAAGAAGGCAACCCTAACGCCCCTGCCTATTCAGCATCCAAAGCTGGCGTCATCTCACTTACCAAATCTATGGGTAAAGAATTGGCAACTCATAATATTTCAGTCAATTGCGTAACACCTGCTGCTGCAAAAACCCGTATATTTGACCAGATGAGTCAAGAGTTCATTGATTTTATGCTGGCAAAGATCCCTCGTGGACGGTTCTTGGAAGTAGACGAAGCGGCTGCGTTAATCGCCTGGGCTGCCTCTGAAGAGTGCAGCTTTTCCACTGGTTCGATATTTGATGTGTCTGGTGGACGTTCAGTCTATTAAGGAGCAGGAAATGAATGTTCGATGCCTCTATGACGGCAAATTTATGTTATCAGAAAGCCCGCTTTGGTGTGAGCGCACGCACTCACTCTGGTGGGTCAACATGGTCGGACCGTCGGCGGTATATCGTCTGCCATGGGGCCAAGAAGAGCCGGAGATTTTTCCTTCTTCGGTTCCCGTGACCAGCATTGCGTTCTCCGAGGACAACAACTTGTTGATAATTCGAAACTATCCGAGTGGCGCAGACATGCCAAAAAATGCGAGAAGATGGGTGGTGGAGCCAGACGGGATCGAACCGACGACCTCTACAATGCCATTGTAGCGCTCTCCCAGCTGAGCTATGGCCCCTTAAACCCTTTAATCCCGCCTATTTCTTGGCTTGAGACAATATAGGCGTCATTATTTACGCGTCTCAGCTTTTTGGTGCAAGTGCAAATTTCAACGATTTTTATTGCTCGTCGTCATTGTCCCCATCATTATCATCAAGCACGTCAATCAACTCGCCGCTTTCAATATCAGGCGTAGTCTCATCACCGTCCTCACCTGCAGCAGGAATGAATGTTTCATCATCAGACGGCAAATCATCATCATCAGCCGCATCGTCTGACTCATCAAATTCATCGTCCTTTGTTTCGCTTTCGTCTTCCAAATCATCTTCGGCAGCAGCGTCAGGCTTTACAACAGCAGCCTTTACAGGAGATTTACCCCGACGACTTTTCAGAAGATTTTCAGGATCGAATTCACTGCCGCATTCAGGACAAGTGATTGGCGATTTATTAAAATCGTAAAATTTCATGCCGCATGAAAAACAACGACGTTTCTGACCTAATTCTGCTGAGACCATAACAAGAGCCCTTCGTATGGTGTGATATGATGCTGGATTAAAGGCAAAATTGAAGCTGTGTCAAAAGAATTTTGTTATTCAGGCAATGTTTTTCTCAAAAGAATTTTTTCACCAGCACGTCAAGAGTGGCTATTATCAGGTAATGACATCAGATTTTTGCCTGCTTATACTAGGCAAAATATTTTGCCGGAAAGCGACCTCATCCTCATGCCACACAACCAGACGCCCCCTCAGACACCTGCTGATTTATTGTCATCTGCCTTTGCGCTTCGTTCTTCTATCTGCCAAAGCATTAACGGCGAAATCCTTATTCCTGGGGATAAGTCTATTTCTCATCGCGCCCTTATTTTAGGCAGTCTTGCAATCGGCACAACGCGCGTATCTGGCCTGCTAATGGGCGCTGATGTGATGTCAACGCTCAGCGCTATGCGTCAGCTCGGCGTTGATATTAGCGAGGCGGATAATGGTGATGTCATCATCCACGGCGTTGGCCTTCATGGACTGACAACACCTGATGCCCCTCTTGACCTTGGAAATGCTGGTACCGGCGCTCGCCTGCTGATGGGGGTTATTGCTGGCCAGCGCATCACAGCTTCTTTTACAGGCGATAGCTCGCTTAGCGCCCGGCCCATGCGGCGCGTGACAGACCCGCTTGAAGAGATGGGTGCCCAGGTTAGCTATCTGCCTGAAAATAACGCCAAAGGACTACTGCCAGTCACAATTTCAGGTGCCACGCCTGTGCTACCAGCCGACTATCATAGTACCATTGCATCAGCGCAGATAAAATCAGCGATATTGCTTGCGGGGCTGAATGCCCGTGGCACAACCAAAGTAACAGAGCCGCATATTTCACGTGATCACACCGAAGCAATGCTGCGGCATTTCGGACTGACCGTTGAGCAAACAATTCTGGCTGATGGTCGGCATGAAGTAAGCGTAACAGGCGAAGGCCAATTACGTGCCGCTGACATTGCTGTACCGCGTGACCCATCTTCTGCGGCATTTGCAATGGTTGCAGCTCTCATTACACCGCATAGCCATATCACCTTGCCGGGAATCAGCATGAATCCACAGCGGATTGGGCTTATTGCTACGCTTCAGGAAATGGGCGGCAGCTTATCGCTGAGCAATCACAGGATTGAAGGCGGAGAAGATGTTGCAGATATAGAGGTACGCTCTAGCCGACTGCATGGCATTGATGTGCCCGCGTTGCGTGCTGCTTCCATGATTGATGAATATCCTATTTTATCCATTGCGGCGGCCTGTGCATCAGGCAAAACCCACATGGTTGGGGTGAGCGAGCTGCGCGTCAAAGAAACAGACCGAATCGCTGTTATGGCCGAAGGATTACGGCGCTGCGGCGTTGAAATTGATGAAACAGATGACACGATGACTGTTTTGGGGACAAATTCAGGCGGCGATGATATCTCAGCTCATAGCGCTATTGCTGGCGGCGTTATAATTGCCTCCCAGCATGACCACAGAATTGCAATGTCGTTTCTTACTCTTGGAATGGTGAGTAAATCGCCAATTATCGTGGAAGATGTTAGCACAATAGCAACATCTTTTCCCGGGTTTGCCGCATTAATGAATCATGCTGGTGCCAAAATTGAGCGCCAGAGCTAACCTTATCATTCCACGCGTTGCTGTTAGATGATTTGAGGGCTTGCCAGTATCTCTTAAAGCCTGTAGATGGTCGGCCTCAGTTAATTATATAAGAGGATGCGATGATCATCGCTATCGACGGTACCGCTGCTTCAGGTAAAGGAACACTTGGCAGAAGCCTCGCCCAGTCATTGGATTTAGCCTATCTTGACACAGGTCAGCTGTACCGCGCTGTCGGTGTTGCAGCAGACGCACGAGACATCGATATCGATGCGGCACCTGCCTCTGAAATAGCCGATATTGCAGCAGAGCTAGACCTCAGCCAGCCTTTTGGTGAGAATTTACGCACCGCCCGTGCAGCAGAGCTTGCCTCAAAAGTGGCCGCCCTGCCTGCTGTTCGTGCCGCCTTGCTTGACAAGCAGCGCCAATTTGCGCTTCATCCGCCATGCGGAACAGGCGCGATTTTGGATGGCCGTGACATCGGGTCTGTCATCCTGCCAGATGCTGATAAAAAGTTCTTTGTTGATGCAGCAGCAGATATTCGCGCTCAAAGACGGTTTACTGAATTACAGGCCGCTGGTAATGACTGCCACTTCTCTGAAGTTCTGGCAGACATCATAAAACGCGATTGCCGTGATAAAAACCGCACAATTGCGCCAATGACAGCTGTTCCAGACGCATTTATCATTGACTCTTCGGACAAGAACGCCGAAGAAGTATTTCGCGTTGCTATGGAGTTCCTTGAGGATACGCCTCAGTAACGTAAACACTGAACCGCAACTGGCTTTTTTTCTGAACCCGGCTCGTTGTATTAACCACTTTTAACTGCTGGAATTATTTAAAGCGTCATCATATTAATTTGGGGGTCAGTCTTACCGTAGCGTAAGATATGGGTTTAGAAAATAGGCACCCTTCCTGATACCAGCTCAGGGCAGAAAAAGAGACCTATCGGACTTGTCCGCTCTCTTACCTTTCTTTGATGTGACGCAATTTACGGAGACACCTTTGTCAACACCAACTGCAGCTGATGCTGCCACAGAAAATTTTGCTGACCTTCTTGCTGAGAGCTTTGCTGAAAACACCGCCATTGAAGGCAGTGTTGTAAAAGGTACTGTTGTCGGCGTTTCAGACGATTACGTTACAATCGACGTAGGCCTTAAATCAGAAGGGCGCGTTCCGCTTAAGGAATTTGCAGCCCCTGGACAGGATGCTGAAATCCAAGTTGGCGACAGCGTAGAAGTCTATGTAGAACGCATGGAAGACCGCGAAGGCGCGGCAATGTTAAGCCGTGAGAAGGCGCGCCGTGAAGAAGCATGGATCCTTCTGGAAAATGCCTTTGAAGCTCAAGAGCGCGTCACAGGCGTTATCTTCGGCCGTGTCAAAGGTGGATTTACAGTTGACCTGTCTGGTGCAACAGCCTTCCTTCCTGGCTCTCAGGTCGACATCCGCCCGATTCACGATGTGGGCCCATTGATGGGAACACCGCAGCCGTTTCAAATTCTGAAAATCGATCGCCGCCGTGGTAATATCGTTGTCTCACGTCGTGCTGTGCTCGAAGAATCACGCGCCGAAGCACGCTCTGAGCTGGTATCCAACCTGCAAGAAGGTCAAATCCTTCAAGGTATCGTCAAGAACATCACTGATTATGGCGCCTTTGTTGACCTCGGCGGTGTTGATGGCCTGTTGCACGTAACAGACATTGCATGGAAGCGCATCAACCACCCATCTGAAGCTCTTCAGGTTGGCCAGACTGTTGATGTTCAGGTTATCCGCTTCAATCCAGAAACACAGCGTATTTCACTCGGCATGAAGCAGCTTCTGTCTGACCCGTGGGAAAATGCGACTGAAAAGTTTGCTGTTGGCGTGAAGATGGAAGGCCGCGTAACCAATATTACCGATTACGGCGCATTTGTTGAATTGGACGAGGGCGTAGAAGGTCTTGTTCACGTCTCCGAGATGAGCTGGACAAAGAAAAACGTTCATCCTGGCAAGATCGTATCAACCAGCCAGCAAATTGAAGTAATGGTTCTGGATGTTGATCTGGTAAAACGCCGTATTTCACTTGGCTTGAAACAGTGCATGGCTAACCCTTGGGAAGCCTTCCGCGAAACCCATGAAGTCGGCACAATCATCGAAGGCGAAGTACGCAATATCACTGAATTCGGTATCTTTGTCGGTCTATCCGAAGAAATTGACGGACTTGTTCACTTGTCTGATATTTCATGGGAGACCACAGGCGAAGCTGCGATGGAAGGGTTCGAGAAGGGCGCTAAAATCCAAGCAAAAATCCTTGAGATTGACCTGGAAAAAGAACGTATTTCTCTTGGCATCAAGCAACTGACCGAAGATCCATATGCTGGTGAAGCTGAAAAGGTCCGGAAAGGCGATGTTGTTACCTGTACGATCACAGCTGTTGTTGAGCAGGGACTTGAAGTTCGTGTTGGCGAAAATCTTTCTGGCTTCATCCGCCGTGCTGACTTGTCACGCGAACGCGGTGAGCAGCGTACAGAACGCTTTGCTGTTGACGAAAAGATTGATGCAGTCATCACTCAGGTTGACAGAAAAACACATAACCTAACGCTGTCTATTAAGGCCCGCGAAGTTGAAGAAGAGAAGAAGGCAATGGCTGACTTCGGATCTTCAGATAGCGGCGCAAGCCTTGGTGACATTCTGAGCGCAGCGATGGCAAAGAAAGATGATGGTAGCGAATAGCGTTTCGTTTCGGGGCTGAGCATCGATAACAGTTCACCCCTTTCATTATTGTCTACCTCTTCAAAGCACCGGCAGGACAGAACGTCCGGCCGGTGCTTTTTTATTTCATTTTGCTGCCACTGATAAGCCATCCCTTAAAGTCATTATTTTACAATGGTTCCATACTTCTTGACGCCTCCATAATAAACATGCATCCTTTTGAACATAGAACAGATGCTTGGATTTTTCGTTATGACGAAATCAGAACTCATCGCTCGGCTAGCGGCCCAAAATCCCTCGCTTTATCATCGCGACATTGAACGGCTTGTGAATACGATTTTTGATACAATAACCGAAGCTCTTGTTGTTGGGGATCGTGTTGAGTTGCGTGGATTTGGCGCTTTTTCTCTGCGTGAGCGCGAAGGCAGGATGGGGCGTAACCCTCGGACAGGGGAAGCTGTTTCAGTGAATGCTAAGCGCATGCCCTTTTTCAAAATGGGTAAAGGTATGCGTGAGCGTCTTAACAAAGACTAGTCGTGAGACACATGCCAAAGGCCTTTTTCTATGATTTTTAAAGGATAGAACGCCATGCGCATGTTAGGGCATATCCTATGGCTTATTGTCTCTGGGACGAGCCTCCTGTTTATCGCCTCTTTTGTTAGTGTAAACACACAAACTGTTAGCCTTAGTCTATGGCCTTTCAGTACAATAATCACAGCTAAAATATGGCTGGTCGTGCTTGCCAGTATCGGCTTTGGGCTTCTAGCAGGCGGGCTTGTGCTATGGTTTGCAAGCCTCCCTCTTCAGGCGCGTAGCCGGCGCCTTACCAAAAAACTTGCTAAAGCGGACGCACAAATTGATCTTTTATCAGAACAGCTTGCTGACACGCAGCGCCATCCAGATGATATCGCAACAGACGACCTGGCACCGCGCCGTCTTGCACGTTGATCCAGCCAGCGATAAGCTGTTGGCTTGTTATAAAGAGCGAGTGAGTAAGCTATGAGTGAGGTTAAAATATGCGGCATTTCAACACTTGCTGACTATCTAGCATGCGCGGCATGTGATGTTGATTATGTCGGGTTTGTTTTTTTTGAAAAATCGCCGCGTCACCTTTCCTTTGAGGCTGCAAGCCAACTTGCTAGCGAAGCAGATAAGTCACTAAAGGGTAGCCCAAAGCCGGTGCCCCAGCGTGTCGCATTAAGTGTTAATGCTGATGATGCAACAATTGAGCAGATAATTCGGGCAGCACGGCCTGATATTCTGCAGCTTCATGGTCATGAGAGCCCAGAGCGCACTTATCACATAAAACAGACATTCGGCATTCCCGTCATGCCCGTTATTAAAGTCACGTCTGCTGCTGATATCGCCGCTGCGGAAGCCTATTTTTCAATCGCTGACAGACTGCTTTTTGATGCCGCGCCGCCCAAAGGCGCTGCGTTACCTGGCGGCATGGGCGCACAGTTTGACTGGACATTGATGCAGACAGCTCAAATTCCGCTTCCGTGGATGCTTGGGGGCGGGCTGGATTCCGGCAATGTTGCGCGCGCTATTGAGCAGTCGGGCACGCCATGCGTGGATGTCTCGTCAGGGGTTGAAAAAAACCGGGGCGAAAAAAACCATTCTGCCATCTCTCGCTTTGTGCAGGCCGCAAAATTCGGGTAAAGTATTTTCCACTGGTTCCGGCTTTTCTAGTTGAGTATAAAACCTCTCACAATAGTAGCTCTTACGTCTTGTTCGAGCCTATATATGACAGGTAGAATTCGAGGTTTTTTATGAGCGATACACCCCTTAATTCCTATCGCACGCTGCCCGATGATTCGGGACGGTTCGGGCTCCATGGCGGCCGATTTGTTGCTGAAACACTTATGCCCCTTATCCTAGAGGTAGAGACAGCTTATCGTGAAACGCAAGCCGATCCGAGCTTTGCCTCAGAGCTTGCCTATTTTCATAAACATTATATCGGGCGCCCCTCGCCATTATATTTTGCAGAACGCCTAACAGAAGCCTATGGCGGCGCAAAACTCTATCTAAAACGTGATGAGCTTAACCATACAGGTGCCCATAAAATCAATAATGTGATTGGTCAGGCACTGCTGGCAAAGCGGATGGGGAAAACTAAAATCATTGCCGAAACAGGTGCCGGCCAGCACGGCGTAGCAACCGCCACAGCCTGCGCATTATTTGACCTTGAATGCGAAGTCTTTATGGGCGCAGAAGATGTGCGCCGTCAAAAACCGAATGTGGATAGAATGCGCCTGTTGGGGGCAAAAGTTCACGCTGTCACCTCCGGCACATCCACCCTCAAAGATGCGATGAACGAAGCCTTACGATACTGGGTCGCGCATCCCGATACCCATTTCTACATCATTGGCACTGTAGCCGGACCGCACCCCTATCCTGAGATGGTGAGAGACTTTCAGGCCATTATCGGGACTGAAGCGCGGGCCCAAATCATGGAGGCAGAAGGCAGGCTTCCCGACGCGCTTATCGCGTGCATTGGGGGCGGCTCAAATGCTATGGGGCTATTCTACCCCTTCCTTGATGATGAAGATGTTGCCATTTACGGGGTAGAAGCTGCCGGCCATGGCATTGGTACTGGCCTGCATGCCGCGAGCCTTACAGGCGGGCGGCCAGGCGTGCTTCACGGCAATCGCACTTACCTTCTGCAGAATGATGATGGTCAGATTGCGGACGCCCATTCAATTTCTGCTGGCCTTGATTATCCGGGCATTGGGCCGGAGCATGCATGGCTTCACGATATTGGCAGAGTGAATTATGTCAGCGCAACAGACGAAGAAGCGCTAGTACAATTCCAGAAATGCTCACGCCTTGAAGGCATTATTCCGGCGCTTGAACCATCACATGCGCTTGCATTTGCCTCTACGTTTTTGCCAACCTTGCCAAAAGATCAGGTCGTGATCCTGAATATGTGCGGGCGCGGTGATAAGGACCTAGAAGCTGTATTACCAAAGCTCGATGAGCGCGGCCTGCTCTAGAGATAAAGGAAGTGTTGAGATGACTGAACGTATTGCGTCATGTTTTAAAAAAGCGGCTGATGAAGGGCGCTCTGTGCTGGGTGTGTTTGTAACAGCAGGCGACCCGTCAGAAGCCGAATCAGATCATATCCTTGACCAGCTGGTTGAAAATGGGGCTGATTTTGTCGAACTAGGCATGCCGTTTTCAGACCCAATGGCAGATGGTCCTGCCATTCAGGCAGCAAGCCTTCGGGCATTAGCCGGCGGCATGACCTTAGTAAAAACGCTTGCTATGGCAAAACGGTTTCGTGCACGGCATGCAGATACGCCCCTTATCCTGATGGGATATTACAATCCTATTTATAGCCATAATCCTGACAAATTTATTGCTGATGCTGTGGATGCTGGCGTAGATGGATTGATTGTTGTTGATCTGCCACCAGAAGAAGATGCTGAATTATGTGATCCAGCACGCGAGGCTGGCCTCTCCTTTATCCGGCTTATCACGCCAACAACATTGGGGAACAGGCTTACAGATGTCATCGAAAAAGCCGGTGGTTTTGTTTATTATGTTGCGATTGCAGGCATCACAGGCACCAAAAGCGCTGACATTTCATCCATCGGGGATGCTGTGGCCCGCATAAAAGAGGTTACATCGCTTCCTGTTGTCACAGGCTTTGGCATCCGGACACCAGAGCAGGCCCGCGATGCGGCCTCAAAGGGTGATGGTGTTGTTATCGGCTCAGCTGTTATTTCTCTCATTGCAGAGGCAAGCAGCACTGAGCTTTCCCAAGAGGGTGTTATTGCTGGCAAAATTGGCAGCTTCTGCGCCACACTTTCTGACGCTGTACGCTCATAGAGCTAAGCTAGCATGCCAGTAAGGAGATAAAACGTTATGAATTGGATTACCAACTCAGTCCTGCCAAAAATCAAAGCCTGGGTGCAGTCAGATGATGTGCCAGATAATCTCTGGATTAAATGTCCGTCCTGTAGCCAGATGATTTTCAACAAGGATTATGAACAGCAGTTTAATTGCTGCCCCGGATGCAATCACCATGCACCGCTTCGCCCTCAGCAACGCTTTGCCTTGCTGTTTGATAATAGCGAGTTTGAGCCGATTGCAGTCGCCAGCACCCCAGATGATCCGCTAAAATTCAAAGATAATAAACGCTATCCTGACAGGCTCAAAGCAGCCCGTACCAAAACCGGCGCTGATGATGCGATTGCGATTGCAGCGGGTACCATTGGCGACAAAAATGCTGTGGTTGCGGCATTTGATTTTCAGTTCATGGGCGGCTCTATGGGCCGGACAGTTGGTGATGGTTTACTGCGCGCATCTGAAGAAGCTGTGGCACGCGGTGCCAGCTTAATTGTTGTGCCATCATCTGGCGGCGCGAGAATGCAGGAAGGTATTCTATCGTTGATGCAATTGCCACGTTCTATCGTTGCTGTTGAACGGCTAAAAGACGCAAATCTTCCCTATATTGTGCTGCTTGCCCATCCAACTACAGGCGGTGTAACAGCATCATTTGCAATGCTGGGTGATATTCAGATTGCAGAACCAGGCGCAATTATCGGGTTTGCTGGGCGGCGTGTTATCGAAGAAACGGTGCGTGAAAAGCTCCCTGATGATTTCCAGACAGCTGAGTATTTAAAAGAACATGGCATGGTTGATATGGTTGTGCCACGCGCAGAACAGCATCAAAAACTTTCTGTAATCCTGTCTCTTCTGATGGAGACACGGCCAGAGGCTGGGCGTGTTGCAGGCTGATAAAGCGGCTGATCCAGTCCTTGCGCGCTTACAAAAACTCCATCCCAAGCTTATTGATTTAGGGTTGGAGAGGACAGTTGGGCTTGCACAAGCTGTTGGCAGCCCGCATCAAAATCTGCCGCCTGTTATCCATGTAGCCGGCACAAATGGGAAAGGGTCTGTTACCGCATTTATCCGGGCTTTTGCCGAAGCGGCGGGTTTGCGTGTACATGTCTATAACTCCCCCCACTTATGTGAATTTCGCGAGCGTATCCGGCTTGCAGGCTCGCTGGTTAGCACTAGCGAGCTTATTGCACTTCTTGAAAGGTGCGAGACAGCAAATAATGGCGCGCCTATTACCTTCTTTGAGATTACCACTGTCGCAGCATTGCTGGGGTTCGCAGAAGTGCATGCCGACCTTCTGATATTGGAAACAGGTCTTGGCGGCTTGCATGATTCAACCAACATTATTGCCGATACAGCCTGTTCTATTATCACGCCGATTGCGCGGGACCATGAACATTTCCTTGGCACTGATTTGCGTGACATCGCAGCCCAGAAAGCCGGTATTATGCGGCCTGACCGGCCTACCATCTGGGCGAAGCAAACAGCAGAGGTAGCTGCTGTCCTAACAGACACTGCCACCGCCATGAATTCACAGATATTCCGCGGCGGAGATGATTTTAGCTGGCAGGTAAATAGCGATAAAAGCTGGCATTTTACGTGGAATGAGGCGCGTTATACCCTGCCTGCCCCAGCCCTTCGTGGCGCTCATCAATATGATAATGCAGCCCTTGCACTAATGGGGCTTCTGGCATCAGGCCTGCTCACAAAAACCACAGCCCATAGCGCTTTGCCAGGCGCAGCATTAGCATCTTGGCCAGGCAGAATTCAAAACCTTACTGGCGGCCGTCTTTCTGCCATCAATGGCGGCGCGCCGCTCTGGCTAGATGGCGCGCATAATCGCCATGGCGCGGATGCGTTATGCAGTACACTTGATGAGTTGAGTGCAGACTATGACAGTGCCGGTATAGGATGGCAGATTATTTACGGCGCCCTCAATACGCGGCCGCCTGAGCCGTTTCTAGCGGCATTATCACCTCATATTAAGGCAGTTTTTTGCGTTACCATAGAGGGCGAGGATGCGGCCATCCCAGCAGAAATACTTGCTAGCAAAGCACAGAATATTGGCTGTGAAGCGCGCGCCTGCACAAGCCTTACAGATGCCTTATTGCACTGTGATAAAAAGCGGCCTGTATTAATCTGCGGATCATTATATCTAGCAGGAAATGTCTTGCGCGAAAACGAGACATTTCCTGACTAGCTAAGCAATATGCTTAGATATTTTCAGTGACCCACTGCTCAAGAGCAGATTTTGGCATTGCGCCAATTTTTTCAGCCGCAACTTCACCATTTTTAAAGATCAGGAGGGTTGGGATACCACGCACATTATAGGTTTGCGGTGTTGATGGATTTTCATCAATATTCAGTTTTGCAATTGTGACCTTGTCACCCATTGCCTCTGAGATTTCTTCAAGTGCCGGACCAATCGCTTTACATGGACCGCACCATTCTGCCCAGAAATCAACTAGCACAGGTAGGTCAGACGCAAGAACGTCGGTAGCAAAATCAGCATCAGTTGTTTTCATTGTTGGCATGGTTACTACTCCTCAGAACCAAAATTATAGAGCGTCACGCCCTCTATGTTCAAAATAAGAGGCTGAGGCGCACAAATCAAGATGCCGTTTCTTATCCAAGCGTTAAAATGATGTCAGCACGCTGTTTAGCTGTTACCTGCCGCTCTGATAAGTCTTGTGTCCATATGAGCCAGCAAGAAATTTCTTTATCAGGATAAATTTCCGCAAGAAGCGCTCCATAAAGGGCCATTTGCCGGCAATAAGCAGTCGGGGTTGCTTCATTATGATGCGGCGGGCGGCCTGTTTTGAAATCAGCGATGATAATATGGCTATCTGTAATCAGCATCCTATCTATTTGGGCTGACACTGAAAGGCCTCTCACCGTCCCCACAACCGGCGCTTCACATAATGCGTCTGCTGCAAACAAAGCCTGCCAGCGCGGCGCCGCAATAAGGGCCTTCACATCAGCTATCGTTTTTTGGCAATTTTCTGGGCTAAGAGGCTGTCGTCCTGTTTGATATGAGGCAGACAGACGCGCACTTGCCGCATCCCAGTGCTCGGGCGAAAGGCGCGGTAATATTTCCAGTAACTGATGCGCAAATGTGCCTGTAAGGCGCGCTTGTATCCGGTTTGATGCTGAAAACGGCATCACGATATCACTATCACCTAAGTCGGACGGGGTAAGCGGGCGGAGTGGCGTAGTCTCAACCTGTGGCGGGGTTGTATACCATGAGGGTATAGCGCCTGAATGAAGCGGCGCTTCTATCTTTTGCGCCTCCACATCTTCACGCTGACCTGTCTGGTAGCGCATTACTTGCTCATCGCTTGCTTGTGTCTGCAACAAGTCTGCTATTATGTCTGATGCAAGCTGATACCAGCTTCCCTCGTTTTTCCGGCGGCGCAATTGCTGCCATCCTGAAATAAACAAGGCATTGCGCGCCCGCGTCAAAGCAACATAAAGGAGCCTATCCTCCTCTTTATGCTGCTGATCTTTGGTAAGGGATTTTGCCTGTTCAAAAAAGTCCGGGCGAAACACAGCTCCAGGACAGAGAAAAACGCCATGTTTGCTCATTACAATACGCTCCGCTGGCTTTGGTGAAGCCAGCATGTCCGGTAAATAGACAATGGGGGCTTCTAGTCCCTTTGCCCCATGGATCGTCATAATCCGGATATCCGTTCCTGCTTTTGCATCCATATCACGCTTGATATCTCCGCCGCCTTGGCGAAATTCTGACAGGAAATGACTTAAGCCAGAGCTACCGGTTTTGCCATGTTCACGCGCCCGCAGCAAAAACGCATTCAAACTATCATCTACTGATGCGCCAAGCCTGTTATGAAACGCAGCACGCCCACCTTGTGTTAACACTGCGCTATAAAATTCAAAAACAGGCATCTGATCTGCCATCGACCGCCATCTCGCCAGCGCCTCACACGCACTGCCGTAACTATCAGCTGCCCCATCATGGCGCATTAATGCCTCAAACAGGCTTTGCTTGCCCCGTGATGCCGCAAGGCTCAGAAGCGCCTCCTCATCACATCCCAGAAGAGGTGATTTCAGCAGAGCCGCAAGCTGCAAATCATCTTCAGGCAGCAGGCACACATCACCAAGAGCAAGCAGATCTTGAATTTCTATCTGACTATTTAAGGTGAGCCTATCAGCGCCAGCAACCGGCAATCCAGCCGCCTGAAGGGCAGCTCTTAATAGGGCTGAAAACCTATCGCGCTTTCGCAGCAGAATAAGAATATCCCCAGGAGCAACAGGGCCCAAATGGCTATCATGACCGGAAATAAGACCAGCAATATGCGCCGCCACTTTATCGGCATGCTTGGTTTCAGCAGAGTGCTGGTCGGCAAGAGCTGGCGGGAAGAAAGAGGGCGCCTCATCCCTACCCTCTCCTACGGTAATCGGCCAGACTTCTACAAGCCCGGGAATTGCCTCTTTTTCAATATCATGCTGTTGATAATGCCCGCCCACCCCACTGATGCGGGTATCACCCATGACCTTATCAACAAACTGCAGAACAGCTGCACTGGACCGGAATGAACGGGTAAAAGGAATTTTTTTCACCGGCTTCTGGCCCGCTTTTGCAGCGTTAAAAATGGCAGATGTTGTCGTCTCAAATACCAGAGGGTCAGCCCCTTGAAAGCTGTAAATTGACTGTTTGAAGTCACCAACAGCAAAAAAGGTGCGGGCCTTTTCATCATCATCAGATGTTTCAAAAAACGGGTCTGATAATTTACGGAGCAAAGTCCATTGTGTCGGGCTNGTATCCTGCGCTTCATCTACCAGCAGATGATTAATACCGTTATCAAGTTTCCAGCGCACCCACGCCATCATCTGATCTTGCGATAGTAATGCTTCGGTAAAATAAATTAAATCATCATAATCCAGCAGCCCATATAGCGCTTTTTCTGACTGAAACTGACGAAATGTTTCAGCTGAGAGACGGGCGAGAGCGAGCGAGAGCCGGCGGCACATAGCCCCTACCTTGTTCTGAACATAAGCTTCCAGAATATCGATAATCGGCTGCTGACGCGCAGCACAATCAGGGTATATTTCATCAAGCGCCTTGCTGGAATAGGTTTTATACTGTTCACCTTTTTGGGTAAAAAATGCCTCGACCAGCACGGCAAGATGGGACGGTTTCACACTATCTTGCAGTGCATNCCATTGTGCAATTTTATGACCACGTTTTTGGACTATAGCCCCGCCATGAAGCAGCATTTCTGCTACTTCGCCAATCTTATGACGCTGTAATTCTGCCACTGTTTCTTCGGCGAGCATCTCAAGGCGCGCCGGGTCAAACAAGCCAAGCTCATCCTTCATATAATTATCAAAACGCGCAAGAGCATGAGGGTCATTTGCATAAGGGGTAACCAGGTCACGATTGCTGACAACCTGGCGCACATAGTCGCTCAGATTGCTATCATCAACCCAGCCAGACAGGTGCGCAACATCCTCTATAAGGGCCGGAGAAGGCCGTGATACAACCCGGTAGAAACTATCCTGACATAGCCCTGCTGCCTCTATATCTGAGGCAAGCTGGAAATGTGGCGGGACACCGGCTTCGAGCGGAAACCGGCTTAACACGGACTGACAAAAAGAATGTACCGTCTCGATACGGGGGCCATCTTCGTGATCCAGAATATGGGCAAACAGATTACGGGCAATCTTTATCTGTTCTTGCGTGGGGCGAGCTTCGCCTATCTCAGCAAAATGAGCGAGCAATTTGCTTTCGCTCCAGATAGCCCAGTCTGCCAGACTTTCATAAAGCCGATGCCGCATTTCAGCGGCGGCCGCTTTGGTAAAGGTCACACATAAAATTGTGTCGGGATGCGCGCCAGATAGCAAAAGACGCAATACACGCTGCGTTAAAACCTTAGTCTTTCCGGTGCCGGCATTCGCAGACACAATCACTGACTGGTCAGGGCGCGATGCTTCTGCCTGCAGCATAGTTGCGTGGCGACTGCCTTCTGAATGAGCGGAATTGTCAGTCACCTGGCCCCTCCTCTGGTCGCCATTCACGCACCCGCGCAAGATGCCTGTAATCCGAGAAACGAGGACGATTTTCTGAGTCTGGCTCGCTATCATAGGCGCGCGCCTCATCATCAAACGCACTGACAAGCTCTATCAGCGCCTGCTCTATGTCCTTAACGCCATCGAAATCCGCTGGCAGGACAGATGACAGCGTGGCTGGCGCATCTTGCCTACCTTTTAATTTCCAATAGGTCAGCCCGCGAATAGACAGATTGCCCGTGGTCTGAATGTCTTCAGGTGCCGTGTTATCATAGCCGCCGCCTGTTGCAATGACGGCTTCGATGAGAAGCTGTGTGGCACGGCCAGCCTTAACCTGTTTGGCCGATGGCGGTTCGCCTGTTTTATAATCAATAATGGTCCAGCTACCATCCTGATGAAAATCAAGCCTGTCGGCAATTGCGCTAAGTTCGAACGGCCCTCCGGATGCATTAAGAATGACACGGCCCCGTTTTTCAATGAGGCAAAATCTCATATCTGCCCGCCGCTCATCCTCGGTTTCACAAAACCAGCGCGCAACCGCCTCAAACCGTGTAAGCCAGAATTCTGATATTTGCGGGTGATGCAGATAGGGCTTAAAGACGGAGCGTGCACATGCCATCAGGTGCTGAAAAGCATCATCGGGAAGCGGGCCTGTATCATAACGGGCCGAAAATTGCGCCAGAGCATCATGAAACAACATCCCCTTCAAAGCAGCATCGGGGCGCCTATCTACTGGATCGAGCCGGCGTAACTTCAGAATTTTCTGTGCATAAATCTGATATGGGTCTGTTATCCATTTATCAAAATCAGTGGCTGAAAACTTTCGCGGGCGCAAGGATAATGCGGGGCGTGGTTGCGGCATCGCACAAGGGCGGGGCATAATTCTGCGAGGCGCTGCTAAAATCGCGGCAATATCGTCTGGTAGGCCGATAGCAAGAGCCCCTTTATGGCCAATAGCCGTCAGCACAACGCCCAGACGCTCCAGCCACCTACTTGGCGTTGTTGGCACATCATCAACCCGAAGGGCACGGGTTATAATAATTTCAGGCGCACAGACATTCATAAAAAAATCATGCGCCGATAACCCTGTTCGCCAGCGCCTATCCGGAAGCCCAAGGGCGCTGCGCATGGCCGTATTTGTCCAAGGGTCATGTGCTGTATGAGGCGGCCATACGCCTTCATTAAGCCCCCCTAGAATAACCAGATCAGCGCTCTGCATTCGGGCCTCAACCGTTCCTAAAATAGTAAGCCTGCTATGGGTGCTATAGGCTGACCGCACGGTAATCTGTTTGGTAAGCGCCAGAAACGCTGCAGGATAATCAGAGGCCGTAAGACTGATAATCTGGCCATAATGAGCAAGCCGTTCAAGCAGAGCCGCTGCTTCCTTGCCGGACGGGCTACCCCAAAGGGTGAGGATCGCAGCATTGCCAATATCTGTCTGAGCAAAGTTTTCGGCGGCTGTGCCATGTGCATCTGCGAGCCGTGCCATATCCGGCACCGGATGAGCAAAAGCGTCTGTAATGGGCGCAAGGGGCAGAAGGATATGTGTCTGATAGAATGCCAGCAATTCTGGAAAGGCTACTAGTTTTTCAGCAATGCCTGCTGCCGAGCTATCGGGAAGATACCCACGCAATACATGGCGTTCAATTGCCCGGACATGCTTTCTGAAATCAGCTGTCTGCATTCCACCGGACGCAAGCGGGTGCTTTGCAAGCGCCAGAAGGGCTTTTGCACTGCCTCCTGTTTGTGCCCATTCAGCAACCAGCTGGAGATAATGCCCTACGCTCGTCTCGTTCTGCGGTACACCAGCACTATCATCAATCTGAATCTGCCAGCGCATCAGAGCCGCCCGCACATGCCGCGCAAGCGTTCTGTCAGCTGTGACAAGGGTTGCTGTTTTGGTCGGATGCTCAAGTGTTTTGCGCATCAGGCACGCAATAATATCTGCCTCTTGATACATATCAACAGCATCTATCCGGCGCATGGATGCAAGAGCATCACGGGTAATATGCCGATGCGTTTCAGCAAGCCGGCGCCACAGATAGGATTGTTCTGCTGGGCGGAACACCTCCATGAATAAGGCCCGCCTTTGTGCAAGATGGCTTTCAGTTTGGCTCATCTGGCTATCGGGCTGAAACACCCAGCCTTTTACATCATCCTGCATCACATCAAGTGCTGCCAGGGTTTCAAGGAGCTGATGGAATGGATGGCCAATATCAGCCCTTATGGCGGTATAGTCATCCGGGCCAAACAGTATTTCGGGAAGGCCGGGCAAAACGATGAAGCCTTGCGGTAATCCCATAACCGTTTTCATCAGTGCCCGCGTTGATGAAAGACTACCTGTTGAGCCTGCAATGATAACAGGATGAGCGGGCGGATTTTGCTGCCAGTCATCGCACTGAGCTGATAGCAGTAAGGCAGAGCGCTGTCCTGAATCCATAACATGTTTCTGTGCAGCAATATCCGGCCACTGCTCAAAGATAATATCCAGAAACTTTCTGATATCTGCCCAGTGATCCGCAAAATCATCCGGCATAATATCTGCTAGCCCGTCCGGCGACCCGCCTGACTGGCTTACCTGATCAAGCAGCGCACATAAGCTAATAGACAGGCTAAGAGCCTGTGGCGGCGAGATAGCGCGCCCACCAATCATCATCCCCTGAATGAGGTGCGCCAGAATAAGATGCCGCTCCACCCTATCCATGGCAGGCGGAAGGTCATAACCCTGTGCGCCAAGAATATCGGGCAGAAATTCATCAACGTCGCCGAGCGCTGTTATCGCCGGAAGCATCAGAGGCTGGCCGTCTGCTACCTCAAGAAAGGCAGCCGATAACGCCTGAACAGCACGGTGAGAGGGCACAAGAATATGAGCTGAGGCAAAGAGCTTCTTGTCTGGCATCATCTGGATAAGACCAGATGCCAGGTCAGATGCAAAGGGCCTGCCAGCTTGGATGCTATACAGACCCGTTAGGCTGGCATCTGGCGGCGCAGAGGAAGAAAGAGGACGCAAAGGTGACATAGAGGCTAGTATACCCTATTTGCCTGTTTCAGGACAGATGAAAGGCGTTATACGGGATGCGAGCCAAGCGCATCAGCAATGATAGCCTGATCTTGCTCAAGGGCAAGAATCTCTGCACGCCGACTATTACTTCCTATTATCGAAAGAGAAATTGTAACAGCGGTGGCGGGCAGTAAAACAGCTATTCTATCCGGCCATTCGATAAGACAAGCTGCATTATAGAATGCGTCTTCAATACCAAGCGCAAGAGCGTCTTGCGCTGTAGTAAGACGATACAGGTCCATATGCCATACCTCATGGCCTGCAAGGGCATCATAAGGCTGCACAAGGGTAAATGTCGGACTAGGAATATCAGATTGCGGACCACAAACCTGTTCTATTATGGTGCGGGCAAGCGTTGACTTGCCAGCCCCAAGCGGTCCTTCTAGGCAGAGCTGGCGCCCTGGCACACATAATTGTGCCAAGGCCCTGCCAAGCGCTTCTGTCGCTGAAAGACTGGACAGATTAACGCTAAGAGGCGCGCTCATTAATAACGGTATTGTTCTGACTTGAACGGACCTTGCTCTTCAACACCAATATAGCTCGCCTGATCGGGACGAAGGGTTGATAAGGTGGCCCCTACCTTGGCTAGGTGAAGGGCAGCAACTTTCTCATCTAGATGACGCGGCAATGTATAAACAGATGTTTCATACTGATCGCCACGCGTCCATAGCTCAATCTGGGCGAGCACCTGATTGGTGAAAGAGGCTGACATCACGAATGAGGGATGGCCTGTACCGCAGCCAAGATTAACAAGCCGGCCCTTGGCAAGCAGGATCATCCGCTTACCATCCGGAAATTCAACTTCATCAACCTGTGGCTTTACTTCATGCCATGCCATGTTTGATAAGGCCGCAACTTGAATCTCATTATCAAAGTGACCGATATTACACACAATAGCGCGGTCTTTCATATCACGCATATGATCAATCGTGATGACATCTTTATTGCCTGTTGCTGTCACAAAGATATCGGCTTTGGACGCAGCCTGTTCCATTGTGACAACTTCATAGCCTTCCATCGCAGCCTGAAGTGCACAGATAGGATCAACCTCTGTTACCATAACACGGGCACCGCCCTGACGAAGCGACGCTGCAGACCCTTTGCCCACATCACCATATCCGCATACCAAAGCAACCTTGCCAGCAAGCATCACATCTGTTGCTCGTCTGATACCGTCAACAAGTGACTCGCGGCACCCATAAAGATTATCGAACTTTGATTTTGTCACGCTATCATTCACATTGATGGCGGGGAAGGGTAACTGGTTCTTTTCAGCCATCTGATACAGGCGCAACACCCCTGTTGTTGTTTCTTCGGTAACGCCCTGAATGGCATTTTTTTGCATGGCAAACCAGCCCGGGCTCATCTTATGGCGAATATGCAGCTGCGCCTTTAGAAACTCTTCTTCTTCTGAGGCTGGTTCTGCTAGCACATCTTCACCCTCTTCAAGGCGCGCACCCAGCAGGATGTACATTGTCGCATCTCCGCCATCATCCAGAATCATGTTGGCAGGCTTTCCGTCAGACCAGTCAAATGTCTTGTCTACATATTCCCAATATTCAGCAAGTGTCTCGCCCTTTTTAGCAAAAACAGGAACACCTGTTTCAGCTATCGCAGCAGCGGCCTGATCTTGGGTTGAAAAGATATTACATGATGACCAGCGCACATCTGCGCCAAGGTCTGTGAGTGTCTCGATGAGAACAGCTGTTTGAACTGTCATATGCAGGCATCCTGCAACCCGCGCGCCCGATAATGGCTTCTTCGTACCATATTCATCACGCAACGCCATCAGGCCCGGCATTTCGCTTTCAGCNATTGAAATTTCCTTGCGACCCCAATCGGCAAGCGATGCATCGGCAATAATAAAATCGTTTGTCATTTAAAAATTCCTCTTAAAAAACGTAATGGCTTGCTATCACTAACCAGACAGCATGATGAGCATTTAATACTTATCGTTGTATCTAACAAATACAAGGGCAGAAACAAAGAGTTTTTGCACTAACTAGCGCTTATCTGGCTATGTCTAATTCGCGGTGTATCAGCTTATAGGGGATGGCGTTCTTATCCGCCCAAGCTGATAACCATTCAGCAGCGCTAACAGAACGGTGCTTGCCGCCAGTACAGCCAAAGCCAAATGTAAGATGCGGGCGACCTTCATCATCAAGCCGGCTAAGAACAGACGAAAACATCTGCGCCACATGTTCCATAAAGGGCAGAAAACTCTCATCACCACAGACATAGTCAAACACCTGTCTATCGCATCCCGTCATTGCCCGAAGCTGGGGTTGCCAATGCGGGTTATTAATAAATCGCATATCAAAGATGAAATCTGCTGTATCGGGCAACCCCTTCCGGTAGGAAAAGCTCATAATGGTGAGCGTCATAGTCTGTTCCGGCGTCATCCCAAGCCGCGATAGTAGCTTTGCTCTAAATCCTGCAGGAGCCATCTCAGTGCTATTAATAATAACATCAGCAATATGGGCAATATCGCGCATGAAAGCACGATCAGTTGCAATCGCTTCCTGAAGATTATTATGGTCTGTTAGAAGAGGATGCCGGCGCCGGGTTGCCTGATAGCGTTTGATAAGTTCATCTGAGCTGGCTTCAACAAGCACAAACTGGCACCGCGCGCCAATGCGCTGCTTAACATTATCGGCAAGCCTGATCATCGCAGCTGCATCGATACCAGAGGTGCGTAAATCAACCCCGATAGCGAGCTTTTTATGTTCTGTTTCAACTGACAAGGAAACCAGCTGGTCCACAAGAGCAAGCGGCAGGTTATCAACTGAATTAAAGCCAACATCTTCGAGTATATCAAGAGCTGTTGACAGACCAGCGCCAGATTGGCCAAACACAACAACAAGTTCAATTATTGGGTCTGAAAATGAGGCAGCTATGTTAGCGTATGGCTTATTATCATCTTCTTGTGTCATACCCTACCCTTAGCACAAATCAGCCCAGATGCGACAATCTATTCGCAGAGCCTTAGCTACTTTCTACGCTAGGCGGCTACCGGTAATGTCAGGGTAAAGACAGCGCCGCCCTCTGTGTGAGAGTCAGCTTCTAATGCGCCGCCATGAGCATCTGCTATCTGGCGTGAAATTGACAGGCCTAGTCCAGAATGCGTTCCAAATCCCTCAGAAGCAGGCCGCTCAGTATAAAACCGCTCAAAAATCTTATCCCGTTTTCCAGCAGGGATACCAGGGCCAAAATCACGAATTATGAAGACCGCCATGCCGCGATGCTGGGTTAACCTGATCTCTATCGGAGCGCCTATTGCATTAAATGTGACAGCATTTGCCAGCAGATTATCAAGTATCTGAATAACACGGCCCGCATGCAGACGCACCAAAACAGCTTTGTCTGTTTTATCAAGCTTAATATCAATCTGGGGGTGACGGTCACGGCTGAACTGTACCCAATTTTCCAAAAGAGCCGAAAAATCTTCGGCGTCTTCGGGCAGGATAGATAATTCTGCATCCACCCGGCTTGCTTGTGAGATATCGGTAATCAGCCTATCAAGGCGTTGCACATCTGCTAGGATAATATCCATCAATTTACGCTGCTGTGCAGGGTCGTCAATTCGCGAGACTGTCTCAACAGCAGACCGTAATGAGGTAAGAGGATTTTTTAACTCATGCGCGACGTCTGCTGCAAATCCAGCCGTCGCTTCAATACGCCTTTGTAATTCTGCTGTCATATCCGAGAGGGCTTGGGATAGCTGTCCAATTTCATCTTTTCTATTTGGCAGGCCATGCAGGGTAAGCGATGTATCGCGTGTCATCCGGAGCTGGTCTGCTGAGGCTGCAAGCTGCACAATAGGGCGTGTGATCGAGCGCGAAAGATACAGACCAAGCGCAACTGTAATGCCAAGAATACCCGTAAAAAGCTGAATGAATGCCCATTGCACATCACCAATTTGCTGTTCTATACCGCCGCCTGTTGTGGTGAGCAAAAGACTGCCCCGCACAACCCGCAAATCTTGGATGGGCAGACTTACCGCAAGAACAAGCTGATTATCCGGATTACGCCAGACATTGCGTATTGTATCGCCGCGCAGCGCCAGCATAATATCTGGCAACATTTCTGCCCGTCTTATGCCGCGGATATTGACAATCGGAAGGGGCGGGCGATTGCTAAGGGCGGCTGCCAGCCGGTTCATCATCTCTACAAGTTCAATACGCACCTTAGACCGCATCGCAATTTCTGGTTTGCGTTGCATCCGAATAAGCGAACGGGTTGCACCGCGCTGAAAGGTATCTGCCATCAAGGTGCCGGTCGGCTGAAAAACCCGCGCCCTAAGCTCAGAGCCATAGCCAACAAGTGGCAGAAGATGGCGCATCGTCTGGCTGGAGAGCTGGCGCTGGGCAAAGGGGGTTTTTTCTGCTTCGGCAAGCGCAAGCGAGCGCGCTAACGTTCGGCCCTGACGCTCCAGCGCATCCAATTCTGCTGCGATAAGAACATCCCGATATTGGTCTACCGAAAATAACCCAACCAGAAACAACGCCAGCGGCAGGAGCATAATCGCCAGAATACGCGCAGAAAGCGGGCTAATAAATGAGGGCCAGAATCGCCGCCGACTAGCCACTATTTACGCCTCCTTCCCTTGTGCGTTTCAGCCTGAACCAGAAATGACTAGGCATCTGGCTTATATTTATAGCCGATGCCATACAAGGTCTCAATGCGGTCAAACAGATTATCATGAGCCCGGAATTTTCGGCGGATGCGTTTAATATGGCTATCTATGGTGCGATCTTCCAAGAAGATATCATCCCCATAGGCAGCATCCATCAACTGGTCTCTGCTTTTCACATGTCCCGGACGCAACGCTAATGCCTGCAACAACAAGAACTCTGTTACCGTAAGCTTTACCTCATCGCCCTTCCAGCTACAAAGATGCCTATCAGGATCCAGCAGCAGGTCACCCTGTGCAATGGTATCATTGCTTTCTGATAAGGGGGCTTGGCCACCAGCGCGGCGCAAAACAGCGCGAATACGTGCCAGAAGAAGCCGCTGGGAAAACGGCTTGGTGATATAGTCATCTGCCCCAAGCGAAAGACCAAGTGCTTCATCAAGCTCATCATCCTTACTGGTCAGAAAAATAACCGGCATGGCAGATTTCTGGCGAATTTTTCCCAATAATTCTGTGCCATCCATACGCGGCATTTTAATATCCAATATTGCCAGGGCAGCGGGCCTGCGCATCAGACCGGCAAGAGCCTGCTCCCCATCAAAATAGGTATCAACCTCATATCCCTCTGCTTCGAGCGCAAGCGCAACAGAGGTCAGAATATTCTGGTCATCATCAACAAGTGCTAGCCGTGTTGCCATCCCCTACCATCCTTTTATTTAGGGCCATCCTTTTATTTAGGGCCATCAAACTGCTGTTCAGATAACACTATCTTAAGGCCTATCCTTGATAGCTGCAAAGACCGAAGAAATGATGGCAGGATCGCGGCAGGATTGAGGCAGAGATTAATGGGCTTCAGACCAGCTATCAGCAATACCTGCATCAACAACAAGCGGCACGGAGAGCTGCACCACAGGAGAGGCTGCATTTTCCATCACCGATTTTATCAGCTGTACCGACTGCTCTGCCTGCTCTTCGGGGACTTCAAAGATCAATTCATCATGCACCTGAAGTAACATATCAGCTGCCAGCCCTTGGGCTGCAAGTTCAGCCGGAAGACATATCATGGCCCGCTTGATAATATCAGCAGCACTTCCTTGAATAGGCGCATTAATCGCCTGCCGCTCGGAGAATCCACGCATCGCCTGATTTGACGCGCCAATCTGTTCAATATGGATACGCCGCCCAAACAGTGTTTCAACATAAAGATGTTCGCGGGCAAATTCGCGCGCATCATTCATATAGGTGCGGATACCAGGGAACCTGTCCAGATAGGTTGCAATATAATCGCGCGCTTCTGACTGAGGGATGGAGAGCTGGCGGGAAAGCCCAAAAGCTGAGATACCATAAACAATACCAAAATTAATCGCTTTTGAGCGGCGCCGCGTTTCTGCATCCATCTGGTCCAAGGGAACCCCGAAGACTTCTGATGCTGTCTGGGCGTGAATATCTACCCCATTACGGAATGCTTCCAGCATTGTTTTTTCCTGAGCAACATGGGCAACAAGACGCAGCTCAATCTGGCTATAATCAGCTGAAATAAGCTTACAGCCCGGCCGCGCAATAAAGGCACCCCGTATTTGCCGGCCTTCTTGGGTACGGATAGGGATATTCTGCAGATTAGGATCTGAAGATGATAATCGCCCCGTTGAAGCACCGACCATTGAAAAGGAGGTATGAACCCGTCCTGTACGGTTATTCACTGACGCCATGAGCGCATCTGTATAGGTTGATTTCAGCTTTGCTAACTGGCGGTAATCAAGCACTTTTCTGGCAATTTCAACCCCATTTTCTGCCATATCTTCCAGAATATCTGCGCCTGTTGAAAAGGCGCCTGTCTTGGATTTCTTGCCACCTTCATATCCAAGCTTTTCAAATAGAATTTCACCGAGCTGCTTCGGAGACGCAATATTAAAGGTCTCGCCTGCTAGCTGGTGAATTTCACCTTCGAGGATTTGGATTCGCCCAGCAAAATCCTGCGATAAGCCATGCAAAAGCTGTGTATCAACCTTGATGCCAGCTGCTTCCATATGGGCCAAGATAGGAATGAGGGGCCGCTCAAGCCTTTCATACACAGATGACATGCCTTCGCGGGCAAGCCGCGGCTTCAGCATCGTCCATAACCGCAAGGTTATATCAGCATCTTCACTTGCATAGGTGCAAGCAGCCTCTGGTGAGACTTCAGCAAAGGAAATCTGCTTAGCGCCCTTGCCGCACACATCCTGATATTTAATCGTCTGAATATCCAGCAATGATAGCGCCAGATAATCAAGCCCATGCCGCTCTGTTCTGCCAGCATCAAGCACATAAGATAAACACATTGTATCATCAACAGGCGTTAGGCTCAGGCCGCCATTCTGCTCAAGGCTGAGAACATGTGCATCATATTTGAGGTTATGGCCAATTTTCAGGATGGACGGATCGGCGCATAAACCGCGCAATAGNCTAAGAGCCTCTGCTTCATCCATTTGCTCGAGCATAACCGTTTCTGCAACCTCAGCATCACCGGCAAAATCAAGTCCGCCTTGTGCAGCCCCCTCAGATGCCGGGGCGACATGACGCAACGGAATATAACAGGCCTTGCCCGGCGCTGTTGCCAGTGCAACACCGACAAGTGACGCAGATGAGGCATTCAGACTTGTTGTTTCAGTATCAATAGCAATAAAGCCTTGAGAGCGCGCTTCATCAATCCAGCGGCTCAGAGCATCGGTTGTTGTCACCAGCTCATATGAGGGCGCTTCAACATGTGGCGGCAGAATAGCGCCGAAGGGTGATGCCGAATCTGGTTTGCCTGATGTTGGCGCGGTCTTCTGAGAGGCAGCGTTTTTCGCGCCTATGCTCGCCAGAAGTGAGTTGAACCCTTGGCCTGATAAAAAGGCAGACAGCCTGTCCATATCGCGGTGCGGGCGAACAAGAGACGCAATATTATTATCAAGCGGCACATCATCTTTTAGCCTGACAAGCTCGCGCGAGATGCGGGCCTGCTCAGCAAAATTCACCAGATTTTCCCGGCGCTTCGGCTGTTTAATCGTCTCAGCACCTGCAAGCAGGCTATCCAGATCGCCAAACTGATTAATCAGTTCTGCTGCTGTCTTTATCCCAATGCCCGGCACGCCGGGGACATTATCGGTTGAATCGCCCGCAAGTGACTGAACATCAACGACACGGTTCGGCAGAACCCCAAATTTTTCAACAACCTCAGCATCACTGATGCGTCGCTGTTTCATCGGGTCAAGCATGGTAACGCCCGGGCGCACAAGCTGCATCAAATCCTTATCGGATGAGACAATCAGGCAGTCGGTTCCTGACTCGTGCGCCATCTTGGCATAGCTTGCAATAAGGTCATCGGCTTCGAATCCTGGCAGTTCGGTCACTGGCAAAGACATCGCCTCAGTGGCGTCTCTGACAAGAGAAAATTGCGGTACGAGCTCGTCTGGCGGGTCGGTTCTGTTTTGCTTATATTCAGGATAGATATCGTTGCGGAATGTTACCCGCCCCGCATCAAAGATCACCAGCACATGCGAGGGCTGCAAATCATCCATCAGCTTCATCAGCATCTTGGTAAAGCCAAACACAGCATTTACCGGTACGCCTTCTGGTGACATCATCATGGGCAAAGCATGAAACGCTCTGAAAATATAGCCAGACCCGTCAATTAGAACCAGTTGTTCTGGGGCAGATGCCTCTGTCATTATCCGGCTATGGGGCGCTGAAATATGCGCGAGCAATAGGGACAGGTTACCGATGCCGAACCATCTGGCTGGGTTTCTGCGGTTAACCAGATAAGAGGATGGCCAAGCGCGCCGTCATCACCATGGCAGGACACACGTGTCTGTCCATCCTTCAGCATGACGATATCGGCCCCTGCTGGGTGTTGTGGTGCGGGACGATGAGCGGTGTCCGGCTGAGCTGATGTCGTTTGTTTTGACATGAGAGCGTTCCTCATTTTTCGTGACGGCAAAGATAGGTGTTTGTCTAAAAAGAATATCCCTGACACACTAGCTTTTTTTTACCGATAACGCTATTTGGATTTTATGTCTCACCACTCAATTATTTACACCAAGCCAGCCCAGCAGAGCGGCCAGCCGCCCCAGATTGCCATTCAGGCCCGTGGGCTCTCAAAAACTTATGCCGGCACCAAGCGCGCGCCTGCCAAGCTGGCGCTTAATAATCTTAGCCTTGATATACCGCAAGGATGCATTTTTGGCCTTCTTGGGCCTAACGGTGCTGGCAAATCAACTTTTATCAATATCCTTGCCGGTACAGTTGTTAAAACAGCCGGACAGGTATCTGTCTGGGGCGATGACCTTGATAGAGACCCACGCCAAGTGCGCGCCAATATTGGTATTGTGCCACAAGAGCTGAATATTGATGCCTTTTTCACACCGCGCGAATTACTAGAATTCAATGCCGGTCTTTATGGCGTGCCGCGCGCAGAACGCCGCACTGATGAAATACTGGATATGGTTGGGCTTAGCGATAAAGCCCATGCTTATGCTCGCACGCTTTCTGGCGGAATGCGGAGACGCTTGCTGGTTGCCAAAGCCATGGTGCATCAACCGCCCATTCTGGTGCTAGATGAGCCAACAGCGGGCGTAGATGTCACATTGCGCCAACGGCTATGGGACAATATCAGAGAGTTAAATGCATCAGGTGTGACTATTGTTCTTACCACTCATTACCTTGAAGAAGCTCAGGCGCTGTGTGACCAGATAGCCATTCTAGATCATGGCCGGATTCTGACCTGCCAGCCGACCTCAACATTGCTAAGCTCTGCCGGCCGAAAAGACGTTACCATTGCTCTGCCATCTGGTGTGCCAAAACAGTGGCCAGAGGCGCTGCTCGCCCTGCAGCCTGTGATAGCTGAGGGCGGTGTTACATTCCGGTTTGACCCCGCAGATATGACTGTTGGCGCTATCCTTACAAGCCTGATTGAACACGGGATTGAGATAGGGGATGTTTCAACATCCGAGCCAGATCTCGAAGATATTTTTCTTGAGATGACGGGACGTATGGACCAAGAACAGAACAATGATGTCTAAGAAATAGGCGATGTCTAAGAAATAGGCCGGAAAGTGAGCCTTTCGTTTGACTTAGTCTCGCCGCTTTACCATTCTGCAATTGCGCCATCATCATGACGCCAAACCGGGTTGACCCAGTTACATTCCGTTTTTGCAGCTTCTCTTACTGCCGTCTCATCTATCTCCACGCCAAGCCCCGGCTTTGGCAATGGTTTGATATGCCCATCGCGAATAACAAAATCTTCTTTGTTAACCACATAGTCCATCAGGTCAGCACCCTGATTATAGTGAATTCCCATAGACTGCTCTTGCAACACGGCATTGTGGGATACAAAATCCACCGCCAAACATGCCGCTAATGCAATCGGACCCAGCGGGCAGTGCGGCGC
>JGI20157J14317_10000156_pt1 | contig 74443 bp, 63 predicted proteins | sample COG_07_FD_14317 | JGI IMG/M metagenome (IMG submission 14317)
AATTTTGCTTGCGTTAGTCGTCTACACATCCGTAGTGATTTTGCAGTACGGGTGGGGATTGTTTCCTATATTTTTTGGCGATATTTTTGCAGTTAACTGGCGAGGGCAGTTCAACGCAGACTTTATGGCCATGTTAGCGTTGTCGGCACTTTGGGTAGCCTGGCGAAATCAGTTCACGGCAAAAGGCTTAACTCTAGCAGTGTTAGCTTTCTTTGGCGGAGCGCCATTTTTGTGCATATACCTTTTGGTATTAAGCCGAATGCACGAAGGGCACCTACCAACCATATTGCTAGGCGGCAATGAGAGCTAGTTTAAGGTAACTATAAAAGCTCATATTACCGAGCATACGAGCTATTTTCGCAACTACTGGGTAGGTGCGAAAGGAAGTAGAGAGTTTTTGTAGGGAGTGTAGTGAGAGACTACTATCTGCCGCGCCTATGGTAGTGATAGCCTACGCAGACGCCTTTCTTTTTAGATTTTTCACCACACTCATGGCCGCCGTCACTGTCTAAGTTGCCACCGTGTCCTAAGGTGTAGCTGTCATCATCTTGATGATTATGTTCTGCATATTCAATAAATCCAGCAGCCACAAAAGGCGACAACCCAAGACAAATAAGAAATATGATTTTCTTAGCAAACATTAGTAACACCCTTAACAATAATTCATTACGCGAAACGGATAGATACGTACACGAGTACTTATTTCAAAGGCGCTAATTTGCCGCCTGGAACGGCTCATAAGAAGAGCTTGTCCGACAGTCGGTATGAACTTGGTTATGGCTGGCGCGCGTTACTTTTATGATTGAACGGATGCTAGTTTTTGGCAGTTGAGTGCAAGAGGACGTTTACATACGAAATATATATTTATTCCTAGATTGCTTATTTAAAAGCACCAGTTAACCGTTTTGGTGACCTTAAGGTTTCCCAGGGCGGGGCTGCAGTGAGTATTGAGAAATATGCTGACTTTTTCTGTAGGCCGCATCCACGGCTTACGCCTAGTGTTGAGTAGTGGCCGATGCAGGAAAATGTGCCAACCAGTACTGATTGAAAATTCTCCCGAGGGCACTCGTTCGTTGCGAGTGCCAAACATAATTATGGCGCCTTACTAAAAGACCAAAGTTAGGTAGCAGCGACCGGATTAGTCGCTCTGCGACGCAGCAATACTCCAGCCCGGTAGTAGTGGCCTATGCTCCAGACAATCACTAGTAAGGTTGCCATAAGCGCGTAGCGCAAACTGTCTTCGCCGTATGCTGGGGTGAATTGATCGCTAAGAAAACCCACAGTGAATGGGCCTAAACCCAGGCCAACAATGTTCACTACAAATAGGTTAATTGCAGCGGCAACAGAGCGCATGTGCAATGGCGTTTCGTTTTGAATAAGCGCAAATCCTGGGGCCACGTATACCGTACCTAGTGCTGCTGGAATTGCGTAGGCCCAAATGGCCGCTGAAGCGGTTTCGGCGACAAAGGCTAAGTAGAGGGTTGGAATTGTGAAGGCGCTTGCTATAGCGATGACCCAAGGTAGCCACTGCTGCCCCCAGATGCGTGCAAGCCCGTCAGCTATACGACCGCCCATATATATGCCAATAGCGCCGCCTACGCCGATAAGGAGAGCTAAGTAGCTTCCCACGGCACCGGTTCCCATATCGTGGATACGCACAAGGTAAATGGGCACCCAGATGACTGATGCATAGCCAGTGAAAGCAACCAATGTGCCGGCAATAATGATGTTGCGCAGTACATTGTTGTTCCAAAGGAATTTCACCACATCCCAAAAGGGCGGCGGCGCCTGAATAGCCTCAAGTTTTTCTGAATAGCCACGAGGTGGCTCTTTAACGGTATAGCGCACCAGCGCAGCTATAAGAATTCCAGGTAGCCCGACAACGACAAAGGCAGTACGCCAGCCATACCACTCATTGATCCAACCGCCGACTAAGAACCCGATCAAAATACCCCAGTTAATGCCGGTACCAAATATCGCCATAGCGGTGGCGCGACGCTCTGGTGGATACAAATCTGCGATCATTGAATGAGAGGGCGGGTTAGAACCCGCTTCTCCAACACCAACGCCAATGCGCAATAGCAACAACTGCATAAAGTTCTGCGCGGCGCCGCAAAGGGCGGTCATAAAACTCCAAGTGAACACCGAGAAGGTAATTAGGTTGCGCCTATTGTGACGATCAGCCCACATAGCCATAGGCATGCCCAGTGTTGCATAGAAAAACGCGAACATAATGCCGGTTAACAGGCCCAACTGCGTATCACTGATCATTAAGGATTCTTTGATGGGTTGCCCCAATATGCCCATGATTTGGCGGTCGACGTGGCTGGAAGTGAAAACCAGTACTAGTACAAACAGGGTATAGCCGCGCTGACGCTCGGTGATCTCAGGCTCATTTGGGTTATTCAAAACTACATCTCATAGAAAAATACGTGGCGCATTGTGACATTGACCGTGGGCTGGTCATAGGGGGGGGTGGGGGCAGTTTGGCTATAAGCAGGCGGGCTTTTAGAGCTACTTACCTGTCAGCCGAGACAATAGTTGGTTAATGGTATTACCGTCTCGTTTACCACTGTCCGTGAGTACCGAACCCAGCTTCTTAGGCAATCCTAAAACTGTTTAACTGCTTACCTTTCTTCCCTGCAATGTATTGTTGGTTACCTGCACCTAACTTTTGTTTAACTCAAAGTGACGCAGGGTATATTCGTCTCCATATAGCGGTGTTATGCAAGACCTGGGTTCATAATTGACCATGCCCACCTTCGTCAGGTAGAAAGCTGAGGAATGTATTTTTTTAGTTTGAATACTGTCTTTGTTCGCTTGGAGCTCTGCTGCATCGTCAACCAATAGCCGGGGGTGTTTGGTGGTTGCGTTGCACGACTAATGCGTATTCTCCTCTAGAAAAGTCAATATTCTTCAAAAATACATGTGGGGGCTTGGGTTTAAACAATTCTGTCAGATATAGATGTGATCCAGCTATAAATACAACAAATATTCTAAGTTTAATAATGATTGAAACAATAAAAAAATTTCACGGTTAATAGTACTGGGTTAACTGGTTTTAATTTTTATAATCATGCTAATTAGTGACAGCCCAAGCCCTAACTACAAACAAATCTTGCTCAGTAGAAAGAAGAAGGAGCTATAGGTTGCCGCCTCTTTATAGACGAGGTCATACACCCCTATTTTTAGATATGGTCTATATGTTTCTAGCTGTTGATGGGAGGAATAACAAAGTAGATCAATAACGTAGAAGCCTATGGAAACATAAGCAAGGTATGGACCTTAGATTGCTATTGTTAGTCGTAGCCGCTATCACTTTTCTCAGTTTTTCAATAGACTTCGCGGCTTTTCCAGAATGAGTAGTTTATGCAGTCTTCTATTGTTATTGAGGCGAAGTTCCGTGGCCCTCCTAATTCGGGTAACGGTGGTTACATAAGTGGCGCGTTTGCGGATCATCTGGCAGCGCCGAAGGGCGGGGCTGGTAAAGCGGTGCAAGTAACCTTACGCGCGCCGACGCCCTTAGATAAAGAGATGCAGGTTATCGGCGTTGATGCTGAACATTTGGAAGTGAAGCAGGGTGACCTTTTGATTGCTCAAGCTGAGCGCGTTGAGCTTTCCGTGGATGTACCCAAGCCGCCTAGTTTTGCGGCGGCTGCTGCTGCGGTCAAGGATTCACTGGCTTTACAGCCCGGCCTTAACTCCCTTGTCCCAGGTGGGCTGGGTTTTCACCCTATTTGTTTTTGTTGTGGCGCTGATGTGGATGCTAAAGAAGGGCTGCGGGTATTCGCCGCGCCGGTTGAGGGTTTTGACGGCGTTGCTGCTGCTTGGCAAGCGGACGCTGGGTTCGCCGATGAGGATGGATTTTTACCTTCAGCGGTAATCTGGGCGGCACTGGACTGCCCCGGTCAATTTGCATTTATGAACGATGGCATTCGTACAGGCTTGCTTGGACGTATGACAGCGCAAATCTTTCAGCCTGTGACAGCTTCTGATCAAATTGTGATTATCGGCTGGTGTATGTCCATTGAGGGCAAAAAGCACTTCGCAGGTACGGCTATGTTTAATCAGCAGGGCGAGTGTTGTGCTGTTTCTAAACAAGTTTGGATAGGTCGCGACGAATCGTAAGTAAGTCGCGAGTAACGTATAACCGAGGTTTGGGGTGAGATTAAGCCTTATGCTTTAATGTTGCCTGAGGCTAGTTGAGGAGATGGGTAATGAGGATTCGTACGTTTGTGATCGGTACTTTGCTTTTGTTAGCGGGCGTTGGCGTTGGAGTGCTGCTGGCAGGACAATTATATAAGTCTGAAGATTTGCCTGCGCCAGCGGCTGCCAGTAGTGCTTTGCAGTCGGCTATTGTTGATGCCGGAAAACCTGATGTTGCGACGCGTAAGCTACTCGTGCCCCAAAGCCTAGATCAATGGCGGGGTGCGGTTGCCCAACGCGCTGAGAGTCAAGAAATTGTCCTTGATGACTTAGCAGCCAATTTAAATGTCAGCATTACGCCAGATGTAATTGCCGGTGTGCCAGTGCACAGAGTGGTGCCTAATGATCAAATACTCAGTGAGGGCCTGTTTATTTATGTACACGGCGGGGCGTACGTATTTGGTGGCGGTGATGCAGGGGTTTCTGAGGGCGCACTAATTTCTGCCCGTTCGGGTATCCCAACAATTTCCATTGACTATCGAATGCCGCCAGATTTCCCGCATCCTGCCGCTATAACCGATGTGGAAATGGTTTATAGAGAACTATTAAAAACTCACGACCCCAAGAATATGGGTATTGGTGGTACTTCTGCTGGAGGTGGTTTAAGCATGGGTGCTGTGCATCATTTTAAGGCTCTGGGTTTGCCAATTCCTGCCGCTTTGTATTTGGGTACGCCTTGGGCGGACTTGACTAAAACCGGTGACACGCTCTATACCATGGAGGGCATTGATCGAGTTTTAGTTACCTATAATGGTATTTTGGAAGCCGCTGCATTGCTTTATGCCGATGGTGCGAATTTGCTAGATCCGTTGCTGTCGCCGGTTTATGGCGACCTTAGTGGTTTTCCGGCAACATATTTGGTTACCGGAACTAGAGATATGTTTTTGAGTGATGCGGCGCGGGTACACAGAAAGTTACGCGACGCTGGGGTAGAGGCAGACCTCAATGTTTATGAAGGTCTTTCGCATGCTGAATATGCGTTTGTCGCAGACTCTCCAGAGCATGAGTCCACATATAAAGAGCTGGCGGAGTTTTTGCGCCGACACCTTAACTAACAGATGCTGTTGGCGTTTCTCAACGTGCTTTGCTGCTGATCGAGTTAAAGAAAGCTAACGCAACCTTTGTAAGTCAGGCTTTAAATAGTTCTGTTTCGATATCTGCAAAGGCTTTGAATTCTAGTGCGTTGCCACTTGGGTCGTGGAAGAACATGGTAGCTTGCTCGCCTATCTCACCAGCGAATCTTATATGCGGTTCTATAATGAACTTTATATCATGCGCAATCAGACGGTCGCGTAGAGCTTTCCAGGTATCCAATTCAAGCACAACGCCAAAGTGTGGAATAGGTACGTCATGGCCATCTACTTCATTCGCAGGAGCTATTTTGTTTGCTGCGCTTAATGCTACTTGATGGCACACCAGCTGATGGCCAAATAAATTGAAATCTATCCATTCATCACTGCGCCTACCCATGCCGCAGCCCAGTACATTGGCATAAAAGTTCTCTGCGGCGTTTAAGTCTGTGACCGGAATGGCTAGATGGAAGGGTGTGAGCTGCATAATGTAAAACCCGTATCTCTCGTTATTCTGACAAGAGTTTGAATGTAATTAACGTTGGTAAAAGTTTACCGCTGAACGGTCTTGCTCGACCTGGCGCGAAAGATAGCAAATCGAAGTGCAAATATCCTCGGGGTTTTTGCCCTTGAAGAATGTTTAGAGAGTTTCGGAAATCCAAATGGTGTTAGCGAAATTCCGCGAATTAAAGCGCGTTTCATGGGCTTGTACATCTTGCAGCAGTTCACTGTCATCTTCTTCGGAATAACTGAGTTCAGTGTAAAGCTANATTTAGCTTAACGAAGTGCTGGCTCGCAACCTTTAGGGTCATCGGCAGCGGTTTAGACACCTTTCACTTAATATGGGCGGTTAAACGAGACAGACGGCTGGATTTGTTTTGCGCTCTGAGATATTTCGAAGGTAATTTAGAGAGCTTGCCGGGCAACCACAGATTCATCGCAAACAAGGAGCAAAAAGCCAAGCATCAAATTTAATTTTACGCTGACCCTAATTACTAAAAACGATTAACTTCACCCGTCACTCCAAACCAGATGAATAGTGCCGCTCTTAAGCAAGCATGCGTTTCACATTAAAGCGGTCTCTTTAGCAACACACATATACGTCAATGTAAGGCTTACATATTTGAGCAGGTTAACTGGGGGCTGTGTAAATTCCATATTGGCCTCAATTATCAGTGAAAATCCCGTGACTTAAAGGGCGTTTCGTGGGCTTGTACATCTTGCAGTAGTTCACTGGCATCTTCTACGTGGCCTGCCACCACATGTATAACTCTACCTTCACGTTCTACAACGCCTTTGAATTTGAGTAATTGGCCTTGTAGTAACGCTGCACGAAAGCGTGCCATAACCGTGGCCCAAATTATGATGTTGGTATTGCCGGTTTCATCTTCTAAGGTCAGAAATACAACACCGCTGGCAGTGCCTGGTCGCTGCCTGCCTGTAACCAGCCCAGCAATACGGATCAATTGTCCAGGCCTACATTCCTCCAGATCTTGCGCGTTGCGAAAACCTTTTAACGTTGGATGATTGCGCAATAAGGCCATGGGGTGTGGGCCTAAGGTTAAACCTGTGTAGCGATAGTCATTGAGCATGTCTTCGCTCACCGTGGGGGTGTTCAGGTAGACGTTTTCATTGCCCATGGAGTATTGCTTTTGTGGTCGCTCTAAAGGTAGCGCAGCTTCTATACCGGTGACATCCCAATGGGCTTGGTGCCGGTGACCTGCTAGTCCGGCTAGTGCGCCAGACCGAGCAAGAAAGCTCAGTTGTTGATCGTCTAAACCTGCTCGTCGTGCCAAATCTTTTGCGTTAGTTATGTGGGCGCTGTTTTGTGCTGCACAGATGCGCTCGCCGGCCTCTCGGTTGAGGCCTTTGACTAAGCGCAACCCTAAGCGTACTACTGGTTGTTGAGGTGATGTCCTAGATGATTGTTCAGGAGGTTCTAATGTATGGTCCCATTGGCTAATGGTGACGTCTATTGGGCGCACTATAACTTGATGGCGTTTGGCGTCTTGTATGAGTTGCGACGGCGAGTAAAAGCCCATGGGCAAGCTGTTCATTAGGCCTGCATAAAACGCAGCGGGCTGATGACACTTCAGCCATGCAGAAATATAAACTAGTAGAGCAAAACTGGCTGCGTGGGATTCTGGAAAACCATATTCGCCAAAGCCTTTCATTTGATTGAATATGCGCTCTGCAAAATCTTCACTGTGACCGTTTTCACGCATGCCGCTAATTAGTTTTTCGCCAAAGTGTTCTAGGCCGCCACGTTTTTTCCAAGCCGCCATAGCACGGCGTAGCTGGTCGGCTTCTCCGGCGCTAAAGCCGGCGGCGACCATGGCTAATTCAATGACTTGCTCCTGAAATATAGGAATGCCTAATGTACGTTCTAATACTTTGCGTACGCCGGGGCTGGCGTAGGTGACGGGTTCTAAGCCTTGGCGTCGACGTAAGTAGGGGTGAACCATATCGCCTTGAATTGGACCGGGCCGCACAATGGCTACTTCTATCACTAAGTCATAAAAGTTTTGTGGTTTTAGTCTGGGGAGCATGGCCATTTGCGCGCGGGATTCCACTTGGAAAACACCAAGGCTATCGCCGCGCTGAAGCATTTGATAAGTAGCTTTGTCTTCGGCTGGGATTTGTTGAAAGGTCAATGGCTGCGCTACTTGGCCGCTGCTATAACAAAGATCCAAAGCCTTGCGTATAGCGGTCAGCATACCCAGTGCTAGGACATCAATCTTCAATAGTCCTAATGTTTCTATGTCTTCTTTATCCCACTGTATGACCGTGCGATCTGGCATGCTGGCATTTTCTATGGGTACCAGTTGGGCAAGGGGGCCGCTGGAGATAATGAAGCCGCCTACGTGTTGAGACAGGTGTCTGGGGAAACCCAAAATTTCATTAAAGAAGCGAAAGAACTGTGTTGCTTGTGGGCTTTCTGGGTCTAGACCAATGGAGCGGAAACGATCATCTAATACATCTTTGTTGTCCCACCAGGCGATAGACTTAGACAGCAATTCCAATACGCCAATGTCTAATCCTAAGGCTTTACCCACATCACGTATGGCGCTACGCGGGCGGTAGGTGATGAGTGTGGCGGCTAGAGCCGCACGCTCGCGACCATAACGTTTGTAAATATACTGAATGACTTCTTCACGTCGTTCGTGTTCAAAATCTACATCAATATCCGGCGGCTCTTGGCGCTCCATAGAAATAAAACGTTCAAACAGTAGGTGCATACGAGCAGGATCTACTTCAGTAATAAACAGGCAGTAACAAACGGCTGAGTTAGCCGCTGAGCCGCGACCTTGGCAGAGAATGTTTTGGCTGCGAGCAAATTGCACAATGTCTTGTACGGTTAAAAAATAGTGTTCGTAATTCAGTTGTGCCACTAACAATAACTCTTTTTCGATAAGCGCTAGCGTGTCTTCGGGTATGCCATGTGGCCAGCGTTGTTCTGCGCCAGCAAAGGTCAGTTGGCGCAAGTAGGCCTTGGGGGTCAGGTGTGGGGGTACCAAATCTTGCGGGTACTCATAACGTAGTTCCAACATATTAAATTGGCAGAGGTCTGCAATTTTTGTGCTTTCAGCGAGCATTTCTGGTGGGTATAGGGTAGCTAACTCTTGTAGCGGGCGCAGGGTGCGTTCGGCATTAACAAAGCCTTGATAGCCTAACTCATGCACACTGGTGTTGAGTTTTATTGCCGTGAGAATGTCTTGTAATGGCTGGCGCTCGGGGCAGTGAGTGTGCACATCGTTGGCGGCGACTATGGGCAAACCTAAGCGCGAGGAAAGGGTTAGCGCATGGGCGGTTTTGTCTAAATCTTGACCGTCTCTAAATAACTCAAGGGCAATCCATAGCTGGCTAAATAACGCTTTTAACGCTTCGCCAGTTTGTCCTTGTGCTTCAATACTTTGCCCCCCTGGTACCCACAGCGCCAAACAGTTTTTTAAGCCCCAGCGAAAATCTTCTAGGTGGGCTTGGTAGGTGCCTTTTTCAGAGCGTCGACGTAATTTGCTTATGAGTGTTGAAAGCTGGCCGTAAGCGGCTCGGTCTGGTGCCAATAAGATAAGTTTGTCTTTGCTGTTAGAAATATCTGGGCTCGTATTGCGCTCATCTAACGTGCCAGGGCTGAGGGTAAACTCTGAACCTATAATTAGTTTCATGCCGCATTCTTGAGCGGTTTTATGCGCTTTAACTAAACCTGAATAGGAACACTCATCAGTAATAGCAATGGCCTTATAGCCCAGTTCATAGGCACGCTGAACCATTTCTTCCGGATGAGATGCGCCACGCAAAAAACTGTAATTGCTGATGCAATGTAGTTCAGCAAATGCAGTGGGCGCTTGTTGGGTAGCGGGTGTGGTTAGGCCTAAGGTGGCATTTAAGTCTTTCATGCAAAATAGCCGTGTAAGTACCAGTTATTTGCAGCAGCCTTGGCGTTGTTATTTGCTGTAGGCGAGTTATTCGGTGATTCGGTAAAGGCCCAGCAAAGGGCGCCATGTTTATGCTTGGCAATGTAATAGTCGCGAAAAATTATGCACTGCTTGGGTTCTAGGTGAAAATTGCTTTGAATCCGCTCTGGCCCTTGAAGTAACTCTAATTCTGCAAAGGTAATTTGCCGAGGTGGGGAAAACAGCCATAGCGGGCGCTTACCCATAAACTGCGGGTTAGCGGTTAGGTGTTGTGCGCCCTTACTAGGGCTGTTGTTAACGACACTTTTTGCGCCGGTTTTTGCATTATTTTGTCTTCGCCTAGGCTCTATGTGCTGCACCTGTGGCTGGCTACTGTGTTGCTGCCAAGCCTTTTCCGGCGTGTATTGATGTACCGACTGTATACCGCGACAGGTATTTGGCCCTAAACGCGCTGTAAGTTCATCTACCAGTTCTGTGACCAGTCCCGTGGCACTTTCTGTGCTGCCAAATAGATCGCTGTTAAGGGCTTGAAGTGGGGCGGTGACCTTAGCTTTGAGTCCAATGGACAGCACTTCGTCTGGCAACTTAATGTTCTCTAATTGTAGATGGCTTAAGCGCATAAAGTCGCTGTGGCGCTGTTTACCACCAGCGAAACCTACTTCAACATTGACTCCGTTGCCGCGAAATGGCGCGAACTGCCATTCCAGGCTGACACAAGCTAGCTGCCGAGCAATTAACCAATGTTGTAGTAATTGTGCCAAATAGGGCATAGGGCCTTGCAGTAAGACCGTTTTATTCATAATGGGTTTTAGTAGGTGCAATTGTTCGGCAAAGTTGTTGCCGGGTTGAATGCCATGTCTAGGTTCAACTAAGTTACCTTCAAGCCGCCTTAGGTAACGTACCAAGTTTTGCCCAAAACGCTTACCTAAGCTGGCTTTAGGTAGTTCTATAAGTTGTCCAAGGGTATAAATGCCCATATTGGACAGGTGCTCTATGACCCGCTCTTTAATGTCATGGTGGCTTAAACCTAAGCGATGTAACGGTGCTGTATGTAGCTGTGTGGCGTTTGCGCGAGCCAGCGCGATTGCTGCTTGGGGCGTGTGCGCCAACCGCGCAATACACTCATGACCCATTTGTTCACAGAGCTGGGTTGCTTGGGCAATTAGGTGTTCTTGGCCTTGCCACAGCCTTAAGCTGCCTTGAATTTCTATCAAAATGCAGTCAGGGGCTTCAAGGCTGACCATGCTGCTAAAACGATATAAGCATTGCCCAAGAGCACCTAACCGGCTGAACTCTCGGTCTTTGTCGCGCGTAAAGTAGGTAATGTCAGGGCTAATACTGTGAGCTGTTGCTAAGGAGCAACCCAATACAATGCCTGCAGCTTGGGCCTGAGTATTGGCCAGGCTGACTCGATTTTCTTCCAAAATAACGGTTGCCGGTTCTGGGGTAGATGTCTGTGCTGCTGATATTGCAGTTTGAGCCGACATCTCAGGGGCAAATACATCTAGGGGAAGCTGCGGAAAATACAGGGCAAGCCACAATAACGGCGCAGGGGGGGTGTTTTGGATTAGTGACATTCTACTAAGTGCTTGTTTGGGACTTTAATGCAATGAGGGTGCGGGGGTGTTTTTGCTATTACTTTCCGCAAAACTATCTAGATAACTGTCCACATAGCTATCTATATAGTCTGCCGAATAGTCTGCTGAGTCATTGTCAGGACTAACTTTAGTAAGGTTATGTTTAGCAGGGTTATTTTGTTCTTGTAGCACTGCCTGTTCTTGCCACTTGTCCCGCCATAGCGACAGCTTTTGCCTAACGGTATGGGCGCTGGTGTATTGGCTTTGTGTGACAGCTGCTACTGGCAGAACCAAGTCTTTGACAGGCCAGCCGCCGCGGCGTTTTATAATATTTACAGATAAATGTAGTGGACTTTTGTCTGGGCTGAGCACCAGTCGTAGTTCAGCTAAACTTGCTTTGCTACTGGCTTCCATTGGGCGAAATAAAACACTTAAGGTGGCGCCTTGTTTAGCCGCCAATTGCACGCGGCGAGTTTCTTTTAATGACAGTTTACGCTCATCTGGCCAGACTAAGACTGCGCCACAACTGCCTGATTTGCAGGTGCGCTCCATTGCCCAGAGCATTTCTTCATGGGTCTTGGTATAGATGAGTAAGATCTTATTACTGTCTATGCCGGCGGCTTCTAAAGCTGGGGCGTAGGGCGTAAAGGGTGGGTTGATCCATGCCAACCAGCGGCTCTCAGCTAGAGTGGTTAAGGCGGGCAGCAGCAGTCGTAGTTCGCCAATGCCAGCGTGAGGCAAAATAAAATCCACCAAGCCTGCATGGGGCCAACCGCCGCCTGCAAGGCAGTCGTCTAATGCATTGTAGCCACTGGCGACCGCATGTGTGGCTGAGGCTTTAGACAGATCTTTGCCGCGCCACAGCTGGGGGTGTTTGAGTAGGTCTGCATAGGCTTGTGTAGGGCCTTCTTTAACAACAGCTTTTGCTTGTTCAACATCGGTTGACGTTTTTAACGGGTTGCTGGTCGAGCTAAATTTTTGTTTTTGTCTGTCTTCGGGCTCGTGCTTGTGTGAGAAGTTTTGGGCATTATCCTTATCTACACCTCTATCTACACCTCTATCTACACCTCTATCTGCGCTCTTAATCTTGTCTTTAATTTTGCCCTTAATCTTGCCCTCAGCCTTAGCAGATAAAGGGTTAGGTGCTATTTTGGGCGTTACTTCAGTTATGGCAAAAGGCAGTGTCGCTTGTATAAAAGGCTGCTGCATAAGTGTTGCCTGAGATGCAGTATCTTTTTTATGTTTCGTATGAGTGGTCATGGTCGTAAATTCAAATAACTGGATAAATATACAGTACTCTAATCTACTTGCCTGAAGCATCGTGTTCAAGTGTTCTAGCAAAAATTTTGCTTAATTGCGTGAGTTCATAATTATGTATTTGTCTTAAAACGCATTTGCGCCAAAGTCTTTACGTGGTTTCATTGCAACCTAAGCTTATCTTGCTTAGGCTGATGCCCGTTTCGAGAAGTCCTCAAGACCCTTTCTATTCGCAGGAATTACTATGAATTTTGATTACGACCTTTTTGTTCTCGGTGCCGGTTCTGGGGGCGTTCGAGCAAGTCGTATTTCCGCTTCTTATGGGGCTAAAGTGGCCGTTGCTGAGTCGATGTTTTTAGGTGGCACCTGTGTCAATGTGGGCTGTGTACCGAAGAAGTTATTTGTTTACGGCTCGCACTTCCATGAAGATTTCAGTGATGCCAAAAATTATGGCTGGCAAGTGCAGGCAGGGGAGTTTGACTGGCCTGTTCTACGCGACAATAAAACCCGAGAAATCGAACGCCTGAATGGTATTTACGCCAACCTTTTAGACGGTGCTGGGGTGGATTTATTTGAAGGTCACGCCCAGCTAGTAGATGCTAATACAGTTAAAATTGACGATGTAACAGTCACGGCTAAGAATATTTTGATTGCCACAGGTGGCTGGCCAGTAGTTCCCGATATCCCTGGCAAAGAACATATAATTACTTCTAACGAAGCATTCTATCTGCCTGAATTTCCTAAAGAAATTACAATTGTTGGCGGCGGTTATATTGCTGTTGAGTTTGCTGGCATCTTTGCTGGGCTTGGTGCTAAAACCACTTTGGTTTACCGCGGTTCTATGTTCTTGCGCGGTTTTGACGACTCTATTCGCAGTTTTGTTAAAGAAGAAATTGAGAAGAAGGGTATAGACCTGCGCTTTGAAACCAATGTCACTGCTATTGAAAAAGTCACCAACGAAGATAACACCGTTGGCTACCAGCTGGATCTCACTAATGGTGAGCAAATACTTACAGATTTAGTACTTTACGCTACTGGGCGTAAGCCTAAGAGCGCAAATTTGGGGCTTGAACAAGCAGGTGTTGCCTTAGGTGAAAATGGTCAGGTACTTATCAATGATTACTATCAAACTAATGTTGAAAATATCTTTGCTATTGGTGATGTGACCGATCGTATTCAACTAACACCGGTGGCTATTGAGGAGGGTATGTGTATCGCCAATAACCTGTTCACTGATAACCCCAAGAAACACCTAGACTACCGCAATATTGCTACCGCAGTATTCTGCCAACCAAATATCGGTACTGTGGGCTTAACAGAAGCTGAGGCACTGGTAGATCATGCTGGCGATTTAGACATATTTGAGTCGCGCTTTAAGCCCATGAAGCACACTATTTCTGGGCGCGATGAAGGCACATTTTTGAAAATGATTGTCCGCCGTAGCGATGATGTGGTGTTAGGTATTCATATGGTGGGACCAGATTCTGGCGAGATTATTCAAGGTTTAGCTGTGGCAATGGTCGCAGGCGCAACAAAAGCTCAATTTGACGCGACTGTGGGTATTCACCCTACAGCAGCAGAGGAGTTTGTCACATTAAGGTCAGTTACTCGGGGAGCATAAGATGAGCACATCTAGGTTCAGTACATTAAGTCGGATGGGTACTTTGCCCAGCATAATTTTACTCAGTACATTATGGGCTGCTCCCGTCCACGCCAAAAACGTCATCTTATTCTTAGGTGATGGTATGGGGATCAGTACTGTAACAGCTGCCCGCATTTACGCCGGTCAACAGCAGGGTGCTACGGGCGAAGAATATAGTCTGGCATTTGAAACCTTTCCAAACCTTGCCTTAATCAAAACCTACAATACCGATTCTCAAGTCGCCGACAGTGCAGGAACTATCAGTGCGATTTTGACCGGCGAAAAAACCCGCATTGGTGTAACGGGTATTACAGCGAATGTAGAGCGCGATGATTGCGCTGCAGCCCTCGCGAATACTTTGCCGACCTTAGCTGAAATGGCCGAAGATGCTGGCTTAGCTACAGGAGTGGTGTCTACTGCCCGTATTACTCACGCGACACCGGCTGGTATGTATGCGCACACCCCAAACAGAGATTGGGAAGACAGTGCTTCAATTCCAGATGAAGCAAAAGCTTTAGGTTGTAAAGACATTGCCCAGCAAATGATTCAAATGCCCAACGGCGATGGCTTAGACGTCATTTTAGGCGGCGGCAGGGCGCAGTTTTTACCGGATCGTGAAACGGACCCTGAATATCCGCAAAGAACCGGCAGGCGCGACGACGGGCGCAACTTGATTGACGAGTGGTTATCTACAGATACGACAAGGCAATACGTATGGAATGGCTCAGAGTTTGCTGCACTTGCCAGCAAGCAAGGTAAAATATCGGGGCAGGTGATGGGGTTGTTTGAACCCTCACATATGCAATTTGATGCTGACCGAGCTAAAGATCCAGGTGCCGAGCCGTCTATAGCCGCAATGACTGAGTTTGCCGTGAGTCAACTTGCGGCTAAAGGAACAGGCTATCTCTTATTGGTTGAAGCGGGGCGCATAGACCATGCCCACCATATTTCCAACGCTTACAGAGCACTAGAAGACACTGTGGCTCTTGCAGATGCGGTGCAATGGACAATAGATAATGTAGATCTGGAAGAAACGTTGATCATTGTCACCGCAGATCACAGCCACACCATGACCATTAGTGGCTATCCGCGCAGAGGTAATCCTATTTTGGGTGTGGTGGAAACCGAGCCGGGTAAAATTTTACCGGATGCTACCGGCAAGCCTTATACGACACTGGGTTATGCCAATGGCCCGGGCTATAAGAAAAAGCAGCCAGACCTCACTGAGGTAGATACAACCGCACCTGACTATCAACAGTTAGGCACTATACCCCTAGTTATAGAAACTCATGCCGGTGAAGATGTTGCAGCATTTGCAACGGGCAAAAATGCTACTCAGGTGCGCGGGGTTATGGAGCAGAATAAGCTCTTCAATGTTATGCACAGCGCGCTTTTTGATAAATAGCAGGCGAATTTAAGCATTAGTGATGCACGTTTTGAGTCTCAGGCAGCTGCGGTGTGTCAGGCCAACGAACAAGTATATACTGGGTTAACTTCCCTTAAGGATTAAGCATGGATCAGATTAGCCAGTTTTTTAACTTTTTAGACAGCATTTTAGGCAGCGCAGCCTATTTTCCCATCGCTTTGCTGGGTGCTGGCGTAATCTTTTCCTTCTACTTGGGCTTTCCACAAATCCGATTTTTCAAGCATGCTTGGGGCGTTTTACTGGGTAAATATGCCAAAGATGAAGACCCCGGCGATACCAGCCACTTCCAAGCATTATCTACCGCGCTGTCGGGTACGGTGGGTACGGGTAATATTGGTGGCGTGGCATTCGCCATATTTTTAGGCGGGCCAGCGGCATTATTCTGGATGTGGGCTACCGCATTTGTGGGTATGACAACCAAGTTTGTGGAAGTTTCCGTCAGCCATAAGTACCGACGCAAAGACGATAAGGGCTTTATGGTCGGTGGCCCCATGCACTATATGGAGCACGGTCTAAACATGAAGTGGCTGGCAGTTTTCTTTGCTGTCGCCACCGTAATCAGCTCTTTCGGCTCAGGTAACATGCCGCAAGCCAATAATATGGCTGTTGGTATTGAAACTTCTTTTGCCGTTCCCACTTATGTTACCGGCGCGATATTTGCCATATTGCTTGGACTGGTCATAGTTGGCGGTATTAAGCGTATTGCGAGAGTTGCTGCTGCACTAGTGCCCACCATGGGTGTTTTGTACGCTTTTGGTGCATTGGCGGTAATCCTCTCCAATTACGAAAATATATTGCCTTCCTTGGGTTCTGTTTTTGCCAATGCATTTAGCGGTTCAGCCGCTGCAGGCGGCTTTTTAGGTGCGTCTTTTGCCTATGCGTTTAATCGCGGTGTGAATCGCGGCCTTTATTCAAATGAAGCGGGGCAGGGTTCTGCACCTATTGCTCACGCTTCTGCAAGAACCAAAGAGCCTGTTGCAGAGGGCATGGTGTCTATTCTTGAGCCATTCATCGATACGTTGATTATTTGCACGTTAACCGGTTTGGTGATTCTTTCCTCTGGCGTGTGGCAGCAAAAGTATGAGACAGATTTCAGTGTTTCAGATACCGAGATTATTGCCGGGGCTTATAGTGATGAAAACCCTGCCCACGTAAAACAGCTTTCTGCCCACTTAGATTTACTGCCACCGGAAAATGACCCGGTTAAAGCCTATAGCGGCACCTTACAGGCTAAAGGTGGAATTCTATTGCTGCCTAACGTCACCGTGTTGCACAACCGTTCTGTGGCCGAGAATATTCGAGTAACCAAAGATGGTGCACCATTTGATGGCATTGTTTTAGTTGAGGAAGGTGCGCTAAATGACCGCAGTTTTGCGCTGAGTGGCAAATCGCTACTGCACTCTGTACCCCTCACGGCTAAAGCCTTTGAAAGCAGTTTTTTGGGTGCTAACGGTGCCTATTTGGTCACTATCGGGCTAGTTATGTTCGCATTTTCTACCGCTTTAGCATGGTCCTATTATGGAGATCGTGCTGTGACCTATCTTGTGGGTACACGTTGGGTAACCCCTTACCGCCTTCTTTACGTGGGCGGTTTCTTTGTTGCCACTATTGTGGACACAACGCTTATTTGGTTGATTTCGGCGGTCACAGTGGCGCTCATGACCCTGCCGAATCTCTTTGGTATTTTGTTAATGCGTAAAGAGGTTAAAGAAATGACCGCAGATTATTGGCAGCGCTTCAAAGACGCTAATCCTTAAGCGAAAGACCGGGCTGTTCGAGTTGTTTTTAGCCGGCCTTTTGCGCCGGCTAGTGGTGTTTGTCTTTCTTTAGTTAGTGCAAGCTAGACATAGCGCAAAGGTGTGTCTGCGGTCTGTGAACAAGGCAAGGGTGGTGAGTTGCTTTTGGATACCCCGTAACCAAGGCTTCGTGCTAGCCGATAACGTTAAACCAAACGAATCCATCAGCCCCATGATCAATATGCTTTGGGGATCCAAAGGGCGTCTTAAATCAACGCTATTGAACTGCTCAAGACCTGCCAACTCCGCTGCCTTTGCGAGTGCGACGTCTGTATCTCCAAGTGCATCTACCAAGCCAAGTTCTAAAGCTTTGCTGCCTTGCCATACGCGACCTTGGGCTACCTTCTCAACTTCGGCTTTGTCCATACCTCGCCCCCGAGCGACTAGATCGACAAATTGTCCGTAACCGTACTCCACGCTGGATTGGATAATTGCTTTTGTTTGCGGGTTTAGCCCTGAGAACGGGTCGCTACCCCTTGATAGCGGGGCGGTACCAACGCCATCACTGTATACCCCTAGGCGGCTAAGGGAGTCTTCGAAGGTAGGAATAACTCCAAAGATGCCGATAGATCCGGTAATCGTGGTCGATTCTGCAACAATTGCATCGCTGGTAGCGGAGATCCAATAGCCGCCAGATGCCGCGACATTAGCAAAAGAGGCGACTACCGGTCGTCCTGTTATTTGGAAGAGCTCCAATTCATGGCGAATTTGCTCTGATGCATAGGCGCTGCCGCCTGGGGAGTCCACGCGGAGTACTAGCGCCTTAATATCTTCATTGAATCTAGCTTGGCGAATACGTCCGACAAGGTCCTCAGCGGAGGCAACATCACTTAAGCCCTGACCGCTTTCTAGGATGGCACCTTGGACTACAATGACGCCAATATCGGGTACGTTTGCATCGTATTCCTCGTCTTCAAAGCCGCGTATGGCTAGATAGCTAGGCAAACCGATGCCATTGATCTCATTCTCGTGTCGACCCACAACACCGGCGATGCGTGCTTCAACCTGATCTTGGGTTAGTAATTCGTCTACCAAGTTAGCTTCCAGAGCAACTCTGGCCATGTCGCCACTGGTCCTTGCCAGCAAAACGTCAAAATTTTGAGCGTAGTCGTCTACTTGGGCGCTTGTCAGTTGGCGATGCAGGGCTATGCCGTCGATCAATTCTTGCCATATCCCTTGGTACAAACTTGTACTAGCCTGCCGTGCCTGATCAGACATGTTGATACGTGAAAAGGGCTCTGTAGCCGATTTGAATTCGCCAACCCGAAAAATATGCATATTGATATCTAGCTTCGACAGCATTTCCTTTAGATATAGGTTGTTGCCACCGTATCCTGTGAACAGCATCTGGCCCCAAGGGTTCATATAGATTTCATCTGAAATGCTGGCTATATAGTATTGATTTTGCTCAAAATTACTTGCGTAAGAAACTATCCTTTTCCCACTTTTTTGGAACTCTTGGAGTGCACTTACGATGCGTTTGGCTTGAGCTAAGCTGACGCCGTATAGATCATCAAGGCGCAATACAATCATCTTAATTTTGTCATCAGTAGCGGCAATTCTTATAGCGTGCAGCATTTGCCCGATTTCGATACTCGCGGTACTCGGATCTTGGAGTAGGGCATCTTGCCAATTGCTGGGTGCAACAGACTGCTCGACTAGTACACCCATTGGGTGAACTAGCAGTGCGCTGTTATCTCTGATGGTCGGCGCTGGGCCTCCACCAAAAATGCTGATCAAAATGGAAAAAACGATGACAACAAATATGCTGTTCACCGCGAAGGTCCTAGCTTGAGTGATCCTGTGACCTAATTTGGAAAAAAACCCATTTGATTCGGACATGAATACTAATCCTTAAATACTAGACGGAACTGACTGGAGGTTACCTTGTGTATGGATAAGTTTGTAGCCACTTATGCTGACCGCGACCTGTCCAAGATCATTGTTTGCCTATAGTTGTTTGCCTATACATGTTTCACTCATATATGGGATTGAGGAGAAAGTTAAGGCAAGCGCGTCAAATTTCATCTTCTTTGCGTCTTCAAGGGTAGGGAGGCATAGGGCAAATAGTTTTGTCTTGGCGCAGGATGATTGCAGGTGCCTTTTGGTTTTCGAATCAGGCTAGAATGCCGTAATGGAGAACGATTCAGAAAAACCTACTAATCTCTGGCCTTGGCGCGAGCTACAGGCCGGATTAGCCTCTCAAGCTACTGTGATTGCGAGTTCAAATTCTACTTCCGCAGATAACGCTCATACCCCAGGCACCAATGACCGAATTCAGCGCGTAGTAGTAGACAGCCGTTTAGTTGCCAAGGGAGATCTATTTATTGCCCTGCCAGGGGATCCTGGACCACGCTTTAACCCAAGTTATACAAGTGATGTGGATGGCCATGATTTTGTTCAACATGCTTTAGCTAATGGCGCAGTAGCAGCCATTGTTGCACGACCTGTACCGGTAGAGTTGCCACAAATTATTGTTAACGACACTTACGATGCTCTTTGGCAGCTAGGTGCTATGGCTCGAGACCGCTTGCATCAGCCTATATGCGCCATTACCGGTAGCAGTGGTAAAACCACCGCAAAACACTTTTTGACCGAAGCTCTGTCTGCTTATTCTCCCCCTGGAAGCTTCAATAATCATATTGGCGTACCGCTTGCTTTAGCTAATGCACGGCTTGATGCGCCTGCTTGTGTTTTTGAGATCGGAACAAGTGGTCCTGGTGAAATTGGCCCGCTATCGATGATGGTGAGGCCAGATTTGGCTATTTTACTAAATGTTCATAACGCCCATATCGAGAATTTTAGTGGACGCGCCGCCTTGATAGAGGAAAAAGCGCAAATTTTTGCGCCTATGGACACCAGCAGTGCTGGCATCAAGGTCGTTGAGGCCGCGCTGGGCATGCCTGGTTACAATTTCGGCGCTGAACAAGGGGCGGACGCACGTATTTTAGATATACAGGGTGACAGCCTTATGCTGTCGTTATTTGGCGAAAAATTATCGGCGCGAATTCCCGGTGGTGGCGTTCACCGTGCGAATACTCTTGCTGCAGTGATATTGGCTACAAAGTTACTCGATGTGGATTTGTCCGCAGCTTTGAATCTAGCTGACACAGTGATACCTGATGGACGCGGTAATGTCATAGATGTAGGCGGTGTTATCATTGTTGACGATAGCTACAATGCCAATCCCGCAAGTATGGGGGCCGCGATTGACGCTTTTTGCCAGCGCCAAGGCCGCAGGAAAGTAGCTGTGTTGGGCGACATGCGAGAGTTAGGTGATGAATCGATAGCTGCGCACAAGGGCTTGCTTGAGCACTTGGAGGGGTTTGATGAGGTGTTTTTAGTAGGAGACGCAATGCTCCAAATGGCTGTTAGCGAGGGCTTTTTATCCGCCCCCGTTTTGACGCGAAATGCTGGTACCATATTCAAGAATTTACACTTTTACCCAGAGGCTGATGAGTCTTTACTGCAGGATCTAGTAGATTCCGTCGGAACGGATGATTGTCTTCTAGTTAAGGGCTCAAACCGAGTGTTCTGGGCGTCTGATTTCGTATCGAAGTTGTGCAAGGCTATTAGTAAAAAATGATGAATCCAGTTGTTGAGGAAAATGGCCTAATTGTAGATCGCTTGGGCCGGCGTTTTCGTAATCTACGTATAAGTCTTACGGCTGCCTGTAATTATGCCTGCACCTACTGCGTGCCTGATGGTAAGCGTCTACAAGCCGCTGCTTACGAATTAGGTGCTCAAGAGATGATTCAAGCGGTTCGATTGCTCATTGCAACCGCGGGTATAGACAAAGTGCGTATTACCGGGGGCGAGCCCTTACTGTCGCCTAAATTTGGTGATCTTCTTAAAGGCATCATGGAGTTAGGCTTACAGGACGTTTCACTAACTACCAATGGCCAACTCTTACCTAGGTACGCTGACGATATAATTGCCTCTGGTATGAAACGGATCAATGTCAGTTTAGATACCCTAAACAGAGATGCTTTTCGGGATATTGCCCGGTCTGGAGACTTAAACACTGTTTTGCATGGCATTGAGCTGATGCAGGCGGGTGGTTTGAAAGTTAAGATCAATATGGTGCCAATGCGCGGAGTTAATGACGATCAAATCATTCCGTTATTGGAATACAGTTTAGAGCGCGGTATTGAGCTGCGTTTTATCGAACTGATGAATATGGGGCATTTACAGGCTAGCCCAGTGCATGGTCAGCAGTTCTACAGCATGGAAGAAATTCTAGAGTGCATTAGCGGGCGCTATGCGTTTAGCCGGACGGATGCGCCCTTTGATTCCACCGCAGTAAGGTATGAAATTCCAGCGCATGGAACGTTTGGCATTATTGCCAATGAAAGCGAGCCATTTTGCAAAACCTGTACGCGTTTGAGGCTTTCATCTAACGGTGACTTATATGGGTGTTTGTCTAATGCTCGCTCACAAAGTATTCGAGACCTTTTGCCACTGAGTGATGAGCAGGCTATTCCACAGTTAGAAGCTATTTTGCTTAGTGCCTTGGGTGATAAACAAAGCGATAACTTCAGTGGTGAAGTTACCGTCATGAAATTTATTGGCGGTTAACAATCTTAGGTTGTAGGGATGCCGCAGATTTGCCGCATTCTCGATCTAAGTTTCTGCTTAAACTGTTTTGCTCTAAGTCGCTGCACAGACTACTCAGAGCGTGCTTACTCCAAAATTTACTCATTCATACCCTAGAAATTCAAGGTAAGGATAACTATGTCAGAAATTGATGATCTGTTCGCAACACTTACGAATTTGCAGACGCAAAAGCGTCTGCCGCCAATTCATCTTTGGCAGCCTGAGCGGGTCGGTGAAATAGACATTCGTATCGATAGAGAGGGGCATTGGTACCACGAAGGTACGCGGATTCAACGCCAGCCCTTAGTGGATCTCTTTGCCACGATCATGCGCAAAGAGAACGATACCTATTACTTAGTCACGCCTGTGGAGCAAATGGCCATAGTAGTCGAAGAAGCACCGTTTATCGCCATTGACCTAGATGTACGGGGCGACGGCGAGAGCAAAGAATTATTGTTCTCAACGAACGTAGGTGATTTTGTGCTGGCTGGCCCAGAGCACCGTATTTATATGACCGGTGAACGACCGTTTATTGAAATTCGCGATGGTCTGGTTGCACGGATTGCGCGTTCGGTGTTTTACAGGTTAGTCGAGGAGGGTATAGAGGAGGCGGGTGCACTGGTTGTTTATAGCCAGGGCACCCGATTTGACCTCGGGTCAATCAGTTAGCCGCTTACATATTCGGATAAACGGGGCCACCGGAACCTTCAGGCACTACCCAAGTGATATTCTGGGACGGATCCTTAATATCACATGTTTTACAGTGCACACAGTTCTGCGCATTGATCTGAAAACGCGGGCCACTGGTTTCTTCAACAATCTCATATACGCCGGCAGGACAGTAACGCTGTGCAGGCTCGTCATACATGGGTAGGTTGTCGCGAATAGGCATATCCGGATCCGCCAGAGTTAGGTGACATGGCTGATCTTCTTCGTGGTTGGTGTTCGACAAAAATACCGAAGACAGTTTGTCAAACGACAGCACACCGTCCGGTTTTGGATAATCAATAACCTTGCTGCTTGCAGCCGGCTTGAGTGTCGCGTGATCAGGAGTAGGATCTTGCAATGTCCAAGGCTGATTACCGGAAAAGTACTGGTCGACAAATGCATAGCCCGCGCCGCCAAGTACACCGAGCTTATGAAGCGCCGGGCCAACATTACGTGAACGGTCCAGTTCGTCGAACAACCAAGATTTCTCAAACCTAGATTGGAAGCTGCTAGCTTCTGTATAGCTGTGGCCTGCGGCAAGCTCATCAAAGGCTGCTTCCGCAGCCAACATGCCAGATTTCATAGCGGTGTGGCTGCCCTTAATCTTTAGTACGTTGAGGAACCCTGCGTCGTCTCCAGCTATCAGCGCACCAGGCACGGTAAGCTTGGGTAGGGCTTGCAAACCGCCTTTAGAAATTGCGCGAGCACCGTAAGACACACGCTCAGCGCCTTCAAGAACGTCTGCAATGAGTGGGTGGTGTTTCCAGCGCTGCATTTCGTCAAATGGCGATAGGTGGGGGTTTTTGTAGCTCAAGTCTACGATTAGACCCAGAGACACTTGGTTGTCTGGTAGATGGTAAAGGAACGAGCCACCTGTTGTGCCACCAGGCAGGTGATTTAGTGGCCAACCGATACTATGCATGACTTTGCCTGGCTTATGCTTTGCAGGATCAATTGTCCAAAGTTCTTTCAGACCAATTGCATAATGCTGAGTGCCGCTGTCCGCATTCAGGTTAAATTTATTGATCAACTGTTTGCCAAGGTGCCCTCTGCAACCTTCAGTGAAGATAGTGTACTTAGCTAAGAGCTCGTAACCTGGGGCAAAGCTGCCTTTAGCTTCGCCGTTGCTACCAATGCCCATATCGCCGGTAGCAATACCCTTAACTGCGCCATTTTCATCATATAAAACCTCTGACGCGGCAAAGCCTGGGAATATGTTTACGCCTAGGTTTTCTGCTTGTTCGCCGAGCCAACGGCACAGGTTTGCCAAACTAATAGCATGATTGCCTTCGTTATGAGAATCCTTTGGCACGAACATGCTGGGGACTTTGATGCGATTTGTGTCGTTGACCATGTAGTAGATCAAATCTTCGGTAACGGGGTTATTTACTGGTGCGCCATCGGCTTGCCAATTGGGGAACAACTCGTCTAGTGCGCGGGGTTCGAAGAGGGCACCAGAGAGTATGTGCGCGCCTATTTCTGCGCCTTTTTCAACCAAACAGACAGAAATTTCTTGACCGCTTTCTGCGCTTAATTGCATCAGCTTACACGCTGCAGCAAGACCCGCTGGCCCTCCACCTACGATGACAACGTCAAACTCCATGGATTCACGCTCAACTTGTTGCTCCATTGACATGCTTTTAGATCCTTGTTGGTTAATCAGATAAAGTTGGTTAATCAGAAAATTTTAGCCAGTATAACCGTTTATACCGTGCCTTGACCTATGCTCTTTGCATAGCGACAATATGCCGCCCGAAAAAGCCTGATGGAATTCGGGGCCGATGCGCGCCGAAGCCTAAAGGCTTTAGTAAACTGCGTCACCCAAGAATTTGAAAAATGCTTAAAGAAGTTAATTGATAACTCCTTTGTGTGTTCTTTTCCTGAGCCGTATTGTCTAAATGATACTGCTTTTGGCAGAACATTAAACAGCAGGCAACCATAAATTTTCCACCGTAAATTGGCAATATGCGAGTGAGCATGGTGGATTTAATATTGAGGACAATATGTCAATGAAGGTAATTGTACCCGTCAAAAGAGTAGTGGATTACAACGTTAAAGTGCGTGTGAAGCCAGATAACTCAGGCGTAGATTTAAATAACGTCAAAATGTCAGTGAATCCTTTCTGTGAAATCGGTATTGAAGAAGCGGTAAGAATGAAAGAAGCCGGCAGTGCTGATGAAGTCATCGCAGTTGCAGTAGGCAGCACTTCTTGCCAAGAGCAGTTGCGTACTTGCCTAGCATTAGGCGCTGATAGAGCAATCTTGGTTGAAACGGATGTAGAAGCTCAGCCTTTGGCAATTGCCCGCGCATTACAAGCAATTCAAGAAAAAGAACAAGCTGGTGTTGTGATCTTTGGTAAGCAGAGTATTGATGCTGATAATGGTCAAACCGGACAAATGTTCGCTGCATTAACAGACATGCCTCAGGCAACTTTTGCATCAGAAATCACCATAGCAGACGGCAAAGCTCAGGTTTCCCGAGAGATCGATGGCGGTATGCAAACACTTTCAATTAACTTGCCAGCCGTAGTGACCACGGACCTGCGTTTGAATGAACCACGTTACGCGTCTTTGCCTAACATTATGAAGGCTAAGAAGAAGCAACTTGATGTGTTCACACCTGAAGAACTGGGTGTAGATATGACCCCTACTGTTGAAGTTTTAAAAGTAGAGGCACCTGCCGAGCGTCAAGCTGGAATAAAGGTAGAGTCTGTAGAGCAGTTAGTAGACAAACTTAAGAACGAAGCAAAGGTGATCTCATGAGCATATTAGTCGTTGCAGAACATGATAATTCTGAAAATAAGAATCAAACACTAGTAACCCTTGCAGCAGCGCAAGCTATTGGCGGAGACATTCATGTCTTAGTTGCTGGTAGTGGTGTAGACGGTGTTGCAAGCCAAGTTGCTGGAGCAGCTGGTGTGAGCAAGGTACTAGTTGCCGACAATGCAGCATACGCAAATCAGTTGGCTGAAAACGTTGCGGGCTTAGTTGTAGAGATTGCTGGCGGATATAGCCACATTCTTGCTTCTCATACAGCGACCGGTAAGAGCTTTTTGCCACGAGTTGCAGCCAAGCTTGGCGTTGCACAAATATCTGACATCATTTCAGTTGAGAGCCCAGATACTTTCAAACGTCCTATTTATGCTGGCAACGCTATCGCTACAGTAAAAGCCAATGACTCAGTGAAGGTTGTTTCAGTGCGTGGCACCGCCTACGACGCGGTTGCAGCAACGGGCGGCAGCGCGGCAGTAGAGGCGTGTGATGTGGTAGTTGATGCAGGTATTTCTAGCTTTGTATCAGAAGAAATTGCGCAATCTGAGCGTCCTGAACTGACCGCAGCTGGCGTCATCATTTCTGGTGGTCGTGGCATGCAGAATGGCGAAAACTTTGGCATGTTAGAAGGCATTGCTGACAAGTTGGGTGCTGCAATTGGCGCATCTCGTGCAGCCGTTGATGCAGGCTTCGTGCCCAACGATATGCAGGTAGGCCAAACAGGTAAGATTGTTGCTCCTGATTTGTATATTGCTGTGGGTATTTCTGGTGCTATCCAGCACTTAGCTGGTATGAAAGACAGCAAAGTGATCGTTGCCATCAATAAAGACGAAGACGCACCCATTTTCCAAGTAGCCGACTACGGCTTGGTAGCAGACTTGTTTCAAGCGCTTCCAGATTGGAATCAATGATCTAAGGATTGTTGAGTAGATTTTCTGACCAGGTGAGGTTCTCTTGCCTGGTCAGAGGTGTTTGTCTTTGCCTATCATCGCTTAGGTGTTTTGCTCAAAAAGCATCATCCCCACCAATTCGCTCTGCGGCTGCTCCAAGCGAGAGTCCTAGTGCAAGCTCAGTTGCTTTTTAGGAGCCGAGAACGGCGAGCATGGAACCTATGCTATTGGCAGGTGGCGTTTAGCGGTGTACCAGGTCACCGGCTGAGCGTGGTTGTCCACTTCATCAACAACGTCTAGTACCAAAGCAAATAACGCCATGCGGATGAGCATGCCATTGTCAGTTTGCCGGAAAATAGCCAAGCTCGGGTTTTGATTCAGGTCATCGTCCAGTTCTTGGGCTTGGTCTCTTGAATCTCTAGGCAGCGGGTGCATTATCACCGTATTTGGGGCGCAGTTTTGCGTATATATGGCCTGATTCAACCGAAACAGCCCTTTGTATTTATCGGCCTCCTGTTGCGAGGGGAAGCGCTCTTCTTGGGTTCTAGTGACGTAGAGAATGTCAATTCCCTGAATACCCTCAGCCATGTCGTGAAAGACATTGATCGTATGGTTGGCCGCTTTGAGAAGGTCGATTACGTCCTCTGGCAGTGCTAGTTCAGGGGGAGAGATAAGATTCAGTTGAATATTGTCGTAAAGACAAAGCAGTTTGCACAGTGAGTGAACCGCTCGCCCGAATTTCAGGTCACCGATCAAAGCAATCTTTAACCCGTCTATCCCTTGTCCGCTAGCAGCCATTTCTGTACGCATGGTATACAGGTCTAAAAGGGCTTGGCTTGGGTGCTCGTTAGGACCATCGCCACCGTTGATTACTGGCACGCGGCTAGCTTCAGCAAACTCAGCGACGCTGCCAGATTCTGGGTGGCGCATAACAATAACGTCGCTGTAGCCAGATAACACTCTGGCGGTATCGTAAAGGGATTCACCCTTTGCCAGTGATGAGGCTTTCACCTCGGTAGTTTCGCGTACTTCGCCGCCCAACAAATTGAAAGCAGAACCAAAAGAAATTCTGGTTCTGGTGCTAGGTTCAAAAAACATGTTGGAGAGAATAGCGCCCTGCAAAACCCGTGTGATTTTTTTGCGCAACGCGTAGGGCTGCATGCTATCAGCAACTTCGAATACTCGGTCTGCGGCAACTCGATCAAATTGCGCAACCGAAATTATATGATTACCAACGAAATCCAAAGCGATACATCCCCAGTTAATGATGCAGTGATGATACTATGGTCGGGCCTTAGAAAGCACGAAAAGCGATGTCGATAGAGAAATAGAAATATCTAGGCAATAGATTTTGCTCTCTTGTCATGAGTCTAAAGAATTGGCATCTTGCGCAAATGATGAGTAAGCGTTTATTAGGAATATTGCAGGCATGGGTAGCAACATAGAGTCTGAATTAGCGGTGAGCGTTCCAACTGAGGTTGCTGACCGCGGCGAGCAAGAGGGTGCTTCTGCACCGTCGTTGCCATTTGTCTTCGCGCGCCGCTTTGGTGTAGTGCTGAGTGCTCGGCGTAACGAGCACGGGGCTTATGAAGTAGCTGCCAAAACTCAGCCCCGACTTTCAACGCTAGCGGAAATTAGGCGTATAACAAAACACCCAGTTTCGATACGAATAGTTGCAGAGGACGAGTTCGATCAATTGCTATCTGCAGCTTACTCGCAGGATTCTAGCGAGGCTAAGCAAATGGTCGAGGATCTTGGCGGCGAGATGGACCTTGCTAGCCTGGCCAGCGCTTTGCCAAAAACAGAAGACCTTCTAGATCAGGCCGATGATGCCCCAATTATCAGACTAATTAATGCTTTGTTGTCAGAAGCGATAAGAGAGAATGCCTCTGATGTGCACATTGAAACCTTTGATAAGGCCCTGGTTGTACGCTTTCGAGTTGATGGTGTTATGCGCGAGGTGGTACGACCAAGGCGTGAGTTAGCGTCACTGTTAGTGTCAAGGATTAAGGTTATGGCACGACTAGACATAGCGGAAAAACGAGTGCCTCAAGATGGTCGAATCTCCTTATTGTTAGGCGGGCGAGAGGTTGATGTACGAGTGAGTACAATGCCCGCAAGTTCCGGTGAGCGCGTTGTAATGCGTTTGTTAGATAAGCAGGCTGGACGACTCCAATTGGAGCGTCTTGGTTTGCAGTCTCATACTCTGAAGGACCTGCAAAATGTTGTGCACAAACCCCACGGTATTTTTCTTGTAACTGGTCCCACCGGATCTGGTAAAACCACAACACTCTATGCTGCGTTAGCAGAGTTAGATAGCAGTGCAATCAATGTTCTGACGGTTGAGGACCCCATTGAATATAGCCTTCCGGGAATAGGTCAAACTCAGGTAAACAACAAAGCGGATATGACTTTTGCTCGTGGTTTGCGCGCCATTCTGCGCCAAGACCCGGATGTCGTTATGGTCGGCGAGATTCGAGATTTAGAGACTGCTGAAATTGCTGTGCAATCGAGTTTGACCGGTCACATGGTGATGTCCACACTACATACCAATAGCGCTATCGGCGCGGTTACGCGTTTGATGGATATGGGGGTAGAACCATTTTTGCTAAGTTCGAGCATTGTTGGCGTGTTGGCCCAACGATTAGTTCGAGTTTTGTGCCCCGATTGTAGAGTGTCAAGGCCAGCCACTCCGGTTGAATTGAGTTTTTTGGGAGAGCTGAGCGCCAACGTGTACACGGCTCCCGGATGTAGTTCTTGTTCTCAATCTGGGTTTCGCGGGCGTACTGGTATATATGAGATGGTGACTATCGATGAAACTTTGCGACAGCATATTCATGATGGTAGTAGCGAACATGAGATGGTGGGGTATGCGCGGACTAAAGCCCCAAGCATACGTCAGGATGGTGTACAAAAAGTGTTGTTGGGTATTACCACAGTTGACGAAGTGCTGCGGGTGAGCTTAGATGACTGAGCGATCTAAGATTTAGTTATGGCCGCTTTTGAATACAAAGCACTGGATGCTAAGGGCCGCTCAAAAAAGGGTGTTATTGAAGCTGATAGCGCCCGTCAGGCCCGTCAGCTGCTCAGAAATCAGGACCTCTTTCCAACCGCCATAAACACCACACGTGATCAGGCTAGATCTGGCGTTGGTAGTGGACATGCGCTTTTTGCGAGGAATTTGGGCGGTCTTGATCGAGTTCTCTTTACCCGGCAATTAGCAACACTTATTGGTTCAAGTATGCCAATAGAAGAAGCGTTAGCGGCCGTAGCGGAACAATCTGAAAAGCAGTATGTGCGCGCCCTGGTCATGGCTATTCGCAGCAAGGTTCTTGAGGGGTTTACCCTAGCTGGCAGCCTGGGTGAATACCCGGGCAGCTTTAATGCTCTTTATCGTTCAACTGTATCGGCCGGCGAACAGTCAGGTTATTTGGATAATGTGCTGGAAAATTTGGCTGATTATCAAGAGCGCCAATTTTCCGCGACGCGAAATGTTGAAATGGCTTTGTTCTATCCCGTTGCACTGCTATCCCTAGCGTTTCTTATTGTTGGAGCTTTAATGATTTACGTAGTGCCAGAAATGGTATCGGTGATCGTTGATACGGGCCAACAATTGCCATGGTTTACATTGGTACTAATTCAGATAACGGAGGTTTTGTCATCTTATTGGTGGCTGATTATTATCGCCTTTGTTTCGTTGGTCCATGCTACGAATTGGCTGTTGAGGCAACCCAATATTAGATTGCAGTGGGATCGCCTAAAATTTGATATCCCCTTGGTTGGGCGAGTAAGTCGCAGCGCCAATTCTTCACGATTTGCTAATACCTTATCCATTCTCACTCGCTCTGGAGTGCCCTTGGTAGATGCAATGCTGATTGCTAGTGATGTGGTGGCCAATAGTTGGCTGCAACGAGCGTTAAAAAGAGCGACCCAGAGTGTCAGTGAAGGCAGAAGTTTGAAAGCAAGTTTGACTGAAGTGGGCCAGTTCCCCCCCATGATGCTGCATATGATAGCTGCAGGTGAGCAAAGTGGTCAGTTAGATAATATGCTTGGGCGTGTTGCCGAATTTCAACAAAATGAAGTTGAACGTATTGTCGCCACGGTAGTAAAGCTATTTGAGCCATTAATGCTGTTGATAATGGGTGGGGTGGTTTTGTTCATAGTGATGGCCATTCTCTTGCCTTTGCTAAGTATGAATCAATTGGTTTAACGCNAGCGAATATTGAATTTCCTTAAGAATATAATTGAGATATTTTGAATGAACGACTTTTTCAAGCGCCGAGTAAATGCGCAAGCACGGCAACACAATTCCCCTATGGTAAGTTTGGCTAATTCATTGACGAGTCAGCGATTCTCCCGAGGTTTCACATTGATTGAAATTCTCGTTGTGATAGTGATTCTTGGGATTCTTGGGGCTGTAGTTGCACCGCAAATTTTGTCCCGCCCTGACAGCGCACGTGTTCAAGCTGCTCAGTTAGATTTACGCACACTTGCCTCAGCGTTAGAGATTTATCGCTTAGACAACTTTAATTATCCGTCATCTGACCAAGGTTTAGATGCATTAGTCGAGGCACCCAGCGGCTCTCCCGAAGCAAAAGGTTGGAACCCCGATGGATACATAAAAAAGCTACCTGAAGACCCTTGGGGAACGCCATACGTATATGAAAATATTGATGGTCGGATCAATTTGATTAGCTTAGGTGCAGATAGTGAGGAAGGTGGCGAAGGTAATAACGCTGATATCAGTTTAGATAACCTCTGAGTTCTCAACCATTAGACTCATGCTCGTTGAAGTAAAAAAAAATGCGCAAGGTTTTACGTTAATTGAAATCCTTGTGGTCATTCTTGTGATTGGCGTTGTTATGGGTGTCGTAGGGTTTTCATTTTCTAGTTCCAATAGCAGCTATGTAGTGAATGGCTTTGCCCAACGTTTAGCACAACGAATCGAGATGGTTCGTGGTCGCGCAATCCAATCCAATACGGAGTGGGGTATGTTCGTTGAGGAAGATGACTATCGATTTGCAAATTTTGATCAGTCAGCTGGGGAGTGGTTTGATTACACTATAAAGCCTTTTGCGAGCGAAACACTGAATTACACGGTGCGCTACCAAGTAGCGATTAGAGACTATCCAGGTCGCGTAGCTACCGATGACGATACAGACCTACCTGATATTGTATTTTTTTCTAGTGGTGAGGTGAGTCCGTTTGAGCTTACTTTGCGAGCCAATGAGTTAACTGGTACTTCATGGAAATTACAATCCGACGGCTTCTCAATAGTGAGGGCGGAGCGCGTAGACGAACAATGATTAGAACAGGCTTTACACTGATAGAGATGTTAATCGCAGTGGTAATCATTGGCATGGTTGGAACGGCTATTGCTACTGCCATTGGTGGCGTTGCAAACCAAACCTTTTCTTTGGAGCGAAAAACTGTAGCTAATTGGGTCGCTACTAACCAGATTGCGCAAATTCGAATCGAACAACGTAAACTGTCCAATGTTAGGCCTGAGGGTAAGATCAATGCTCAGGTCTACATGGCCCAACGACAGTGGGAGGTTGAAACGGTTACGCATGCAACAGATCATCCTTGGCTACGCCGCTTGGAAGTGGATGTATACGAGATCGCTGACGGAGAGCGTAAGGGGCCATATGACCATCTAACAGCATTTATAGGCCGCTATTGATGAAGAGCCGCCAGTCAGCGTTTACCCTTATTGAAATTCTTGTCGCACTTTTTATTTTTGCGTTGATTGCACTTATCAGCGGCCAGCTCCTATCGCGTACGATCAATGCGCAAGAGCAACTGCAAGATCGGGGTGATAGGTTAGCGCAGGTGAATAGGGCAATGCAGATACTTCAGCGCGACATATTGCAGTTAACGCATCGTTCTATCAGAAGCGCAGACGGTTTAGATGAGCTTGCACCTTTGATTGTTAATACTGATGGTTACATCGAGTTAACCCGAGTGGGGTGGCGAAATCCGCTTCAACATCGCCGCTCGGAGATGCAACGTATTAGCTACCGCCTTGACGATGAAAAGCTGGTGCGTGGTTATTGGCATACGCTGGATCGTGGATATGATGCGGAGCCGGCATGGCAAACACTACTTGAAGATGTGGCCGGGGTAGAGTTTTATGTTCTTGACAGTCAAAATGAAGAGCGCAAAATTTGGCCTCCACAGGGGCAGTTGGCCCAGCCCGCTATACCAACAGCAATTATTCTGCGTATCGAATTAGTACCCTTTGGAGTCATCGAGCGTATTTGGCAAGTACCCGTCGCTAATCCTGTTTCTAGCCCAAAATTTAATACTAACGCCAATTCTGGCCAGAGTTAGAGAATTGTCCAAGAAGACCCTCAATAGCAGATTCTCCCACTTTGTTCGTGCGGCGGCATCCGCTGCTCAACAATCTAAGTCGTTGGGCGAAAGCAGCAGCACATCTGCTAAACAGCGTGGTGTTGCGTTGATTAGTGTACTTTTAGTTGTCGCCATATTAGTGGCGCTGAGTACTCAACTACTTTCCAGCCATAACCTTGTTGTGAGTCAACATCAAAATAGCTTTGAACATAATCAAGCGCTGCAATATATCTATGGCGCAGAGGAGATGACGCGCCAACTCTTGTTTGACGACTTTAGTAATTCAGGACCGGGTGTAGACCACTTGCAGGAGTCTTGGGCTAAGGCTGTAATACCCTTTGAACTCGACGAAGGTGGGTTTCTGGAAGCTCAGGTTCGTGATCTGAATGGTTGTTTTAATGTGAATAGCCTAAACAGTGCAACAGGTGCAGATAATATAAAGCGCCTTAAACGCATGTTGCAGAAGCTTGGTGCAAACCCCGGCCTAGTTGACCTAATTAAAGATTGGCTGGACTTAGATCAAAGCGTTACTGGGTTCGGGGCAGAGGATAATATTTATCTCGGCTTGACACCTCCATATCGAGCGGCAAATCAACTGATGCAGCATATTTCGGAACTTTTTCTTTTAGACGGCATTAGTTCTGCGGACATCGAAGCAATATCACCCCACTTGTGTATTCTTCCGAATATGGAAAACAAGGTGAATGTAAATACCGCTGAATCCATATTTTTGTATTCTCTAGATCCCGGTATAGCATTTGATAATGCCGAACAAATAGTTGAGTCTGAACCAAGTTACACGGACGTAAAAACGTTTGTTGATGCAAATGCCGAATTCCAAGTAGTCGAACCGTTATTGAGTGTGACAAGCGAGTACTTTGAGCTGCACGCAAAGGTTCAGGTGGGCGAAAGCTCTATAAGTGTCGCTAGTTTGTTTTTTCGTAATCCTGATACCGGCGTTGTAACATTACTGCAACGAGACTTTGCGAAAACCTTTCAGTCAAATTTCGTAATTAATGTGGATGTGGGAGCATAGAGAAGAATAGTGGCAACGTTATTTGTTAGAGCTGTAATTCAAGAACCTGTTGGTAGTTTAATAACTACTGATACGTTACCAGTATCTTTTCATTGGCAGTTGCTCAATGGCGATGTTGTGCAAGCGGGGAAAAGTACGCCAGAGGAATTTTCTATACTTGGCGAAAAATATACACATTGGCCTGATTCGCCAGCGGACATAGTTGGCATTATTCCAGGCGATGAAGTTCTTTTGTTAGGATGTGAGGTGCCGGGTCGAACAGCCGCAACTATCAAGAAGGCTCTTCCGTTTGTCTTAGAGGAATTTGTCGCTGGAGAGATTGAAAGTCTTCATATTGCACATGGGAAAATTAAGCCAGGACAGCCTGTTCAAAATGCGCTTATAAGCAAACAAAGGTTAATGCAGTGGCAGGCTTGCTTTAGTGGGATAGGAGTGCGCCCGGGAGTAATAGTCTCAGAAAGCCAGTTGCTAACAACGGATACCAAAGCGTGTACGCTGGTTTTTATCGATTCTGAAGTTTTGATTGTCACAGAAGATGAGAGTGCGAGTGTTGCACGGTCGGAGCTTATTGGTTTTTTGCTCAATATGGANNTGGAAAAAGTTATCTGCGTGGAAGGGCAGCTAACGGATATTGAAGTCAGCCAGCTTGATACCGGTTTGAAAGTTGAGAACGTTAAACAACATCACTTTGACTATTTACTCTCACGTTTTGAAAAATCAGCCCAGATTAATTTGCTACAAGGTGAATTCAAGGTAGTCGCTTCATCCAGTGAGCCCACTAAAGCAGTGGCCGGTATCGCCGGTATGTTATGCATTTGGTTTGTCGTGGCAATAGTATGCTTTGCCGTTGAAGGTTACTGGGCCGAGAGTCGGGCAGATATGCTGGAGGAGCAAACATCATCTTTATATGCAGAATATTTTCCTGAAGATAGTGTGCCTGTAACTACGGGACAGCTCTCGCGTCGACTAAAAGCGAAGTTAGGTACTGCATCTGACACTGAAGATAATCCACAGGGTTTTGTAGATCTTTTGTCTCGAGTATCGGCTGGATTTACTGGTGCGGATAAAATCCAATCTTTACGCTTTAATCGTCGGCGTATGCAGTTAACTTTTGAAATTCTCCTGCCGGGGTTCAATGAATTAGATCCGTTGAAAGAAAGGTCTGCTGAGCAAGGTGTAATAATCAACGTTAACAATGCAGATAACGATGGAACCAGTGTTAGGGCGAGACTGTCAGCGGAGTACCAATAGTGAGTAGATTAACTTTTATATTCGAGAATGTCCGCAATAGTAAAGTAGGTGTCTGGTATGCGGAAAAGAGTGTTACTGACCGCCGAGTAATTTTGGCCATTGGAATACTTTGCCTTACTTCAGCAATCTACATAGGCGGCTGGAAACCATTAATAGAGTACCGTGAAACGCAATCGTCGAGATTTGATAGGGCCCAAACCTTAGTAGATTGGACGATACTAAACAGGCAAGAATTGCTGGCCAGTAGCCGCAATAAGTCGCCGTTGTCAACGCAAAAGTCTTTGCTTCCATTAGTAACAGCGAGTGCTAAACAGATGCAGCTGAAACTCAATAGGCTGCAGCCCGAACAGGATGGTAGTGTCAGCGTTACTTTACAATCTCAGTCATTTGACCGCGCTTTGGCGTGGATTGTTGATTTGGAGAGCAATCAAGGGCTGTTGATTGACCGTATCAGTGTTGATCGTACCGTGAATGTTGGATTGGTGAATATTCAGCTGCGCATCCAGTAAACCTAACGGGGGCCGCGGTAAGGTGGGTCATATATGGAGGTTTGGTGATGACTCCTTTTTGCTAGGGATTACTCTGTTTACTCAATTTAACATAATATAGATTATGCGCATAAAACGAGAATTTGGCGAACACTCGGATATCTGCCGCTTTTGGCGTATGGCCGCTAGCTGAAGGCATTTTAGCCCACTTTCACAAGTCTACCGTTGGGTCTTTCGAACAATGCGTGTACGTGATTAGCCGCATAGTTTTCTATTCCTAATAATTTTCCGGCAATAGTTCTATGCTTAGCTTTTTTCACCTTAGAAGTCAGTTAGAGGAACCGCAGATTATGTTTGGATGAGTTCTGAGATTACGCCGAACCTTGCGATCAGTATATCGTCTAATCGTTAACTCAAACCTACGTCTGACAACTATTCTTTTTGGCCAATTACGTTCCTGCTAGTGCCGGCTTCATAGTCGCAGCAAAATGGTCGCACTTAACCAGCAAGTCTATTTCTCTGAGCACGCCTGCACCGGTGAACTATCACGTGTAAACCTATGCTGTAAAACTTTCTGGTCTTAGACTTAGATTTAGTAACCAAAAAAAAAGCGGACGTTAAGTCCGCTTTTCTTCTTCATCGGCAATTGCCTATGTCTGTCTGTAAGACTAAGGCTAGAGTCCCAACACCAACTTCGACATGATGTTGCGCTGAATCTCATTTGATCCTGCGTAGATGCTCACTTTACGAGTATTAAAATACTCTTGTGCCACCCCATTGGAAGCTTGCGGTCCAATACTCTGAAAGTTATCACCCGGTGCCGGTGTGGAGGTATCTAGTGGCGAAGCATAGTTACCGGTAATTTCCAAAGCTAGCTCTGTTACCGACTGTTGCAGTTCTGATCCTCTAGTCTTCAACATTGAGCTCTCAGGGCCAACATTTTGCCCAGCGGCTAAGGCGCCCAAAATTCGGAATTCGGTGAACTCCATAGCCAAAATTTGAACCTCTACGTCGTTGAAACGCTTTAGGAATTCCGCATTTTCGGCGTAAGTTGAACCGTAGCCGTCCTGCTCTGCTGCAGCTACTTGACGTAAGTGAGCCATTGCCCCTTTCAGTGCCGGTGAATAGGCGTTGCCGCGTTCAAACTCAAGCAGGTACTTAGCACAAGTCCAGCCCTTGCCCTGCTCGCCTACCAAATTTTCTTTTGGCACTTTAACGTTGTCAAAGTAGACCATATTGATTTCTTGGAAATTTTCAGCTGGCGTATCTAACGTAACGATAGGCTTAACACTGATGCCTGGTGTTTTCATATCCATAAGAATGAAGCTGATGCCCATTTGACGGATATCCTCGTTACTTGTTCTAACCAAGCAGAACATCCAGTCAGCGTGCTGGGCTAATGTAGTCCAAGTCTTCACACCGTTGACCAAGTAATGGTCGCCCATATCTTCTGCTTTGGTCTTTAGTGAGGCCAAATCTGAACCAGAGCCTGGTTCGGAGTATCCCTGACAAAACCAAACGTCAGAGTTAAGTATTGGGGGTAGGAATTTTGCTTTTTGCTCATCAGTACCAAATTTCATGATTACCGGTGCAACCATGCTCATGCCGAAAGGTATCACACCTGGGGCACCTACTTTGGCGCGCTCTAAATCCCATATGTAGCTTTGGGTTGGAGTGAATGCTGCGCCACCGTGCTCTGCTGGCCAGTTAACTGCTGCCCAGCCCTTCTCTGCTAGGCGTTTTTGCCAACCTACTAAGTCATCTTTTGATAGTTTGCCTAATGCGCTGCGTGCTTTCTTGTCGCGCATTTCTTGTGGCCATGCAGTTTCAAGGAAAGACTGCACGTCTTGTTGAAAGTCACGGTCTTCTTGTGAAAATGATAAGTCCATTACAACTCCAAGTTTTTGATACGTATTTAAGTGTATTTATCTGGCTAACGAACAGATGTGAATTATCTGTTCGATGACCCCAAATTTTGTTCTAGTTACTTAGTTTCTCGCTTGGTCTATTAACGATTTACCGACCACACGAATTGCCAACGTTTCTTCAGCGCCCTCGAATATAGAAAGAACGCGAGCATCTGCGAAATATCTGCTAACGGCTACTTCTTCCGCGTAACCCATGCCGCCGTGTAACTGTACACCCTCTCGGGTTACCCATTCAGCGGCTCGGCAAGAGAACAACTTTACTAAACTTGCCTCCATTTGCCCAAGGCCTTTGTCCATTAAACCAGCGACGTGCGCAGTAAACTCTCTAGAAACACTAATCAGTGCGCCCATTTTAGCCAATTTCGCTAGAGACAGCGGGTAACTAGACACTGAGCGCCCGAATACCTTTCTGTCTTGAGTGTAGGTCTTACTTTCTTCGAAGGCCGCGCGCATTAAGCCACATGCTCGTGCCGCAGTCTGCAAGCGACCGCCCATAAATCCGCGCATTGTAAAGTAGAAGCCTTTACCAAGGCCCGCTTCACAGCCGATCAAGCAATCATCGGGAACAAAAAAGTTATCGTAGAACATTTCATATGAATGCATGCCACGATAGCCCAAGGTAGGAATAGAACGACCGGTCATGCGCCCACCGCTGTCCTGTTCATATTCAAAGTCATGGCCTGTGTACGCGGGCTTCTCAACGATGAACAATGACAAGCCTTTATGGGCTGGTTTGATGTCTTTATCTGTCCTGGCTAGGACTAACAGAGCACCTGCTGCACCTGCATAGGTGCACCATGTTTTACCGCCATTTAATAGCCACCCGCCTTCAGTTTGGCTTGCGCTTAGCGCAACGGAGGCCACATCAGAGCCTGTATTGGGTTCAGTTACCGATACAGCGCAGAGTGTGTCGCCGCTAGCAATTGCTGGCAGCCACTTGGCTTGCTGTTCTTCCGTACCACCTTCCATCAAAGCTCTAGCCATAATCTCAGGCCGCGTGATTAAGCTGCCCGCAGCGCCTAAAGAGCCTCTGGATAACTCCTCGGTAACTAAAACCATTCCCATGCTGTCCTCTTGGGTATCTGGTTTCAGGCCGCCAAAACGCTCAGGAATACTCAAGCCAAATACGCCCATTTGTTTGAGTGGTTCGAGAATCTCATCTGGAACTAGCAAATCCTTGCGATGAATGTCTTCTGCCAAGGGCATTACTACGTCTTCGGCGAAACTTCTGAAGGTGTCGCGGATGATGCGCTTGTCTTCGTCAACGTCACTTTCAGGTAGACCTTCATCTAAAAATTCTTGTCCCAACGACGTCACGTACTCTGGTGCAAGGTAGTCTTGCAGCGATGTTAAATCGGGCAGTTCGTTCCCTTCCAAGCCATAGGTCTTGGGGCGGACCGCGAATTTCTGCGTGATAGAAGTCACTACGTCAGCAATGAAATAATTGGCAATTTTCGCTAAATTTGGATTGGTTTCGGCGCTAGATAATACTGTTCTGGCAGCCAGAAGGTCTGCTTGCGCAAATGATAAGTTGTACAGTTCTATTTGTTCTTGATCCAAATCTCCTTGCAAGAAAGCGCAGGATTTTCGGATTAAAGTCTCGATTTGGTCTAGGACCGCGGTAAATTCACTATTATTCATGGGGCGCAGTATGCCCGTTTTTAACCCTCTGAGGAACAAAACGCTCGGAGCTTTTAGTTCACCTTTGTGTAGACACATTTTTATCTATTTTTGGGGTGAGAAATAATAGACAAAATTTCTAAGATCGTTGCAGCAGTCCATGCGATAGGCAATAGTAGCAAGTCCAATCTTTGCGAATATTCCAAATGATAGAGCAGGTCACCGCGTACTTTCTTCAATTGCAGTCTTCTATTTGCGCTAACCTGGCGGCGGCAGACGGCGCTGCTGAATTTTCAATTGAGCAGATTAGCCCGCCAGCTGGTGGCTTGGCCCAGCCAAGGGTGTTGGCTGATGGTGCCCATATCGAAAAAGCCGCTGTGCAGTTTACTCATTCGGTGGGCGCGTCTCTACCACCGGCGGCTACAGCGCGGAATCCACATCTAGCAGGCTGCCCTTTTCAGGCAACCGCAATTTCACTCATAGTGCATCCGCGCAACCCTCACGTACCCATAACTCACATGAATTTGCGCTTTTTTTATGTCGAGGCTGATGAGCCCTCTTGGTATTTTGGCGGCGGTTACGACCTAACGCCATGCTATCCGGTAGACGAAGATATAGTGCTCTGGCATAGCGCTGCTCGGGCAGCAACGGGTGACCATTACCCTGCCATGAAAAATGCCTGCGATGAATACTTTTATCTCTCCCACAGGGGCGAAACTCGCGGGGTTGGCGGCATCTTCTTTGATGATTGGACCGAAGGCGGTTTTGAGCAAAGCCTGAAATTCGTTAAAGGTGTCGGTGATTCTTTTGAACCCACCTACTTACCTATCTTCCATGGACGTATGAATACGCCTTTCACAGAGCAAGAGCGAGATTTTCAGCTTTATCGCCGTGGGCGCTACGCAGAATTTAACTTGGCGTTAGATCGCGGTACTGCTTATGGGTTGCAAAGTGGTCGTAGGGTTGAATCTGTACTTGCTTCGCTTCCCCCGTTAGTCAAGTGGGTATACAACTACCAACCTGAAGCCGGTAGCCGTGAGGCACGGCTTACTGAACATTACTTAAAGCCACAAAATTGGCTAAATAATGACATACAAATCAGCTAGATANAGCGGTAATTTAAANTTATTCTACTATGCTTAACCGATCCTCTACGCCGTTTACACTGCCCGTCTCTCCAGTAATTCGTAGTGCTTTTTGGCGGGCATAATCCGACGGCACGCGACCACTGAGTGTGACCACGCCCTTGTCTACTGAAACGCCTATTTTTAACCCTTTAACCTCTGGGTCATTGAGTAAACGAAGTTTTACTGCGGCTTTTATTTGAACGTCGTCAGTGAACTCCCCTACAGTTCTCTTTGACCCATCGCTGTAAGCTTGGCATCCAAGCAACATTCCTAATAGCACCCAAGTGCAAATTAAACGAACAGCACGCATATCTATATCCTTATCCAGTGACGCGGTTAGAATGCAAGATTGAATCACGGGGAGATTAAAATGCAACCAGATCTGCAAATACTTGCTACAGGCTTACAGTTTCCTGAGGGTCCCATTGCTATGCCCGATGGTTCAATTTTACTCGTGGAAATTGAACGAGGTACGCTTTCTCGTGTAAGCAATGGTCAGATTGATGTGGTAGCCCAGCTTGGAGGTGGTCCTAACGGCGCTGCCATAGGCCCTGATGGAGCGTGCTATATCTGCAACAACGGTGGCTTTGAGTGGATAAAAGTTGGTGATAAGACCTATCCCGGCGAGCAACCGAGCAATTATAGCGGTGGCAGGATCGAGCGCGTAGATTTGGTCAGCGGGGCGGTGCAAACCCTTTACTCCGAATGTGATGGCCAGCCATTACGCGGACCCAATGATATCGTTTTTGATTGCACTGGCGGCTTTTGGTTCACAGATCATGGTAAGACAAGGCCGCGAGATCGTGACCGGACCGGGGTGTTTTATGCACAACCTGACGGGGCATCTATCTCAGAGGTAATTTTTCCAATGGAGGCCCCTAATGGTATTGGCCTTTCCGCTGATGAAAGGACTGTATTTGTCGCTGAGACCCCTACGGGCAGAGTTTGGGCATATGATTTGGCCGGCCCAGGGCAATTGGCAAAAGCTAACAATGCGAAACGGCTACTTACTGGGCGTGATGGTCATTTTATGTTCGACTCCTTAGCGATTGACGCTAATGGCGATGTCTGTGTTGCAACGCTTTTAGATGGAGGCATCACCACCCTCTCCGATAATGGCGTTGCGCCAAAATTTGTGGCCATGCCAGATCGTATTACAACTAATATCTGCTTTGGCGGCAAAGACCTGAAGACCGCGTATATTACTTTATCATCCACCGGCCAGTTGGTTGCCATGGACTGGCCAATTGGCGGTTTGCCACTTAATTTTCTCAATAGGTAGTTTGCCCGATGCTAAGACTCATTTTTGCGCTGTTAGTTATTTCCGCTGTGGGTATTGGCAAAGTCGCGTTGGCGGAGAATCCTGCCCAAGAGCGCCTTCATATTGTTATTCCCGCTGGGCCAGGAGGTGGGTTAGACGCTACTGCTAGGGCCATTGGGCGGGCATTGGTGAGCAATGAACAGGTGGTTCGAATGAGTTATGAAAACCGTACCGGCGGCGGTGGCGGTAAAGCGATGGCTTATTTCGTTGAATCTGCAGATTCGTTAACGGATACGCTTTTGGTCAATTCTACTCCCCTACTGATTCGCTCGCTTCAAGGCCTATTTCCTCATTCCTACAAAGATTTAACGCCAATTGCTGGGTTGATAGCAGACCCCGGGATCATTGCAGTACGCGCTGATTCGCCCTTCAAAACGTGGGCCGACGTGGTGTCAGCGATGCAAAAAAAGCCAGGTAAACTATTTTTCGGTGGCGGCTCTGTTAAGGGTAGCTTGGATCATATTATTTTGTCCTTACTCGTAGAAAACGCAGGTATTGCGCCCCGCAGTGTGCGTTATTTGCCCTACGATGGTGGCGGTAAGGCTATGCTGGCACTACTCAGTGGTGAAGTAGATATCATGGTTAGTGGCCTTGGCGAGACGCTTTCACAGCAAAAAGCAGGCAGTATTCGACTGCTTGGAATGACCGCAGAAAACGCTAACCCTAACTTTTCTGATGTCCCCACCTTTAAGTCGCAAGGGGTTGATGTGGTTTTTTATAATTGGCGCGGTTTGTTTGCGCCTATTTCCACCACTGCGCAAAAACGCGCACTCTGGATTGATGTTATAGCAGACACGATGGGTAGCGCAGCATGGCAACAGCAAATGCTACGCTATGGGTGGCAGCCGCTGTTTCTGCCCGGACCGGAGTTTTCCCAATATTTAGCTGATCAGGAAACTGAGTTGCAAAATGTGCTCATGCAATTAGGCCTAGTGCGGTAGGTATAACTTATAGTGATTTATCGCAGTATTTTAGTTTCGTTACTCGCCATTGGCATAGGTTATGTGGTCATCGCATCTCAGATCGCTTTAGACCCCTGGAGTGAAATGGACGCGATAAATTCCAGAACCCTACCCTACTTTTACGGTTCGGGTTTGGCGCTATGTGCGCTAGTTTTGTTGTTACAAAGGCCGGTTGCGCTAGAAGTTTCCGGGCGAATACTGCCACTAGGTTTGGTCTGCCTCGTTATCGTGGCCTTCATTTCATTATTGCAATATGCAGGTTTATGGTGGTCTTTAGCTGCTTTATTGGTCGCGAATATGCTCATTATGGGTGAAAGGCGCCTACCGATTCTTTTTGGGGTTTCACTTGGCGTACCCCTTGTCGGCTGGGGCTTAGTTGAGCAATTGCTTGAAATGGTAGTCCCTCTATAGACATGCTCGAAGGAATAATGACAGGCGTTGCCACCGCGTTAACACTTAGCAATTTGAGTTGGGTGATATTTGGCTGTATTGCAGGCACCTTAATTGGCATGATTCCAGGGTTGGGACCCATTAGTGCCATCGCTCTGATGATCCCTATTTCCTATTCGTTAGACCCCGCAGGCGGCTTGATCATGATGGCTGGTGTTTATTATGGCGCGGTGTTTGGTGGTTCTACTTCCGCAATTTTGATCAATGCGCCAGGGGTCGCCAGTACTGTAGCTACAAGCTTCGCCGGTTATCCATTAGCGCGCTCTGGTAAAGCAGGTAAAGCTCTGGCTATAGCAGCCTATGCCTCCTTTTTTGGCGGCACTTTGGGCGCTGTTTTGTTGTTGTTCTTTGCTTCTACTCTGGCGCTTTTTGCACTACAAATTCAAAGCCCCGAATATGCAGCGCTAATACTTTTCGCCATGACAAGTATTGTGGTCTTTGCCCAAACTGGTCAACGCATACATAGCGCCGTGACGCTTTTACTGGGGTTGATGCTAGGCACAGTAGGTACTGATCAATTGGGCGGCGTGCAACGCTTCACCTTTAATCAAATTGATTTAGCCGACGGGATTCACTTCGTCCTTTTGGTGATGTCGACATTTGCCTTAGCCGAAGCATTTAGGCTTTTTATAGTGCAGTCGCCGCAAACCGAGCAAAAAGTATCTATGCGCGATTTAAAATTACCTAAATCTGAAGTTCGCAGACTGACTCCAGTAGCTGGTAGAAGCGCTGTATTAGGCTTTATTGTCGGCGTTATGCCGGGCGCGGGCGCGACGTTGGCTAGCTTTTTTGCGTACGACCTAGAAAAACAGATTGGTGATAAAAGTTTAGAAGCTGGACTCACCGCCCCTGAAGCGGCGAATAATGCGGCCTCTACCGGCTCTTTTGTCCCTCTGCTAAGTTTGGGCATACCTGGCTCTGGCACCTCTGCCGTTTTACTTGGCGTCATGCTCGCTTATGGTCTGCAGCCTGGACCAACCCTTATCGTTGACCAACCCGAAGTTTTTTGGGGAGTTATTATTTCGATGTATGTAGGTAACTTACTGTTATTACTACTTAATTTGCCGCTTATTCCTTATCTTGCAAGGCTCATCAACCTACCCGGTCAAGTGTTGCTCCCATTGGTTATCGGCTTTTCTCTTCTTGGTGTCTTTCTGACCACGTTTAGTGTTTTTGACTTAGGCCTTATGCTTGCATTTGCGTTGGTAGCTGGCCTACTCAGAGCCTACGGGTTTCCCTTGGCACCTATGCTTTTAGGGTTTATTTTGAGTAGCCTATTCGAAGAGAATTTACGCAGAGCATTGTTATTGAGCTCTGGAGAAATAGGTTATTTGGCAGATCGACCCATTACTCTCATAATCTTAATCATCTGTCTGTTAATTTGCTTCATACCGCTATGGAATCGGCGCCTCGCATGACATACCATAGCGCCTTTAACGCAAGCTAGAATTTGAGGGGCATCATGCGTAGACCTTTTGGTAGAGGAAGAGACGAAGAAGGAACAGAGGCAATTAACCTTACGCCTATGTTGGACGTGGTTTTTATCATGCTAATTTTCTTCATCGTAACAGCAACCTTCGTGAAAGAAGTGGGCTTGGATGTAAATCAGCCGGACGAAGACAAGCCGAAGACTGTTGATCCGAATAAAAAGAGCATTGTGGTCAAGATCACGAAGCGCGATAGAATTCAAATCGCGAAGCGCGATATCGATCGCCGTGCCGTTCGGGCGAATATTGAACGTCTTCATGCGGAAAATCCTGAAGCGCCGGTTATAATTCAGCCCCACCCTGATTCAACTACTGACTTGATGATTCATATCATGGACTCGGCTCGGCAAGCGGGTGTTTATAACGTTTCTCTAGCAGCCCAATAACGAAGATATTGGGTAGTCGACAGGCTACTAAATGACTAATCAACCAATGCGAACCTGCCTTGGTTACTTTAGAAAGACCGGTGAACCGGTCTTTTTTTTGCCTGTAGTTTTTTTGTTGGAGATCTCTTTTTCGACTTTTGGGTGAATTTGATATGCAAATAGACCTTCGTAGTGACACGGTTACTCAACCCTCTCAGGCGATGAGAGATGTTATGCGTGATGCACCAGTGGGTGACGATGTATATGCAGAAGATCCGAGTATCGCAGCTCTAGAGTCCTATGCCGCCGAACTGCTGGGCAAGGAGGCTGCTATATTTGCTCCCTCTGGTACCCAGTCCAATTTGCTTGGCTTACTGGCGCATTGCCAGCGTGGTGATGAGTACATTGTCGGCGCAAATGCACATACGTTTCGTTATGAGGGCGGCGGTGCCGCTGTGTTGGGCAGTATTCAGCCTCACAGCTTGGCGATGGATCAAGACGGTTGCTTAAGCTTGGATGATATTCGCAGTGCAATTAAACCAGATGATATCCATTTTGCCTGTACCAAAGTGGTGTGCCTTGAAAATACCCATGCGGGTACTCCACTACCTGCTGACTATCCTCTCAAGGTTCGGCATCTTTGTGACGAGTTTGGCTTGGCGCTTCATTTGGACGGTGCGCGCTTGTTTAACGCAGCCGCGGCGCAACAGGTAAGCCCCGCGCATATTGCAGAACACTTCGATTCAGTGTCTATATGTTTATCAAAGGGCCTGGGCGCGCCGGTGGGTTCGTTACTGGTCGGCTCGAGGGATCTGATAAAACTTGCGCGCAGGTGGCGCAAAGTTTTAGGCGGCGGTATGCGCCAAGGTGGCATCATCGCCGCAGGAGGTCTGCACGCCCTAACCCATCATTTAAACGATTTGATTGAGGATCATCGGAGGGCTGAGCGCATAAGTGAGGTTCTGGTAGGTAAGTTCGGTTCTGATGCCGTACGCAATGCAACCAATATGATTCACCTTAACCTACCTGTTCCAACTTATAGGAAACTTGCGGGCTGGTTAACTGACAAAGGTATCTCTGTGGGCAGACCTAGGTGGGTTTTTCACCGTGACATTGATGCTGCCGCTGAGCGCAAGTTATCTGAGTGCATTAACGAATTTCCGCGCTAGGCAGCTCAAATACGGCTTACAAGTGCAACGATTGCGCCAGAGACTAAGGTCACCACAGTACCGCTTATAACTGAGCGCGGTGCAATTTGTAGATACTCTGCCTTACGCTCTGGCACAAGTACGGATAGACCGCCCAGGAGAATACCTAAACTACCAATATTAGCGAACCCGCAAAGTGCATAAAGTAAAATAAGCCGGCTTTGTGGTGAAAATAATTCCGAGTTTTGGGCTAACTGGATGAATGCGACTAGTTCATTGAGCACCAGCTTAGTCCCCAGTAAAGCCCCAGCAGGTATTGCTTCGCTCCAAGGGATACCGATAAGCCATGCGATCGGAGCAAAACACCAGCCCAGAATTTGCTCAATGGAAAAACTTTGACCATCAATAACAATGTTACTCAGCAATATATTTGCCAAAGCAACGAAGCTGATCAAAACCAACAGCATCGCGCCAACATTGATGGCAAGAGACAGACCATCTTTTGTACCTTGGCTCAGTGCATCCATGGACGACGAGTAAATTAAATCGACTTTGCTATCGGTGTGGGCACTCTCTTGGGTCTCGGGGATAAGGATTCGAGAAATATAGATAGCACCAATCATATTGATCATTGAGGCACCGAGAATATGACCAATGATGCCAGGCAAAACACCGTCTAGAATGGATGCAAATAACACCATGACACTGCCGGCGACAGTAGACATGCCTAGTGACATGACGGTGAAAAACTCAGACCGTGTAAGGCCAGCAAGATAGGCGCGAATAACTAGTGGAGTTTCGACCATGCCTAAAAAAAGACTTGCAGCGCTAGCTGTAGCAACGCTGCCGCTAACTTTTAGAGACTTCTGTAACCCCATACTCAAAACACGGACAATGGCTGGTAGCACCTTCCAGTGCCACAGCAGTGCCACAATGACGGAAAATACAATAACTTGGGGAAGTACTCGAAAGGCAAAGAGATAAGGCGCCGGGTTGCCATCGAGGTCTGTCGGAAAACCCCCGCCCCCCAAATAGCCAAAAAGAAATTCTGTTCCCGCTCGAGTAGCTTGCTCAATTGCACTGATAAAGTAATTCAGGCCCAGTAAAAAATCTGTAATCCAAGGCACACGCAATAAGATTAAGGCCAACAGAAACTGGATAAATAGCCCCGTTGCGACGAATTGCCATGAGATAGCCTGTCGCCGTTCACTGAAAGCCCAGCAAGCCGCTAAAAGCACCACGATACCCAAAATTGCCTGCATGTTAACTAATCACAAAAATTGTTAAGACGTATTCGCCTTGAATCTGCCAGTACCCGGTACCAGAGTTTAACGCACGGTTGGCGGCGTGATGGCCCAAATATTCAATAGTGAATGTTTGGCGCGACCAATCTACTGTAATTGTCGCTTCATGAAAGCCAATAAATTGCCCGCCGATTGGAAATATTGCTTTGTAGCCAGACTCTTTGGCAGAGAATAAAACGGTGGGGGCTACATTAGCCGCCTCTTCTGGTAAGGATGATAGGTGCTTTTGTTCACTTTTGGTAAATAGTGCATCAAAAAGCTTTTCTTTAACCCTGTCCGTGCGCTCAATATCGACGCCAATACCCTTTTGCTCAGTCGTAATGGTCGCTACAGCTGCTATATCACAGTGACTAATGCTGCCACGGTAAGATGCAGAGGGCCAAACGGGTGTGCGCTCTAACCTCAGGATGGGTGCAGGTTTTAAGTCAAGGACCTCTTGGCAACGGTGGGCGCAATGACGGCCGCTAGAAAACTCGAACTGACGCTTTTCTGCCATAGAATCTATGTAAGCCCCCTCCCCATCAAGTAACAGGCTTCGGTAATCGCTTATGGGTGCAATTGCCAATGCGGCCCCGCTTAAGTGCGGGAGTCCATCGGTTATGGACATCAAGTCTGGGTGTTCGCAAGCCAGTCGCAATGCTCTTTAGTCCTAAATCTCAGATGCCTAAGTATACACAGCCTAGTGGCCTCAATTTAACAAATTGAATCAGAGGATTAGATATGGATAACGGCAATTGAGGACGAAAAAGTAGAGTAACAATGCGCGCTCTTTAGTAACATTCTTGTTCACAACATACACCCTGCCTTGTATTTGCAGGTAACTGCAGATTTTTACGATTGAGAGTTTTTTTGATGGGCAAGATTATATTGCTAAATGGATGTTCCAGCTCTGGCAAGACGACGCTGGCAGTTAAATTACAGCAATTACTGCAAGAGCCCTACCAGCACATGGCGTTGGATCAATTTCGTGACGGTATGCCCAGTCGTGTGCGCGGTTTGAATTCTCCTGCCGGAGATCCGGGCGCATCAGGGCTAAATGTTGTGCCGGCACAGCAAAATGGTAAATGGGTGACACAAATACAATTTGGTGATTATGGCGAGAAGGTTTTAAAGGCAATGCGCCGGTCGATTGCAAGGTTTGCGGAAATGGGCTGCAACGTAATTGTCGATGATTTGCTGTTTAAGCGTGAATATCTTGAAGACTATATGAGCGTATTGAATCCTGAAAAAACTTGGTTCATTGGTGTTAAATGCTCATTGGATGTTGTTTTAGCCAGAGAAGCTTTACGCCCCGGGCGATTTCCTGGCACCGCGGTTTCCCACTATGAACAGGTCCACGAACACGGCTTAGGTTACGACCTTGAGGTTGATACAAGTGCCGCTACGCCAAGACAAGTTGCGCAATCAATTGTTGATCGGATAACCACGCCTCCACGTGCGTTTACTCAGTCGCAAAGTCCAGCCTAAAAATATCCGCGACCTCTTTACCTTTTTTTCTTTCTCGCGACACATATGCAGTTGTCGCTGAATTTCTAGCAAAGGTGATGGCTTCTCTTTGACCAATAAAGGGTAGCTTAATGGTAACTGCCGGTTGAGATAAGTCGGCCCTGTTCAGTAGGTAGGCGTTTTGCATAGTTGTTACTAATAAGTTATTTCCGCTGCTTGTCATTCCCGTGGGCATGCCCATATAAGGTCCAGCTGCTCCAAATAGCCGTGCCTCTTCTGGGCTTGGCCTAGGAATTGAGTCGATGATGGCTATTTTTTCGGCCACTATAACTTCGTCGTTTGAATCATTCATATGCTTAAGGGGTATTCTGTAGAGCTCGTTAGGAGCCAGCCGCTTAGTCATTAACAGTATTTCTCCGCGACCAACATCGACTGCAACCGCTTCACAATCTCTCGGCCCATCAGGATAACGAAATTTTTGTTGCCACACGGCTTCAATAGGGGTTTCGTTGCTTTGCGTTAGATCTGGCTCGGGCACCACTAGTAATGATGCGTAGGGACGCCAGCTGAGATTGTCGCCAACATCAGCTATGAGTAGATAGGCTGTGTCATCAAAAACAAAACTATCCATAGCCTCCCAATCTGTTGGTTCCGGGAGGTTTATAGCCCATTCTCCCAAATCACCACCCGCCGTAGTCATGGCAAAAATCCGAGCTGAATCACCACTGTCATTGATTGACCACAAAACGTCGTCGGTCAAGTTGCTGCTGGCGAGCCCACTGGATTCATTCAATGCTATTTCTTCAATATCACCCATCCACTTAGACTGAGCAAAGAAGTTGCTGGAGTTTAGCGGTCTAAGAGGATTTTCTTCAGGGTCAGGTTGAAATACGGCATTCCCCAGATTTGATAGATCATAGCCCTTGTACCAAACAGTGATGGCACCGCCAACAGCGATTAGTATTCCTGCCAGTAACAGTAGTGATAAGACTCTTATAGTGGATTTAAACATTTTTTTGCTTTGTACGAAGACGTAATATTTCTACGCTGGTCATCTGGTCGATTGATTCGTTAGTATCCTTAATGAACATTGATCTGACAACTTTATGATCGCAATTAGGAGCAGAATAATTCACACCGAAGATAACGATAGAGACCCGGCCAAACCGGGCGAGGGAAAAGGCGAAATTGGCGCATTTGCTGAGCTTTTGGCAGGTTCTAAGCGTATTGTGTTTTTTACTGGCGCTGGAATTAGTACAGAATCTGGTATTCCAGATTTTCGTAGCCCCGGTACTGGTCTGTGGACCAAAATGCAGCCTATTCAGTTTCAAGATTTTATTGGCTCGGAAGAAATGCGTTTGGAGTCTTGGAAGCGCAAATTCTCCGGGGATCAAGTAATGCTCAAAGCTGAACCTAACGAGGGTCACTATGCAATTCTAGCGCTAGATCAGCTTGGTAAATGCGCTGGCGTGATTACTCAAAATGTCGACAATCTACATCAAAACTCTGGCTTGGCTGAGGATAAAATTGTTGAGCTGCACGGCAATGCAACTTATGCCTCTTGTTTGAGCTGTGGGCTGCGTTACGAGCTAGCAGAGCTTAAAGCAGAGTTTGAGAAAAACCAAAGCGTTGGTGCGTGCCATAAATGCTCTGGAATATTAAAGACTGCGACCATTTCATTTGGTCAGTCCATGCCGGAAATTCCTATGCAACGAGCTACCGCTATGGTGGAAGCCTGCGATTTACTTATAGTATTGGGTTCATCTCTAACAGTTTATCCCGCAGCTGGATTTCCTGAATACGCTAAACAGTTGGGAGCCAAGCTGGTCATTATCAATCGTGAAGATACGGGTTTGGAAAACACTGCTGATTTAGTAATTCAGCGGCAAATTGGTTGGGTGATGCAACAAGCGTTAAAGCTTTTGTAATTGTTAAGTTGTTATACCTATAGTGCCGCTAAGCCTACACCATTATTTTGTTTCAAAACGTGTTCAACGCTCATTTGAACGCCTGTGTGATCAAAGCCCGCAGTTGCAGACGCGTTGGTTGCAGATGGGTGTTGCGGACCGTTCCCTGAATTATTACGACTTAAACAAATTGATTGGGGAGGAATTGCTGCCTCGAGATCTATGTTTGCTGGCTGGCCGTCAATTTCAGATTAGCGAATATGGTATTTTAGGTTACGCGATGAAAAGTGCTCAGACGCTTTCCCATGCATTGCGCCTGGCCGCCAAATACTATCCTACAGCTTCGCCACTATTAGATGTGAAATTCGCGATTGAAGGAGATTCTTACCAAGTGATATTGGAAAACACTTCATCGCCTAGCGCAGATGTGTTTTTGCTGCTTGTAGAAGAGTTGATGGCTAGCTTTCCCCAAGTTATTTCTCAACTCACAGGGGAAGAGATTTTTGCGCAAAAGATTGAATTGTCATATTCAGACACAGGACACCAGCAAAGTTACCAGAAAGTATTTAACTGTCTGCCCAATTTTGGAGCCAATAGGTGCATTTTCTCAATCCCTCTTAGGGCACTTGATCTACCGCTGTTGGCTACAGATGCTAATATGCTGGAGTTACTGGATCGTCGCTGCCAAGACTTACTAGATTATGGCGGCGAAACGAAAGGTCTGAGTCAGCGTGTTACGCGCTTACTTTTACAACAACTTGCCTCGGTGAACAGTGCAAACGATGTCAGTAGCTTGATGAACATTAGCGAGCGGACGTTGCGGAGAAATTTGGCTAAAGAAAATACTTCATTTCAGGCGCTTTTAGACGATGTTCGTCAGCGTTTTGCAGAAGACTGTTTGCGTACCACTACCCTCTCGGTTCAGGAAGTCGCCGAACTGGTAGGTTATACTGAGGCATCAAATTTCCGCCGCGCTTTTTACCGTTGGACGGCCCAAACTCCTGACAATTTCCGCATCGGTGCAGTGGCGATCCAACAATCCTCGGCAGCGCAAGTATAGTGAGTGTAGAGGTTCTTCCAACGACCATTGTGGTGTTGTCTGCGCAAATTCGCGCGCTGCTTCCAGAGTGGCTGCAGTATTCTTTGCATGACTTTGAATTTCTTTCCGGGGGCTATAGCAACGAAAACTATGCTTTTTCGGTAGATTTTGGCGCGTCGAGAAAAAGCTATGTTTTGCGTCTGCCCAAAGTACAACAACCCTTCGTGAATCGTGAGCTGGAAGCTCGTTGGTATGATGTGCTTCCCGATCACATTGGAGTTAAACCCGTCGCGTTAGATACCGTTTCTGGAGCGATGATCACTGCAAAGTTAGATGGCCAAATTTTGGCTGAAGTCTTTGCCGATAACTTTGCCGAGCAGGACCTACTAAATTACGTAAAAACTTTACACGGATCGTTGCCGAAAATTGAGCGTCACTATGACATATCCGAACTGGCAAAATTATATGGTGTGCGCGCGCCTGAGTTTGATGCTCTTCACTTGGGCCAATCATGTCATAACGATTTAAACCCATGGAATATTATTGTCACTGAAGATGGGTGGCGCACAATTGACTGGGAATTTGTTGGCTTAAACGATCCCCTCTTTGACCTCGTAGCCTTGCACCAAGGTCTAGAACTACCAGCAATTGAGCTTGGGCAGTTGTGTTATGAATTCATTGGCTACGTTGACGAAGATAGATTAACTAATGTGCATTGGGCTTTTTGGTATCGGGAATGGGCTTGGGCAGATTTTCAAATACGCTCTGGCAACCTGCGAGAGGAAATAGTTCAACAACGTATTGTTGCAATGAAAAGATTGGCGAATTTTTAGCAAAGCTCCAATGAGGCTTTAATGGAAACCCAAGGAAACTAAAAGCAGGCGCACCAGCGTGCTAAGCGCACGAAACGCCGTCTAAAAACTAAACTTTCAGTGCCGCTAATGCACATTCAAGCCTACTGTCCCCAGCGCCCTCAATTACACTGAAAGGCAATTTTCTGCCCTCAAGTTCGCGTTGGTATACATCGAACAAACGCTCACGATCGTGTGGGTTCTCTCTAAGCGGGTCTGGGTGCCACTGGATGTCTGGAGCACAGAGCAGGTATTGTCGAGGCGACTGAGTTTTCATCGCAGTTTGAAAAGCTGCTGGCACTGGACCGTATTTTTCTCGCCACCAAATAATTAGTGTTAGTAAGTCAGTATCTAAAATCAGTTGGCTTGCCTTCTTCTCCGCTGCAATTTGTAGGTCTAGTAGATTGAGCAAGTCTGAAGGCTTATAGTTGGACCTTGACTGCATATATGCCCGTGCTGGCTCGTCGATCACCGGCATGTTTAGGTGCGCCCCCAGTGCACTGCACAAAGTAGATTTTCCACAGGACTCCGGCCCTGTAACAACAATGATCACGAGGTTGTCCGCATACTCTTGCGCCAAGACCTAAAGCCTATGACCGCCATAATCAGATAAATCCCATACAACCCAGCATAAAGGAATAACCCAGGTTGGCCATCGAAGCCCTTGAATAGATAGAGGGTAATTTGCACGACATCAATCACAAACCAAGCAACCCAGCTATAAAGGTGCTTTCTTGCTGTCATCCACATAGCAGTGAAGCTGGCTACAGTTGTAAAACTGTCTGCGTAGGCTAGATCGGCGCTTGAAAACTTGGCAAACAGCCAGCCCATTAAGATGCTGCCAGCTATAGTGACTAGGAGGAGGTATAGATTGCTCTGCTTTGATGTGACAACAGGTTTGAGCACGCCCTGCTGGCGCTGAGCCTTGCCGCCATAAACCCAGTAGTACCAACCATAGGCGTTCATGAGTACGTAATATAAGTTGAGGAGTACGTCTGCGAAAAGGTTCGCTCTAGCTACCACAATGACAGTGATCAAGGCGTAGAGTAAGCCAACTGGAAAGGTAAGCACGTTTTCTTTGATGAGTAGCCAAACGCAAAGCAAACCGCTGGCAACACCAACGACCTCTAACCAATTATTTACAAGATAATCTAGCACTGCAATTTAGCCCTAACGGTTAGGCGTCTAGACTTAGACGCTTATTCAACGGAGGTGCAAAATAGCAAAAGATGGAGGAAAAGACTCGTTAAACCTAGATGTGGAGTTTAGGGCCGGTGACCTACTATGCGGCAGCGACCGGTAGCCACTGCTTTTCTACAAGCACTTCGACCGTCATGTACTTTAGATCGAAAGGAACTAATTTGGGGCATCTATTTTTAGCATGGACCCGACGGTTGGAAGTAGATTTGCTCAGTTGATCTAGAATCTCTTCGCTAAAAGGTACAAAGGCTAAGCTTGGTTTGCTTGTTTCAGTATTCATGGTCCACATAATCTTTATCTAGGCGGCCAGTAAACCTAAAGATACTCAAGGGATATGCGACGAATTCGCGAAGGACAAGTGAATAAAGTGAAGGAATATTGGACACCCGTACGCGTTCATAATTTTTCTCATAGCGCCTAGTGACATGCCCAAATAAGAGGCGGCTTGGATACCTAAACTTTTCATCATTGCCGCTAAACCAGCTAGAATGTTCACTATTCACGAAATTAAGGGTATCTGTTTTGGCGAAAAATATCGTTATTGTTGAGGATGATCCAGATCAGCGGTCAAACTACATGGATGCCATATCCAAAAAAGGATATACGGTGCGAGCCTTTGGTAGTCGCGAAGAAGCCCTTGAAGGGTTTGACGAGGCGTTACCTGATTTAGCAATTTTGGACATAATCTTGGGAGAGGAAGTAGATGCCGGCTTCCAACTTTGCCGAGAGTTGTTGGCCCGGGCCCCGGATTTGCCCGTAATTTTCCTCACTGAGCGGATCAATGAGATCGATAAAATTTCCGGTTTGCGCCTGGGTGCGTGGGACTATTTACCCAAACCAATCTCACTGGATTATTTGGCTGAGCGTATTTCATCTTTGCTACGCATCAACGAGGTGCGTAGCGACCAAAATCGTAAAGAAACATCTTCAGAGAAAAGTATTGGTGAACTTGCTTTAGATCAAGATGCCTTATTAGTCGCTTGGCGCGGTGAACGTATCGATCTGTCAGGAACAGAATTTCGTATGCTCGCTAAGTTAGTACGTATGCCAGGTCATGCCGTGAGCTACGAGACGTTGATGAATGCAACCATGCAAAGTTTGGTGACAAATAATACGATCAACACCCATATGAGAAATATTCGTAAGAAATTTGAAAAAATTGACAATGAATTCTCCTGCATTAAGAGCGAGTACGGGTTCGGTTATCGCTGGTTAGATCAATAAGGTCTGTAGCAAACTAGATGGCGTTCAAATTCAAATTTCGCGGTCCAAGGTTAGGCACCAAACTGGCAATGATGGGTTTGGCGCTATTGGTCATCCCATGGTTCAGCTATTTGCAGCTAGTGGAGATGGAACGATTACTTATTCAAGGGCAATCCCAAGCCCAGCTCTTGACCGCTGAAGGCATCTCTACATTGTTTAATGGCCGCGAAGATCTGTTCAACGACCTACCGGTAAACGTAGAAGATTTTGAGCCGCTTTATGCCCTACCCCTGCAAAGTACTATCAGGTTAGATGGTGATGCAGATGATTGGGGTGATGATGCGCAAAATGCCTACCTCCAGTTTGGTTCAAGCGTAGGTACAAGTGACGGCGACTTTTCTCTACTTTTGGGTGAGCGCGCGGAATACCTATATGTTCACATGCGTGTACAGGACCAAGCGATAATCTATCGAGATTCTGAATACCTGCGTTTAGATAATGCTGACCATATTCGTTTGAATTTTATTCGCACAGATGGCGCGGATGGGCGTGTCTCGTTAGTGTTTCAAGAGACCAATGTCATCACTGGCTTTTCCATGGACGAGCAGTGGCGATATTCAGATACCGGTAATGCAGATAACCGTATTCAGGGGGTGCTAAAAAAAACTCCAGAAGCAGATGGGTTCTTTGCTGAATTCCGGATTCCCCTAGATTTATTGGGTTCCAGAACTTTTTTTGGTATGACCTTTGTCGACATAGATGACAGTGTTGCTCGAGAAGTGGTTTCAACTACCCAAACCTTACCTCCAACAGAAAAGCAAAACTTCAATTTGGTTGTTCTGCGCACGCCCGAAGTACGCAAAATTGTTCAAGGTCTTGGTTATGCGGGCGCGCGAATATCGGTGATTGATAGCCAACAACGAGTGCGTGCTGAGGCCGGTAGTATTCAAACTGATGCGGACAGCGATGATGAACAAGGCTGGTTTCCTTCTGCGACAGGATGGTTCAATAGCGTGCGCCCACGACTTCACCAATTGATCACTGGCGAATCACTTGAACAGACAATTGCGGGTGAATTTACTGCTGAAGAAGGTAGTGCAGCTAACCCAGCGGATAAGGCTATTGCAGCGAGCTTAGGTGGAGTACCCATTACGTTGCGTAATCGAATTTCGCAAAACCAAGAATTGATATTGGCCGCTCACCCAATAGTTTCCGCAGAGGAAGTCATAGGGACTGTGATTGTCGAACAAGATATTGATGACATATTGCGTTTCCAACGTTCGGCACTGCAGCAGGTACTATTGCTATCTGTGCTCAGTTTGTTCGTCATATTTGTTGCACTACTTGCCTTCGCAGGGCGCTTGGCTTGGCGTATCCGTAATCTTCGGCGTGAGGCTAGTTCAGCGATTGATGCGCGTGGACGATTAAAGAAATCGCAGTTGCTGAGTGAAATGAATGCAGGCGACGAGATTGGCGATTTAGCGCGAAGCGTTTCCAATATGTTAGAGAAGCTCAATCAGCACAACACTTTTTTGGAAAGCATGCCTCGTACTTTACGTCACGAAATCAACAATCCGCTGAATACTTTAAGTACCTCTCTGCAGAATTTAGCCGAAGATTATCCTGGGATCGATGAGAGCAAATATTTGGAGAGCGCACAACGCGGTGTGAATCGCATAGGGTCAATCGTACAAAATTTGGCTGACGCGGCGAACCTTGAAGAGTCGTTGGAAGCTGAGGAGTTAGAAAGCATTGATTTAGATATTTTACTCTCTAGTTATACAGCCAATTGCTCGCTAAGCCACCCGGGTGTTGATTTTGCCTACCGAGGATCTAGCAAGCCCGCCCACGCTCTTGTTTCGGATTTTCGTATAGAGCAACTCATGGATAAGTTAATTGATAACGCGGTAGATTTTCATCGGCGTGACACCCCTATTCGGGTACAACTTGATTGCTTCCGCGAAACGTTACAAATATCGGTTGCTAATCGAGGGCCGACATTAACTGGCGAAGTGCGTAAGTCTGTATTTGATTCTATGGTCAGTCATAGAGGTCAAGAAAACCGCTTACATTTCGGTTTAGGTTTATACGTGGTACGCATAATTGCCGAACACCATGGCGGCGCCGTTAACGCATTGAACCTACAGGATGATACCGGTGTGGTTTTTTTGGTCCAATTACCTTTAGCGCGCTCGACTGACCTCGAAGAGCAGGTGTATAGAACAGACACCCTGCCCCCTCGTTGATGACTAAAGAAAAAAGTAGGGGCCGAACCCCCACTGTTTTTACACTGCAGTTCACATGCTATTGTTAACGCACTACTTTCCACATATCGAAAATGGTGTGCTGAGAAGGCAGAGCGTTACAGCTGGATCGAGGTTTTTTTAGGCTAAGCTGTAGTCACTGTCCATGGTTACGCCACTGCTGCCTATTACGGTACCTTTCTTAACTAGGTTCTCCATTGCTGCAAGCACGCTGCGTGCGGCAGCTGGATACATAAACTCTGGCGTGTCTTTGTACATCAGGGGAACCATTTCGCGAATTTTAAAAGTACCGCCTTCAATGCAGTTAATAATCTGTTGTTCGCGCTCTAAGCGGTGGGCTATATAGGCCCTGACATGTGCCTTGGGTTCGTCAATACATGGGCCGTGAGTTGGCCAGTAAATTTCGTCGTCTCTTTCAAGCAGCAATTCCAAACTCACCATATAGTCCGCCATATCACCATCCGGAGGCGAGATAATGCTGGTTGACCACCCCATCACATGGTCTCCGGTAAACAGCGCTTTTTGTTCTTGAAGCTGGAAGCATAAGTGGTTAGATGTGTGGCCTGGGGTATAAACGCATTCTACAGACCAGTCTCCACCCTCAATGATTTGGCCATGTGTAGCCAAGTGATCGGGAGCAAAATCCATATCGCCACCTTCTTCCACTTGAACCCCTTGTTCCATTTTGCCAGCACCATGGGGTCCATAAGCATAGGTGGGCGCGCCTGTTTTGGCCTGCAATAGCCGACAACCGGGACTATGATCCATATGGGTATGAGTTACTAATATATGGGAAACCGTTTCACCGGGAAGGCATGCAAGGATGGCATCAATATGCGCTTCGTCGTCTGGACCAGGGTCGATTACGGCTACGCTACCAGTACCAAGAATGTATGTTCCAGTACCGTGAAAGGTGAAAGGCCCTGGGTTATTGGCAATAACCCTTCTTATGCCAGGAGCTAAGACTTCAGCTTTACCGTATTCAAAATCCAACTGACGACGATAGGGAATTTCAACGGCCATCTTGTATTACTCCAAAGCAGAAAAACTAATCCAGCAATATAAGAGTCGCGCTAAACAAAAGCAATCGACGGCTTAGATCTTTGGAAGCCCGTTATTCTAGGTTTAGCAGGAATCTTGTGGTGGTTATGCTAACTAATCACTCCCCCACTTCTCTCTGAGTGCAACCCATTCGACAACATCTGGGTTTATCGTCAGCGCCAAGTCCATATACTCTTTCGCCGTATCCCGCAGTTTGTATTCGTAGGCTTCTTGAGCAGCCTGGGAAAGTCGCCGTGCACAAACATTAAGCAAATTTTTAGCTGGTGTATTAGAAGGATCTAGCTGCAGGACTTCGCGTAGCAACGCCGTTGCATTGTTTTCTATTGGTGCGGTTAGGTAGCCTTTAGACATCAGCTCTTGGGATTGCTCGAGCAATACAACCACTCTTGCTTGGCGGCTTCGTTCATTTTCAATACGCTGTCTTAACTCGCTGATGGGCTGGGCCGGCAGACCGGCAGCCGATGCTTGGTCCAATAAATCTTCAGCACTATCCAGTCTACCTTGAGCTAATTGCTCGCGAACGCTATTCGATATTTGCGCTGCAACTTCGTTCAGGCCTTGTAAGGCGACCATATTGTTGGGGTCTGTTGTTAATACTCGTTGATACAATTCCGCTGCATTTGCACCGGCTGGTTGAATGAATAAATTCTCTGCCCGCAACCTGCGTGCTTGAACCAGTAGTTCATTGATAGCGGCTTGAGCGGTCGCAGCCTGGGATATTAGTTTACGCACGTCGTCTAATTCACGCAGATTGTTATTGGCGGCAGAAGCGCGTTCCAAAAGGCTAATGGCATTATTAACTTCACCGCCCTCTGCAGCGACTTTTGCTAGGCCAATATAGTGAGCGGACAATTCGGTTAAACCCCGCTCAGCACCGGGGTGCTGGGGTGCAATACGCAATATCTCTTGGTACGCCTGAATAGCCGCTGCGGCGCTAGGCAAATCGGACAAGCCATGGCTGGCAAGTAGCGCCTGGGTACTTTTAAGTAAGCGTTCGGCTCTATAGCGATTTTGCAGACGAAGCGACAATACAGTTAATTCTGGATCCTCGCCCAGCACGCTGACAGCCTCTTGTAGGCGTAATTCTGCTGTTTCAAGGTTTCCGGCGGTCATCGCTAAATTGATACTGTCTCGCCATGACTTTAAAACTTCGTCCAGGGCTATTTGTGCTTGCATATCGTTAGGTTCAAGGAGAAATATTCTTTGGTAGGCTCCAGCAATTGCTGCAAGGCCTTGGTTTGGGTCTTGGCGCAGCGATTCAGCCTCGGTTCTAGCAAACACCAATTGCGGATCTTCGATTACGCCCAGAGAACTCCCCACATTAGTAAGAGAGGCAGTAACCTGTTCACGCAGTAAAAAGGCGACTCCAAAAACTACGCCCATAATGAATAACGTTGCAAAACTCTGTAGTGCAATTTTTCTTCGGCGCTTGCGCCGCGCTCTTTTTTGCTGCTCTACTGGATCTAGTGCAACCGTTCTTAACTCAGCCCGCAAGACAGAAATTTCTTGAGTTTTGATAGCTTGGGTCTTGATTGCGACATCTGGTAACAATGCATCGGAGGCGATAGCCGAGAGTGCATAGCTGAGATCCTTGCCGCTTTGGTAGCGTTTCTCAGGTCTCTTAGCTAACAAAAGATCAATGATAGGTTGAAGTGTAGCAAGATAGTTGGGTAAGCGCGGTATTGGGTCCTGAATATGCTTTTGTAGCATAGTCTTGGCATCTGGATCAGTATATGGCAGCTGTCCAGCTAGCATCTGATAGAGCAAAACACCAAGACTGTAAAGGTCTGAGCGACCGTCTAAACTCTTACCGATAATTTGTTCTGGGCTAGCGTATCCAGGCGAAAGCTGGTCTCTTTGATCAGTTGTAGTGTCGGTTTGGGGCGGCTCTTTTATGGAGGTTGCACTACCGAAATCTATCAGCCCAGGGCTACCCGTGTGCGTAAAAACAATATGCTCTGGTTTGATATCGCCATGGACGTAGCCAATTTCGTGCAATTCATCGAGTGCCAGCGCAACCTGACGGACAGTAGATATAAGCGACTGAAGACTCATACCATTGCCAATTCGATCTAATAAATCGCCGCCGTCAAAATCCTGCAAAATGGCAAAGAACGAACCTTCGTGTTCGCCCGAGGCAAGTAGCATTGGGAACACAGGACTTCTAGTCAGCGTCAAAATTGTGGTTTCGGGCAAGGCTTGAGCAGAAAACTTAATAACTGCCTTTTCAAGATCGATAACCCTGGTTGCCCTGTAAACTCGAGAGTCCTCCTCCGAGGGGTTAGCGGCAGATAATCTATAGCCGTCTATGATGTGGTCAGTTAGATCAACCACTGCCGAACTCACTAATGCTTGTGTCGGGGTCCACTTCGGGTATTTCAAGAACGCTTCCGCTGACCATTTGGCCAAGAATGAATTTGCCCTTGGGTATAAGTAGGCGTCCATCTAAGCTTACTGCAAGGCCAGTACCGTGAGCTAAACCATTGATGCACTGAGTAGAGTCAAACATCCATTGGCGCCCCATATGGCTTAGTGAACAGGTAACGTTTTCTACTAAAATGCGCTCTAATTGAAGCGCACCCGAACGCCATTGTTGAATCTCTGGTTGCCCGCCGGGCTGTTCCTTGATGCCCCAGCCACTCTGACTATTCTCAAAGAATTCACCGCGATAGATGGTTCCATCGCGCCAATGAATGACGCCTAGGCCTGTGCGGTTGTCCTGCACAAATGCACCGGTATAGCGATTACCATTTGGCCAATATAATGTGCCTTTGCCGGTGCGCAGCCCTTGGGCAAACTCGCCAATGTACTGCCGACCATCGGAATAAACTAAATGGCCTTGTCCATGTGGCGTGCCGTCGAGAAAATCGCCCTCGTAACTTTGACCTGTATGCCAGCGCATTTTACCCTTGCCTGAGCGCAGATTAGCCACAAACTCGCCATTGTAGGTGTCTTGATTTGCCCAAGAAAATTCGCCTTGCCCTTCTATACGATTGGCTTTGAAACTACCCTTGTATTTGTCGCCATTGGACCAAGTAAGTACCCCAATGCCATGACGTTTGCCTGCTAAGAAAGTGCCTTCATAGGATCTGCCATCTACCCATTGATAGGTGCCTGTGCCATGGGGTAAATCATTCAAAAATTGACCTTCATAACGATCTCCACTTGCCCAGACATATAGGCCACTACCCTCAAAAATACCGTCTCTAATTTCACCTTCGTAGCTGTCGCCGTTACTCAGCGTGATAATTTGCGTGGCCGGGTATCCAGCCAAGGGCAGCAAGGTCAAATAGAAGAGAAATAATTTCCTCAACATCTTCAAGGTTTCGTTATACACGCCAGAAAACTCCGGTAGACTGCCTGCTAATGGGTATGATTGCTCGCCGCTCACATTACTGTAATTGGAAACTTATTTCTTCATCTCCTTGTGCCTGATCCTAGGCTTGTCCAGTGGATTTCTGGGTGGGCTTTTGGGTATTGGCGGCGGCGTAGTAATTGTGCCGGTTTTGTACTTTTTGTTCACGCTCAGCAATCAATATCCGCCAGAACTTGCCATGCTGGTTGCAATTGCAACCTCGCTATCCTGTATCGTTCTAACCTCTGCTTCAGCGGCGCTAACGCAAATTAGGGCCCAGCGAGTTCACTGGCATATTGTTTACAAACTACTACCTTTTTTGCTGCTGGGTAGTTTTTCCGCAGGCTATGTCGGGCCTAACTTACCCGATGATAGTTTGCGTTGGTTTTTTGCTGTATTCATCGGCTTGGTAGCCATTATTATGCTTACTAGTTGGAAGCCAAAACCCAATAGAGCCCTTCCAGGTTATATGGGTAGTTCAGTGATCAGTGCGCTAGCAGGCCTAGTTGCAGGGCTGGCCGGCATTGCTGGTGGTAATGTGATTGTGCCAACTCTTATTTTCTTTAATGTCCCCGCACATAACGCAACCGCCACAGCAAGCACACTGGGCGTACCCATCGCCGGTATAGGTGCTATCGGTTACTTCGTTTCGGCTCCAGCGAACAATACCCCCAATTTGTTTGGCTACATTGATGTATGGGCGTTCGTGTTGATTGTTATCGGCGCGGTAATAACCGCACCAATTGGCGTGAGGTTCGCTCAGCGCGTGCCAGCTGAGCGGCTCAAAAGAGTTTTTGGAGCGATGCTAAGTGTTGTAGCCCTGCGCATGCTGTTAGAGCCGTTTTTACTCTGATTCAGTTTCTGTGCTTGCCATGATAGATCTAATTTGAATCGCCTCTGTAGGTTGATCTGCTAACACATCAGAAATGACGACGACCTTATCGTTGGCAGCAAAGCCTTCCCTTTCACGCAGTACATCAAAGGCTCTTTGCAGAGTTTTCTCAGGGTCGTTACTAAATGCCATGCGATGAGCATAGACCGCCCTATTCAGCGCTAGCCTGCGACGCGATTGGCTGTTGTTAGTGAAGGCATAAATTGGCACGTGCATTGGTCTTGCGCTGGTCACGTAGTCTGCGGTTAATCCACGGCGTGTGATAACGACTATGCCTTTTGCGTCTAATGCTTCAGCTAGGGCAACAGCGTGGATGGCAACATGTTGCTTGTCTTCGCTCACCTCAAGGGACTTTTCATAGCCCAGCCCAGGAAAACGTTCTGACTTCCCGGAAATATTATCCAGTTGTTCTACACACCGAATAGGATACTGACCTACGCCGGTTTCACCAGATAACATTACCGCGTCCACACCCTCATAAACAGCATTGGCCACATCTGTAACCTCCGCGCGGGTCGGAATTGGATTGTCGATCATTGATTCGAGCAAGTGAGTTGCGACGATACAGCGCTTGCCACCTTTGGCGCAGGCATGGACAATTCTACGCTGCACGTTTGGGAGATCAGCGATATCCGTTTCGATACCTAGATCACCACGAGCCACCATTACACCATCTGATAATGCGACGATCTCGTGGATATTATTCACGCCTTCTTGGTCTTCGATTTTTGCAATGATCTTAATACTTTGCTGCTTTTCTGCTAACAGCTCACGTAATTCGACAATATCGTCAGGGCTACGAACAAAAGACAGTGCAATGAAATCTACGTCGTTGGCAATGCCGAAAGCGATGTCTAATCTGTCTTTTGCGGTTATCGCAGGCAAATTCACGCGTACCCCTGGAAGGTTAACGTGTTTTCTGCTGCCCAGAGTACCGCCGTCTATAACTTCACAAGTTAGCTGTCGGTCTTTTTTCTGCAGCACTTTGAAGTTCATCAAGCCGTTGTCGACTGTAATGATTCGCCCTACTTCCACCACATCTACAAGCTCTGTGTAGTTCACATGGATCGAGCGTTGTTCAATCATGTCACCGTCTCTGACCGACAATGTAACTACGTCGCCGGTGTTCAACTCCATTGGGTTTTCTAATACACCGGTTCTTATTTCTGGGCCTTGCGTATCTAGCAGAATTGGAATGGGGTAAGTAATTTGTCGATTTAGGGTTTTGATCCAGTTAATCACCTGCAAAGCACTGGCGTGATCTGCGTGCGACATATTGAGGCGGACCACATTCATACCTGCTTCGTAGAGCTTTTTAAGCATGTCAAAGCTGGCTGTTGCGGGGCCTATGGTACAAATAATCTTGGTTCGTCTAATCATGGCGTTAGCTTAGTCTTCGCGCGGGGACATGTCATGCGACCAGAAGGAATTAACCGAACTTTTTACTTCTTTTAGCGTAATTGTCTGTGGCCGCCAATAAGATGGGAAGAAACTTTGCAGTTCGACCTGCTGAAAGCGCGGATCGACTAAGCAAATTATGCCACGATCATTTGGTGAGCGAACTAAGCGCCCCGCCGCTTGAATAACCCTAGCCATAGCAGGTTGGTTGTACGCCATAGTTTGTCCAAGACCTTGGCCGCTCTCCTGCATAGATTGAGTAGACTGCGCATAAAATTCAGCCATTAGATTTCTTGCCAAGCTGGGCGGCGGCAGCCCCAAGCCGACTATCACTACGCCACTCAATTTAGCTTCACCAAAATCTATTGATTCGCTAAGTCCGCCGCCTAATACCACACCCATTACAATATTTTCGTTTGCGCTGAATGTGTCCATCAACTCTTGTTGTCTTTGGTTGTCTTGACCACGCTCTTGGTAGAGGAATTTTTTTGTCGGTTGACGATCGGAAGTCGCCCGTTGGTAGGCATCTCTAAACTGCTCAAGGTAGGCGTAAGAAGGCATTGCTAGAAGATAACGGCCGGGTTTGGTGGTCGTTAACGTATCTATCAACAACCTAATTTTTGCCAGGCTCGCCGATCTTTGTTGCAGGTAAGTGGGAATGTCTTTGACGATCAGCACATGTGTCTGGTCTGAATTGAATGGCGTTTTAGCTCGCTCAGAAAAGTGTTCCAGAGCAATAGGTTGACCGTGTAATTGTTGATAAATAGCCAAAGGCGAAACTGTAGCCGAGAATCGAACTACGCTGGCATATTCTGACATTACCTGATTGGCGTAGTGACCTGCATCTAAACAGATTTGTCGAACCTGTACATTTTTGCCCTCAACTGTGACCAAATAGCGAAAGCGTTTTTCATCGAACCATGTTTCTGCGCGCGCCCAGCGCAAACAGGCGAAGTAAAGGTTTTCTAGTTCTACTTCTGGTTCGTCAATTTGTTCTTCTTGGTCGTAGTCCAGAAGAAAGTTTGCTACTGCCCTATCTAATGTAGCCGCCTGGGGGATTTCGTGGTCGCCATCTACTAGACCTTTGGTAAGTTTTTTCAGGGCGCGATCAATCGATAAAACACGCTTAACCATTTTCTCTTTGACAGTGGACTTCGCTGACCTGACCTCAAAGCTTGAGATCTGAGTCTCGAGCATAGCTTGCACTCTGGGGTTCAGTTGATGCGCCTCGTCGATGAGCAGGTGAATGTTAGGTTGTGCAATAAACCGCTGTAACCTGACTACCGGATCAAAAATATAGTTGTAGTCGCCAATGATCAGGTCCGACCAAGTAGCTAGATCTAAGCTGAGCTCGAAAGGACAGACCTTATGCTTGTGCGCGACTGCTGCAACTTGCCCTTGGTCGGCAACCCCGCCGTTACCTAAAAGCTCGACAAGTGCATGGGGTAACTTGTCGTAGTAGCCGGCAGCATACTCACATAACTGTGAGTTACACGGCATACCCGGCACCACACAGGCTTTTTCTTTAGCAGTTAGCTGCACTGCTACGATTTTTCCGTGCGCGTTCGCATTGACTACATCTTGTACCGCGTTTAGAAAGGCGTCAGCGCCTCTACTTTTACTCGTCAGAAAGAACAGCTTTGCGCCGACACTCTGTTCTCGTAATGCAGAATAAAGTACAGCCATAGTCTTACCGCTGCCGGTACTTGCTTCCAATAGCAGGTTTTCTTTTTTGCGCTGGGCTTGAAAAACTCTGCGCGCAACTGCTCTCTGTGAAGGCCGGAATCCATCGTACGGAAAAGTTAGCGAACTGGCCCAGGTGTGACGTTCTTCGTGGCGCTGCAGATCTTGTTGCATTCGACTTTCATAGCAGCACAAAGCCAATATAAGTTTGGCGACAGCTTGACCTGCGCTGAAAACAAAATCGTAACTGTATTCAGATAGCGTATCTGGATTGACGTAAATTATGCGCAGTTCTAGTTGGCCTTGGAGATCTTCCTTTATCGCCAACAATCCTGCATAAAGAAGCCCCTGACCATGATCAATACTGTTTAGTGCTTTTTTATCCGCGCGCGTACTTTTGTACTCTTCAATAACCCAGCGTCCAGAGTCGCTTTTAGTCAGACCGTCCATTCGGCCACGTAATTCCCAAGATTGGTTCATCACTACAATGTTCTGTTTTAGAGAGACTTCCGCGGCGTATTGAGAATCATTATTTGATCTTTGCTTTTGAAGTTTTTGTTGCGTCTCTACTCCCTCAGAAGCCTCTACCCTTCTGCCCTGTGATGGTGGATATAGATCTCCGCTGCGAAAGACAAACTCCGCAAGATTTCGGACTGAAAGCGTATTCATTTGGTTAACTGCAATTTGACTACTCGAGCAGGTACTTCCATCCGATTGAATTCCTCAAACCAAGCCCTTTGTTGTGGTTGCAGTTGGTCCGAAGGCCCCTTCACTTCAACAAATTCTACAGCGCCAGTCGCATAGCAAATAAATAGGTCCGGAAAGCCACGTCTGTACTCTGTCAAATTGCGAATTAGAAATTGACTAAGTTGCTGGAGCTGCGCGAAGGGTATGGCCGATAACCACTCATCAACAGGTATAGATTCCAGTAGCCCCCAACTTACCAATCGATTTGCGATTCCCCTTTTTGCATTTGCGATCTGCGTAATGTGGGCAAAAAAATCGGCCTCTAACGACAGCGATGCCTCAAGATCTTCTATGGCTTCTTTTCGGTGGGTGAAAAAATCTGCTGCGTAAAGGTCCTGCGGGCCTGATTGAAACGGATTTGTGAATGCGCCGGGTATTGGTGCAAAACAAATAGGCCAATAGATGAGGCCGGTAAGGGTTTTTAGCATAAGGTTTTCGCTATGCACCCCCCAGCCACCGTCTTGGATAAGTTCAAGCAAAACGTAGTCTTCCACAGACTCCGGAGTTTCATCTATTTCAATAGTGGTCGTTGGGGGCTGGTAGCCGCCGCCACGCTTGCCAAAGCGTTCGGCAAATAATCTCTCCGTTGCACTACGCGGTGATTGTTCTATTTCTGCGAGCAGACGGTTAGCCTCATGTATATTGTTTGCTTTGGTTAGAATTCGTACTCGTCGTTCACGGGCTGGGGGAGTGTCTACGCAAGCGTAAGCTACTAATGCGTAATCTAGCCGCTTTTCGCGCTCTGCCCATTTCGCCAAGCGTAACAAACTGCGCTGACGCAGCCGTTGACGCTGCCCCAACAGGCCTGCGGTTTGATGATCACCTACAAGTACCGCAAGCAACGGTTCGGCGAGATTAGGAAACTCGTCTAGACGGTAGATGAGATTGGCGTATTCCTTCTCTTCTAAGTAGGCGTCTAATATCTGTCTTGTGGCGAACTGCTGGGATTGCAAGGCGACGGTTTCGTATGCCAATAAACCCAAGTCTCGACGCACAAATGTCGACCAATCCTGGCCGCTGTTACCAAAATATAGGAAGTTTACTAGCCGCCAGTGATCTGGTGCAGTGATCGTTAGCCAGCGGGTTCGCTGCTGGCATCTATGACAAATTTGTAGGTCACTATTGTGACTAAGCAGATGTTCTATTATCGCCACTTTACTGGATTTGGTTAGCGCCGAGGGGACCGAGAAATAGTCAATGAGTTGGGCCTTGGTCAGTACCGCTAGTATTTGATCAGCGGGGACCCCAGGGGAATACTGCAATAGATCCAGTGCGCTCAACTCTTCTATGGCAACGTCTAACTCGGCAATTTCGGCGTAGGCTAGGGAGGAGATTAAAAAGGTAGGTCCTTTACGGGTCAGTAGTCTAGCGAACAGTCGCTGGGAGTCACCGGATGCATCAAGGTAGGACTTTAGATCTTTTGTGAGTTGGTCGCTTGCAATGCCTTTAAAGCGGCCTAACACAAACTCAAAAACACTACAGAAATTATTCTGATAGTAGTCTGCGGGCGCCGGGGTTTGGGGCGTTAAAATGGAATCTGTCACAAATGAATTACCGCACGTAACTGCGCATAAGATCAATGACTGGACTGTTAGTTTACAAAAGAAAGCAAAGAAATTTGTCCATTCCCTAGCCATAATGGGTCGGTTGATCTACTAGAATGGTGGAACAAAAAAGATAACCCAGCAAAAGTTGGAATAAATGGAAAACAGCATTATGAGCATCAGCCCCCATTGCATAGTCGTTTTGGTTACTCAGCGTGCTATCGAATCTATGTTGGAAACATCAGGGCAGGGTTTTTATCGAGATACTCACCCGTGGATTGTTGCTTCACAATTAATAGAGCATGCACAGCTGGAGCAATCTCAACTGCCTATTATTTTTGCGAGCGTAAGCGACGGACAGGATGCGGCTTATTCTCATTGGAGCATCATTGATAAGATCGACTTATTGAGTTTGACCAGTAATCGCTGGGAGAGCCGCTGCGAGTTTGGAGCGCTGCGGGAAGTAAATCCAATTTGGCAAGATATCGACAGCGTTGTGCATAAGGCCAGCGAAGTACAGCTACAGCGCGAGCAGCTAGAAGGTATTCGAACACTGCGTCTACCTCTACAAGAAACTCAAATTCACCCCTATGCTGTATGTGAGACACCGGCCTTTATTCTTGCCGAAACGCAATCCAGCGTTGAGGGTTAGTCGAAGCTCGCGCCGACAGTCGGCAAACTTGGCTTAGGTGTCTTCTGTTGTTATTGCATCGATGGCATCGTTTGGATCATCACTCTCCAGATCTTTTAGCAGCGATGGCGCTATAGGTTTTTTAACTCTGGCGCCCAATTTACGAAACTTCTCCGCCTGATTCACAAGGTTGCCTCTGCCAGAGGCTAGCCGCGAATAAACATTGTCGTAGGTGCCTTGTAGCGTTGTTAGCTGCTTACCCAGCTTGTCGACCTCCTCTACTACACCATTCAACTTGTCATAAAGTGCGCCGGCCTTGCTGGCAATTTCTTGTGCGTTTTTGTTCTGCTTTTCAACCCGCCAAAGGTTATTGATGATTCTTAATGCCATCATCAACGTTGTCGGACTTACCAGCATAATCCGTTTATTAAACGCCTCTGTGAATAACCGCCGGTCCGCCTCCATTGCTAGAGTGAAAGCAGACTCAATAGGAATAAATAGAAGCACAAAATCTAGTGAGCGGATATCCGGTAGCTGATCATAATCTTGCTCTGACAAACCCTTAATCTGGCTACGCAGGGCAGTTAAGTGTTGGCGCAGGTATTGTTCGCGCTCCTCATCAACTTCGCTGGCAACTGCTTGCTCGTATGCAACCAAGTTCACTTTTGAATCAATGATGACGTCTTTACCATCGGGTAATCTGATTACTACGTCCGGGCGCTTTATTTTGCCCTCTGCATCGCGGCTGCTGGTTTGCACAAAATACTCGTAGTCTTTACGCAGTCCAGATTCTTCTAGCACACGCTCCAACACTAATTCACCCCAATTACCCTGTAGCTTGTTGTCACCCTTCAACGCTTTGGTCAAATTTTCTGCTTCGGCATTGATACGCTCACTGGCTTTTTGCAGGTTCTGTACTTCATTAAGTAGCGACGCCCTCTCCTTGGTATCGCTTTGATAAACCTCTTCGACCTTTTTCTTAAAGTCGCCAATTTGTTCTCGGAACGGGTTGAGCATCAGTTGTAACGATTGCTGCTGCTTGGATCCTTGGGCATCAAAAACTTTATTCGCCAGCAGTTCGAATTCCTGCTTGAGCTTGGTGCTAGTTTCGTTGAAGAGTTTTTCTTTTTCTTGAAAGCCCGCTTTGATTTCGTCCATTCGAGCAGTCAGCGCAGCAAAATCACTTTGGCTCTTACTTAATTCAGCTCTGGCTGAGCTGAGGAATAGCTCTTGTTGCTGTAATTGTTCTGCTTGTACTTCTAGTCGCGCATGAGTTGCCGCAAGACTTTTTGCCGCTTCGGTTAACTGTTGTTCTTTTAAAGCTTGGCCCTCTTGCACACCTTGAGACCTCGCCAGCGTTGTCGCCCTTTCAATCTCTGCAAATGACTCCTGTGCATGCCTTTTAGTCAGCAGCCAAAAACTGATCGCGGCACCAATTGCTGCGCTGAAAAACATATACATTGCTAAATTTAGCCATTCACCCAAGTCGGAGCCCTCTTTTCATGCAATTCGATTATCCAATCTAAGGTTACCAGTAATACTCAACAACTAGCACTGAGTATATTGCCGTGGTTCATTTGTGCTTGGCCTATTGCACCTAGTAATAGAAAACAACGTACTGTTAATCTACGAACACAGCTATTGATTGCATCAGGCATAGGTCGATAGCGCCCAGCTTGCTTTGCCACGCTGGTATTTTTCGTTCAATGCAGCTCAGTGAGGGAGTGATATGAAAAAGCAAATCGGCATCCAGTTACCGCGGCAGGCCAACCCAGAGGCAGTAGCAATTCGTTACTCTCTGGAATTGGAAGCCTTAGCCCCTATTGCTGACATTATTGAAGTTGCCGCAGATAGCCCTGAAGAGTTTGCTCAAGGCGTACGAAAAATGGATGCAATTATTACTTCTTGGGGCTTTCGTATTGACGCAGAGTTGATTAACCAACTAGAGAATTGCGTAGTCATAGGCGTGGGTAGTGTTGGGGTAGATATGGTGGATATAGAGGCAGCCACTGCAGCAGGAATAGTGGTGACCAACGTACCCGATGTATTTATTGAAGAAGTCGCCGATCACGCAATGATGCTATTGCTAGCGAGTGCGAGGCGTATGAAGACTATGGACCGTATGAGCGCAAATGATCAGTGGTGGTCTGGGCGACCCTTGTTGAACCATACCCCTCGCCTAATGGGCCAAACATTAGGTCTATTTGCTTATGGTAATGTCGCTCGATGCACAGCTAGGCGCGCCAAGGCATTTGGTATGCACGTCATTGCATACGACCCGTACGTGAGTGAATTGATAGTCTCCGAAGATGGTGTAGAGCCGGTGAGTTTTGAAGAGTTACTTTCGCGCTCGGACTATGTTTCTGTCCATGCTCCCCACAATGAGGAAACACATCACAGTTTTAGCACTCACGAGTTCTCATTGATGCAAGATACAGCGATGATTATTAATACAGCACGCGGTCCAATTATTGATGAGCAGGCCTTGATTGAGGCTTTGCAAAGCCAGAGCATCGCAGGCGCAGGCTTAGATGTTTTGGAGCAAGAGCCCCCTGCTCTAGATAACCCTTTACTAAATATGGAAAACGTTCTGCTCAGCCCTCATGTTGCATCTGCGACCACACGTATGCGGCCCGAAACTAGGCGGCGTGTAGGTCGCGAAGTGGCTCTGGTACTGCGTGGTCGGTGGCCGATGAGTTGCGTTAATCCAACGGTTCTACCTAAAGTAGATCTGCAACGCTGGCAACCTTACCCAATGAACAGGGGTCCTAACCGTTGAATACGTCCATAGTTGGGTTTTCTTGAGTCGGCGACGGCTAGATTTAGGCCCTGAAATACAACGCAGTTTTACTTACGAGAAGCTCAGCGAATTCACCCTTCCAGGCGCTTTAGTTTTGCTTGAAGGCGGCGTTGTGGGTGTGATTGCCGCAAAAGTTTACGATGTAGAGCCGTTTACGTTAGCACTGATTAGCGCAGCGCCAATGTTTGCCAATTTATCTAGTTTACTTTGGAGCAAATTAGCTTCTGGCAGGCGCAAAGTTCCGAGCATGACAGTTATTCAAATTGTCGTAATGCTATGTATCTTGGCAGTAGCTGTTTCGCCGATCAATGAAATGGGCGCGTTTATATTGGTCAGCAGCATGATCTTTTCGAGGATATGTGTGGCAGGACTAACCACCTTGCGTAGCGTTGTCTGGAGCCTTAACTACGCTCGGCACAATCGAGCCAAAGCAACCAGTCAAATTCAGATGATTAACAGCTTAGTCACTGTGGCAATTTCATCCGTAATAGGCCCATTTCTGGATGCATTTCCTAGCAGCTTGGGACTTTTGTATGGGTGCGGGGCCCTACTAGGTATTGTTGGAATCGGATTTTTCAGCAAGGTCAAAGTACAGGGCGAAGCTGAGCAGTTGATTGCAGAAAAACAACGACATGTAGAGGGTGAAAAAAAGCTCGGCTTCATGGAGATTTTGCGTAAAGACAAGCGTTTTGCCCGCTACCAACTCTCAATGTTTGGGGCAGGATTCGGCAACATGTTGATGGAAGCCCCTTTGATTTTCTTGATCACCCGAGAAATGCAGGCGTCTTATACAACGTCGCTAATGCTGGTCATGGTAGTTCCCATGGTTATGAGCCTTGTCTCACTGCCGCTATGGGCAGTTTATTTAGATCGTGTGCATGTCGCGCAGTTTCGCGCGCGGCAAAGTGTGCTGTGGGTAATTGCACAGCTCCTAACCTTTGTGGGTGCTATGCTGGGCTCTATCACTTGGCTTTATGTGGGTCGATTTATCATGGGCATCACCCGAGGCGGCGGCACCCTTGCTTGGCAATTGGGCCACAATGACTTTGCCCCGGCAAACCAGTTGGCTCAATACATGGGCGTACATGTAACCCTTACCGGTCTACGCGGTGCGATTGCGCCATTCATCGGCATATTTTTGTACAGCGGTTGGAGTGGTATCGAGTGGAGTGGTATAGGGGCTTGGATTTTTGCGCTGGCTGCAGCAGTCAGCGGCCTTGCGGGTTGGGGGTTTAATCGCCTATATCAATCCATGAAAAAGGAAGGTGCATTAGACATTTAATTCTTTTGCCTAGTTTAAGCCATTTTCATTTGCCCATCGATAAAACAGCGGCAGAAAAAAGCCGAGATAAACTCGGCCTTCTTTCTATTGGTAGACTGCTAGCAGACTATCAGCAGACTACTAGTTGGTTACTTCACTGCATCACGCATGGGCAGTTTAGCGTTCGCTAGCGTCTCTGCCGTCTCGTGGTGCTCCAGTACCGGATGATCCCATAAAGACTTTACGTCCATCCGCCAAAGTAACATCGCGACCATTTGCTCTCTTGGAACGGTCTTTGGACTGATAGCCGTCGACTACAATAAACGTGCCTGGCACCAACGAGCGCTTGTTTAAGCCTCGGCGCAGGAGTGTATTTGGTGTACCGCCCTCCACCATCCAGACTTCTTTATCGCCCGCTTCGGTAGTGTGTTCCATATGAATCCAAGCATGAGGGTTAACCCACTCAACTTTAACTACTGGACCTCTTAGGATTAGTGGTCTATTTGGATCAAATTCTGCGCCGAAAGCGTGGTGAGCGCCGGCTTGAATTGCGCCAAGTAGCAAGGCTCCACCGGCTAGTGTGACGACTGCTCCGAGTAAACGATTGATCTTCATGATATAGCTCTCTTCCTCTTTCCTAGTTTAAGTGGCCGGTCGAAATTCCGAGCAACTTGAAAATTTGGTGCTTGAGGTCAATTAACCTCTCAAGCGTCCAATGTATAAGTGTTACGGCTGGAGTTCAAATAGTATTACCGTTGGCCGTATTTAATGCCAAACGCCTCCGCCTCAATTCGGGGATTTTATCTGGCCCCGCCGCCGCCTGCACTATCTCCTGCGTTTTCTTCCGCATTTAGGGCTTCGCGCTCTAGCAAGCGTGCGCCGCGCATAATATTGCCTAACGCATAGTTGCCTTCATGGCAGGCGTATTCATATACTTTGTCATTTGTTCTAGGCCATGGATAGTCGCCGCCCCAGGGCGTTTGCCAAACCGTTGGGTCGTCTACCATAAAGCTATAGTTGAGACTGCCGTCTTGGTTTTTACGGAATTTTTCAACGACATGCAGGTTCTCAGTAGCACCATACAATGCTGGTTTGGCCATAAAGTTAGTGGTATCGACCACTAATGTAGCCCCTTCCCAGCGCCCTATTGAGTCACCCATCCAAGTTTTAATATGGCTAGGTCTATGCTCCGAATTTAGTCTGATTACCCTTGCATCATGAACCATTTCCACCAAAATCATCACGTGCTCATCAGTTTGCACAATACGCTTAACGTTATTGTACAGAGCGGGAAACATCGGTGGGCCTGCGACAGGGCCAAAACCTAAAATGCACCGTTCGGCCAACGGGCGCAGTTCCATGTTGTCGTAGGGTCCTTGACCATCTTCTTTAACCCACCATGCAGAACCTTGGTTTGGCCGAAAGTTCCTAATTCGCTCAGCTCTAGCTTTTTGTCCTGCAGGAGTTAGGCCGGGACGACGTCCATTGGTTGGTACAGTTAGAATTGAAGTTCTAAATTTGCCGTCTACGCTAAATGAGTTATTGCCGTTATCAATCCAAAATGCATTATAACCGCCAACGTTACCCGCAGCGCCGGGAGAGCCATCGCCACCGGCTGGCGGCGCTTCCCGGTTAGGGTCGCTTAACTCGTTGGTCTCGGCTTTACGCGCTACGTCAGCGAGGCGAATTTTTTCTGCCTCGTCACGACTTAAGTAGAGTTTATTGCCAAAAGCTCTCGGGCGTTCTAGGGGAGTCAACGTGGCAACATCATAAGTGCCATTGAGATCCGGAACTGACGTTGAAGCCTCGGTGTCTGCTAGAGCTATGTGCGCACTGCTTAGTACACTGCTTAGCGCAAAGAGAATGAGCACAGGTCTATACAAATTGTACATACGATACCTATTTCAAATATGAGATTACTTGCCTCGAATACTGTTGTTTCTTTTCGTTTTTCTATGCTTTTTC
>JGI20157J14317_10000178_pt1 | contig 70675 bp, 69 predicted proteins | sample COG_07_FD_14317 | JGI IMG/M metagenome (IMG submission 14317)
ACATTGGATCGATTAGAGGGTGCATATGCATTATGTTTTTTGTTCCATGACAACGATAATTTATTAATTGCGGCTAGAAAAGGCTCACCTTTGGCGATTGGTCATGGAAATGGGGAGATGTTTGTTGGTTCAGATGCTATTGCATTAGCTCCAATGACGAACCAAGTTACATATTTAGAGGAGGGCGATTTAGCTTTAATTACCAGAGAGTCTCTAGAAATATTTGACATTGATGGAAGGGCAATTGAAAGAAACAGGCAAACTTTAGATTTAAACGCTCAAAATGTTGCAAAAGGTAATTATAAACATTTTATGGCTAAAGAAATTGCCGAACAACCATCAGTATTAGCAGATGCAATTCAACAAAATCTAAATTCCACAAGAAATAAATTAGAAATTTCCAATTTAGAATTGGACTTTAGTAGCATTAANCGAATTACATTAGTAGCATGTGGAACAGCTTTTTTAGCATGTAATGTAGCAAAATATTGGTTTGAGAAAATTGCACGTATCNCTATCGACCTCGATGTTGCATCAGAATTTCGCTATAGAGAACCCCCGGTGGAAAAAAATAATCTTGCAATAGTTGTAAGCCAATCAGGTGAAACTGCAGATACCCTAGCGGCGCTTCGATATTGTAACAAAAATAAAATGAAAACACTCGGTATCGTAAATGTTGATGAAAGTACAATTTCACGTGAGGCATCTCTTGCGTTGCAAATACATGCAGGACCAGAAATTGGCGTTGCCTCTACCAAAGCATTTACTTGTCAATTAACTACACTTTACTTTCTTGCAATCAAAGCTGCTAAAGATAAAGGCAGCATTAACAGTAACCAAGAAGCAAAGTTAATAAAATCTATTCTGCAGTTGCCTTCAATGATTGTCGACGCATTATCTCTAGAAGCTGAAATTAAACAAACCGCACAGGATTTATCAAAAGCATCTAACGCTATATTCTTGGGCCGAGGCGCAATGTATCCTCTGGCTTCAGAAGGTGCATTAAAATTAAAAGAAATCAGCTATATTCATGCTGAAGGCTACGCTAGTGGTGAACTAAAGCATGGGCCCATTGCACTTGTGGATGAAAACATGCCTGTAGTTGTATTAGCACCAAGAGATGAATTATTTGAAAAAACTGTTTCTAATATGCATGAAGTCATGGCACGTGGTGGTAAAGTCTTACTAATCACAGATGCCGAGGGTGCAGACGAAGCCCAAGATGGAACATGGAAAACAATTATTATGCCAAAAATACCAAATGATTTGGCACCAATATTGTATTCTATTCCAGTACAATTATTAGCTTATCATACAGCGGTATATAAAGGTACTGATGTTGATCAACCAAGGAACCTAGCTAAATCAGTAACAGTGGAATAATTTAAGAATAATATACAACAAATATGTAATGCATATTAAACAAAAGCCTTTTAATAATTTTACTAATAAAATATTGTTACTTTTTTTAGAATTTCACATAAAACTGTCGATTAATTGGTAGATTAATCGAGTTAAATAATATTATAGGTAATTAAAAAAAATCTACTCCAGCGTAGATTACGACTCTTACTTAAATCGATAAAAGCCAATTAATATATAGAGAATGTAATGATTACGTTTACTGACGCAATAGACCAATTACACACAAAAGCAAATTCAAGAAAAGCAGCTGAATTGAAAAATTCGATCAAAATTGACCGGGTTTATCTTGGAATATCCAACTCAGAACTAGATAACATATATAAAATATGGCGTAAGAAAATAGATGGTGAAGATAGAATAGGATTAGCCGCTGAATTATGGGATTCAAATATATATGAAGCAAAAATAGTTGCATCTAAACTTCTTACACAAGCTCGAATATCAAACGATGAACTAGTCTGGGAAGAAATTTTACGGTGGATAGGTACCCTAGATCATCCAATCTTAGCTGACCACGTTTGTAGCGCAGGATCACGCCGCTTAAAAGCAGATCCGTCGAGACTAACTCAAGTTTCAGATTGGGTGTTTGATGAAAATATTTGGAAGAGACGATCTGTTTTAACACTTACTATGCCTTGGACAAAAATAAATAACCCTAAAATAGATGAGTTAGAGCAAAGAGCTCGAATAATATCATGGCTTGGTACACTTTCCGTTGATCAAGAGTGGTTAATTCAAAAGGCTATAGCAAATTGGCTTTCAAGCTTATCAAAACATGATATCCAGCTGTTTTATCGTTTTTGGAAGAATATGGAGCCAAAATGAAACCATTTGCTGTTAATGAAGCATGCAAATTCATATAATCACCCTTGTAACAAGCAATAGCTAAGAATAGCATATTAAAATGAACAATATTCCTAAACTAATTGACCCATTCAATCGCGCAATTACATATCTAAGAGTATCTGTAACTGATCGATGCGATTTTAGATGTGTATATTGTATGTCTGAAAATATGAATTTTTTACCTAAAGCAGATTTATTAACTCTCGAGGAACTTGATAAAATGTGCTCAGCATTTATTTCTCAAGGAGTTGAGAAATTAAGAATTACTGGTGGTGAGCCTTTAGTCAGAAGAAATATAATGGAGTTTTTTGAATCAATTTCTCGTCATCTTAAAACTGGTGAATTAAAAGAGCTAACACTAACAACAAATGGATCACAACTTCATCGCTTTGCAGAAAAATTATCAGAAATTGGAATTAAAAGAATAAATGTTTCTCTTGATACGCTCAACGAGCAAAAATTTTCTAAGATTACAAGATGGGGAAGACTATCACAGGTATTAAAAGGCATTGATGCAGCGCTTGCAGCAGGGATCAAAATAAAAATTAATACAGTAGCATTAAAAGATTTTAATGAGGATGAATTAGAAGAAATAGTTCAATGGTGTGCAAATCGCAAAATGGATTTAACTTTTATTGAGGTTATGCCCATGGGTGATATTGGCAATGAAAATCGGCTTAATCAATATTGGCCTCTTTCTGATTTAAGAAAAAAGCTGAGTGAAACATGGACGCTGTATGATACAGATGAGCAAACTGGTGGTCCGGCAAGATATGTAAGGCTTAATGAAACTGGCCAAAAAATTGGGTTTATAACTCCTATGACACACAATTTTTGTGAGAGCTGTAATCGAGTTAGGTTAACATGTACTGGCGAATTATATCAATGCTTAGGGCAGGAAGACCAAGTGGATTTAAGAAAAATTTTACGTAATCATTCAGATACCGAACCATTAATTCAAGCAATTCATAACGCAATTTCAAAAAAGCCCAAAGGCCATGATTTTGATTATTCCAGACAATCAATTTCTGGACAGATGACGAGACATATGAGCCATACTGGTGGTTAGATAAATATATTGCTTATAAGGAAATAAAAGCTAACTAAAAAATTACTATCATTTGTATTAAGGGTATTAATTATATGGAAAAAATAGTAAAAACAAATGCTGAATGGCAAAAAGAATTATCCGATCTAGCATATAGAGTCACACGAAAGCATGGTACTGAACGTCCATTTAGTAATGATAATTTCCCAAAATTATCAGGAGTTTTTTGTTGTGTATGTTGTGCGAATGAACTTTTTGATAGTGAAACAAAGTTTGATAGTGGCACTGGTTGGCCATCATTTTTTCAACCAATACGCCCTGAAAATGTAATAGAAAAATCTGATAGAAGTTTATTTATGAAGCGAACTGAAATTTTATGCTCCAAATGTGATGCGCATCTAGGCCATGTATTTCCTGATGGCCCTGCACCAACAGGCTTAAGATACTGTATGAATGGNGTTGCAATGGAATTTAAAAAATCCGAATAGATAATATTTTATTGACCTAATAAAGTTCCTGCATCTGCATTTCCTAAATTGCCAAATATTTGTGACAAAATNTTCGGNCCCTTTACTGGCGCAGATGTAACTCTGCGACTTAANACGACCACTCTACCATCTTCTAGGGTAAATTTTTCTATNTTTTCTACCAGATCCCTATCGTCAAATGAAACAACTATCATATCCCTAGAAACGACTTTAGGCTCATAAAATAAGAAATTTTTTATTTTTGTTGAAATGTAGAAAATAGCACCATCTTCTAGCACTCCAGACCCCGATGGAGATCCAAGTAATTCAGTAACGGAATTTCGTGTATCTTTACCAATAACAACATTTTTTAGATCTGTATCTAAAGGTAAATAACCGTGGTCTTTATATATCGTACTACAGCTTGCCAAAAAAAAAGTAGAAAATATTATCGATCTATATTTGAAAGCAAATTTTGACATTACAGCTATACATCCTTAGTTAATCTATAAATCCAGTACATCGTGCTTCATACACATACAAACAATTTGTAAATTAACAACTAAAATAAGCAAAGGAATTCGCATAATGAGCGATATTTCAGATAAATCACCAATAAAATCTCACTTAATAACAATATCCCAACTATCACAAAATAAAATTCATAAATTTTCAATAAGATTCGATAATAACGATCTATTAAATTATAAGAATCTTTTGGACTTACGTAAAATATCCAAAGTCACTATTTTTGGAGAAATATTTGCTGAGGGAAATAAAAACTGGCTGCTAAATGCTAAGATTGGGGCCAGCGTAACTCAATCATGTGTTGTAACTATGGAAGATGTTAACACTAGAATAGATGAAAATATAACCAGACATTATTTTGCGGACATAGATAAACATGATGAGAACTTCACTTCTGAAGAAGAGTTAGATGCCAATGCAGAAGGAATTCCTGATGAAATTAATCTTTTGGACTTAACAATAGAATCCATATCATTAAATTTAAGTGATTTTCCACGAAAGGATGGTATTGTAATAGATCCTGTGTTATCAGCACCCGAAGGTATAAAACCACTTACTGATGACGCAGTAAAACCTTTTGCTGGATTAGCCAGTTTAAGGGATAAATTAAAAGAGTAATATTTTTTCACAATAGGGCTTGCGAATTTGCATAATCTTTGTATTTTGCGGCTCTTTATATTAGCAGAGTCGTTGCCATAATATTTGGTTAAAAACTCTAGGTTCCACAAGGCGAAAGCCTTTTAATTCGAGGTAGTGACATGGCTGTCCCTAAAAGTAAGATTACCCGCTCACGTCGTGGAAACCGACGTTCACATGACACGTTAGTGGCAGATAATCCAAATGAATGTGCAAATTGCGGTGAGCTAAAACGCCCACATCATGTTTGTGGCGCATGTGGTCATTACGATGACCGTGAAGTTGTATCTGTGGCCGATGATATCGACCTAGACGACGACGCAGCATAAAATTTAGGGCTGATCCAAAATGAGCGATATCGCCAACAGGATCAGTCCCTCAGACACCAAACAATCCTATATTGTTATTTCTGTTGACGCTATGGGGGGAGATAACGGCCCCTCTGCGATTGTAGCTGGTATGGCTAATGCAGCCAAAACTAATTCTAAAGTACGCTTTATAATTAACGGTGATAAATCAATACTCGATCCTCTAATATTAAAACGAAAAGTTCTAGAAAATATTTGTGAAGTGCGTCACACTAAAGATATTATTTCCATGGATGATAAACCCACATACGCAATGCGTAATGGCAAAGAAAGTTCTATGTGGAGTACTATTGATGCTGTAAAGAATAAAGAAGCCCATGCTGCAGTTTCATGTGGAAACACAGGGGCATTAATGGCAATTTCGATGATCCGTTTAAGAAAATTACCTGGAGTTTACCGCCCAGCAATCGCTATTCTTTGGCCATCCTCTAATAACCTTGGCTTCAATTTTATGTTAGATGTTGGCGCAGATATTCGTGCGGATGCGCCAGATTTATTAAAGTATGCGCTTATGGGCGCATCATATGCTCGTAATGGTTTTGGCCTAGTACGCCCCAGAATAGGTTTACTAAACGTTGGTACAGAAGAACATAAAGGTCGTCTTGAACTTAAAGAAGCAAACGACCTAATTACTGAAAGCGTTGAAAATGGTGAATATGATTATGTAGGGTTTGTAGAGGGAAATGATATTCCATCAGATCGTGTTGATGTGATTGTTACTGACGGGTTTACTGGAAACATAGCATTAAAAACTGGTGAAGGAACTGCAAGTATGATCGGCGCAGCAATGCGCGAAAGCTTCAAAGCAACATTACTATCAAAATTATGCGCAGTATTTGCAATTGTACCCTTAAAAAGGTTTAGTAAGAGAATTGATCCACGTAGAAAGAATGGTGGTGTATTTTTGGGTCTTAATGGTACTGTTGTAAAATCTCATGGAGCAGCTGACGCAACTGGAATAACTGCAGCAATAAACTTAGCTGTACAGCTAGCAGAAATGAATTTTAACGAAAAACTTGCCGCACGGGTTGCATCTACTGCAATTGAAAGCGATGTTAGCAAAAAACAATAAGAGATTGAGTATGCCAACAATCAGAGCAGTTCCAATTGGAGTAGGCCACTTTCTTCCTGAAAGAATAGTTACCAATAATGAATTAGCAAAGACTGTTGATACAAGTGACGAGTGGATAAAAACGCGAACAGGAATTGAACGAAGGCATTTTGCAGCTGAGGGTGAGTTTACTTCTGATCTTGCTATCAAAGCTGCTAAGAATGCATTAAAAAATGCCAAAATTTCTGCAAATGAGATTGATACAATCGTACTTGCGACCTCCACACCGGATCAAACATTTCCTTCTACTGCTACGAAAGTACAAGCTGGCTTGGGAATGACATCAGGCTTTGCTTTTGATATTCAAGCCGTGTGTGCAGGCTTTGCTTATGCATTAACCACTGCAAATTCTTTAATTGTCTCTGGCCAATCAAAAAAAGTTATTGTTATTGGTGCTGAAACATTTTCTAGGATTATGGATTGGAATGATAGGACAACATGCGTACTTTTTGGAGATGGTGCAGGAGCAATAATTCTTGAAGCACAAAAGTTTGAAGGTACATCCAAAGATAGAGGAATTCTTGCGTGTGATTTAAGTTCTGATGGCAAATATAACGACCTTTTATATGTTGACGGTGGCGTATCAACCACACAAACCACCGGTGTCTTACGTATGCAGGGCAAGAGGTTTTCAAACATGCAGTAGGAAAACTTGCCGAATCTGGCGAAAATGCCATGTCAAAAGCTGGAGTTACAAGTGAAGATGTAGATTGGATAGTGCCCCATCAAGCCAATCTAAGAATTATAAAAAGTACAGCAAAGAAAATGTCTGTTCCAATGGAAAAAGTAGTTTTAACAGTGCAAGACCATGGGAACACATCCGCAGCTTCGATTCCATTGGCATTATCCGTTGCAGTTGAAAAAGGCCAAATTGTTAAAAATAATCTTATTTTGACTGAAGCAATCGGTGGTGGGCTTGCATGGGGAGCCGTTGTTTTTAGATGGTGAAAGACTATTAAATAATATTATTGCTCTTTATGTTGACTCGTTAATATATAAAACAATATCATTTCATAGAATCTAGGAGAAATTTTATGGCAAATGAAACACTTACACGCATGGATTTGGCTGAAGCTGTTTTTGAAGAGGTTGGACTTTCTCGAAATGAATCTGCAGATCTTGTAGAAAGTGTACTTCAGCATATTTCTGATGCTCTTGTCCGTGGAGAGAATGTAAAAATTTCATCTTTTGGTACATTTAATATTCGAGACAAAAATGCTCGTATAGGTCGAAATCCAAAAACTGGTGAAGAAGTGCCAATTAATCCTCGTCGCGTTCTGTCATTCCGTCCATCACACACGATGAAGGATAAAGTTGGCGCGGGCAATAAATAAGTAGGCCAATATGGCACGTAAAAAAGAGCAAGCATTTAGAACAATTACTGAGGTATCAGATTGGTTGGATACGCCGTCTCATGTTCTACGTTTCTGGGAGAGCAGGTTTACACAAATAAAACCAGTTAAACGAGCCGGTGGAAGACGATACTATAGACCTGAAGATTTAAAAATCATTGGTGGTATTAAGTATTTATTGCACGATAAAGGAACTACCATTGCGGCTGTTAAAGATCTTTTTAAATCTAACGGTGAACAACATATCAAAGAGTACTCTATTGAACCAATTTTTCCAGAAAAAGTGTCACGGAAATCTAAAAATATTCGAAAAAAAATATCTCATAATATTCAATCAGTAGATATTAACAATGCGGTAATCGAAAATTATAAAAGAGTTAATAATCAATCAAGCAATTTTGAAAAATTAAAGAAACTTCCTGATTTATCTGATAATGATATCTTACGAATTGAAGAACTATACTTTCAATTAAAGCGTATAAGAAATCGAATGAAACGTCGATTAGATGAAATCTAAAATATTCATACTTGCACCTAGGAAAATCAGATATATAACATCACCAAGTCGGGCTATAGCGCAGCCTGGTAGCGCGTTCGTCTGGGGGACGAGAGGCCGCAGGTTCGAATCCTGCTAGCCCGACCAAACATGGCCATATTTTAGGCCCACCGTGAAAGACACACTTATGACAGGCGTATTACCAAGCCAAAAAATTAAAGATATGATCAATACAAATAAGATCATTGTCACTAACCCTATTGATAGTGATCAGATACAGCCTGCTAGTTTGGATCTGCGTCTTGGTAATACTGCTTATAGAGTTCGCGCATCATTTTTAGCTGGATCTGGCAATACGGTTGCTGAGCGTTTGGATGATTTCAAAATGCACGAAATAAATCTTCAAAATGGCGCAGTATTAGAAAAAGGATGTGTTTATGTTGTTCCATTAATGGAGTCTCTTGCGTTACCAGAATACATAAATGCAGTAGCAAATGCAAAAAGTTCAACTGGTCGCCTAGATTTATTTACAAGATGCATTACTGATCATGGTATTGAATTCGATAGAATAGAAAAAGGTTACTCTGGGCCGTTATTTGCAGAAATATCTCCCCGAAGTTTTTCAGTATTAGTAAAACCCGGTATGCGCTTGAATCAGATAAGGTTTCGTGAAGGAAAATCTGTTTTATCTGATGATGAACTTTCACAAATGCACGATAATATTGGACTAGTAGATAGCCCTGCACAAATTGATCAAGGTTTAGGCTTTTCAGTCGATCTAGACTTGCCAAATGGTTTGGTCGGATACAGAGCGAAGCCTCATACTGGATTAATAAATTTGGATAATATTAATTACTATAACATTGACGATTATTGGGAACCAGTCTTCGCCCATAATAAAAGAATTATATTAGACCCAGGCGCCTTTTATATTTTAGTTAGCAGGGAGGCAGTGCACATTCCCCCTGAATGTGCTGCTGAAATGGCACCTTATCTTGCAATGGTTGGTGAGTTTAGGGTGCATTATGCAGGTTTTTTTGACCCAGGGTTTGGGAATATAGATGCTGGTGGCAAAGGATCACGTGGTGTACTTGAAGTGAGGTGTCATGAAGCACCTTTTGCATTAGAGCATGGGCAATCCGTGGGCAGGTTAGTATATGAAAAAATGTCCGAAATACCTGATATTCTTTACGGTGCTGATTTGAAATCAAATTATCAGGGCCAAGGGTTAAAATTATCAAAACATTTCAAAATATCATAAGAAAATAGTTACTAATAGTAGAAAATACTTATTGTAAAAGTAATTATTCAAACATGTCTTCTTGGTCCTCGTTCTCTATAAATTCATTATCTGATATATCCAATGTAGCTCCCGGTGGGGGACGATTATCCAACAATCCAGCATCACGTAATTCTTTTATGCCAGGTAGATCTTTTGCACTTTCCATACCAAAATGGTCCAAAAATAATTGTGTCACAACAAATGTAACAGGCCTGCCAGGAGATTGACGCCTTCGCCCAAGTTTTATCCATTCAAGCTCAAGTAGAATATCAATAGTCCCACTAGAAACAGAAACGCCACGAATTTCTTCTATTTCTGAACGTGTTACAGGCTGATGATATGCAATAATTGCTAAAGTTTCTATTGCTGCTCTTGATAGCTTACGTGTTTCTACACTTTCTTTTTGCATCAAGAAACCTAAGCCTGGAGCTGTACGAAGTGCATACCCGTCTCCAATACGAACTAAATTTACTCCCCTTGATGAATATCTATCTTTTAGTGACAATAGGGCTTCTGATACATCACTTCCAATTGGCATACGTTTTTCGATTTGCTGTTTAGATATTGGTTCACTAACCGAAAATAATATTGCTTCAAGCATTCTTTCTTGCTCAAGAAATGGTGGTGCTTCAAATAAGTTTTCTATTTGGGATTCATCTTTATCCATATCAATTTTCTTTTTGTTTTATTTCTATTTCTGAAAAAGTATTTGTTTGTCGCAGTTCTAATTTGCCAAGCTTAACTAACTCCAACATTGCAGCAAAAGTAGAAGCAGTCACAGATCTCCTACGTTTAGGATCATCTAACCAGCCCTCTGGTATAAATTGTTCAAGTGAGCCCCACTCAATAGCATGTCCTATAAGGCTTTTCATACGCTCTAGCGCTTGTTCCATTGAGTATATTTTATTACGATCATCTATATGTAATGGTTTGAAATTATCTTTAACCCTGAGACGTGCATAAGCCTGCATTAAATCAAGAACAGTTGCTTTATAAACAATATTTTTCTTTACTTTCACATCCTGCAGAATACCTCTACCAAAAAAATCTTTCCCTAACTGGTCTCGAGCCATCAACTGAGCTGCAGACCTTCTCATTGCCTCTAAACGTTCCAGCTGAAAAGCTAGATGTGCTGCAAGTTCTTCACCAGTTGGTCCGTCTTCATTATCTTCTTGTGGTAATAAAAGGCGTGATTTAATAAATGCTAACCAAGCTGCCATAACTAAATAATCAGCAGCTAGCTCAAGCCGAATTCGCTTTGCTTCCTCAACAAATTTTAAATATTGCCGAGCTAACTGTAAAATAGAAATTTTACGCATATCAACTTTTTGGGTTCGAGCCAATGTTAACAATAAATCTAGTGGCCCTTCAAATCCATCAATATCAATTACTAAATTTTCACCAGCAATTCGCTGCTCAAGATCTATATCAAAATTAGTTTGTGATTCCATAATTTTTATATTGCGCTAAACAATTCACTACATCAAGGAAGCAAAGGTACTGCAAGCAGCTTTAAAATCAAAGTCTTCAGGTTCGAATCTTAGATTTTCAGCTTTTTCTGCACGCAACTGGGATTTTGAATTCAAAATAGGTATTTCTTGCATAATTTCAACCATATCTTTCATTATCCCATTACAATGCAACACTACATCACACCCGGCCTTTAATGAAGCAAACGCCCTACTTGATAAAGATCCACTTAATGCCTCCATTGAAATATCATCTGTCATTAACAATCCGTCAAAACCGATATCTTCTCTTATAATATTATTCATAATAGGCGATATCGTTGCACATAAATTTGGATCAAGAGTTGAGTAAATAATATGTGCAGTCATTGCCAGTGGTAAGTCTGATAAATGTCTAAATGGTTCAAAATCTATTGCGTTTAATGTGCTTGCGGGAGTATTGATTACTGGTAATTCAAAATGGCTATCAGATGAACCTCTACCATGTCCTGGAATATGTTTAAGGACAGGCAATATTCCTCCAGATAGAAGACCGTTTGCACATGCTCTTCCCATATCGGAAACAGTTTTGGGATTTTCCCCATAACATCTATTTTTTATAATTTGATGTGAGGATTTATTAGCAATATCAACCATTGGCGCACAATTCACATCTATTCCTAATAAATAAAGTTCGTGAGCTATTAATCGATATCTTAAATACATTGCTTCGTATTGTTTGTCAGGTTTTACCTTTTGCATCTGTTCAAATGGCGGCAACCAATCAAGCCATATTGGAGCTCTTAATCGGGCAACACGGCCACCCTCTTGATCAATCAAGATTGGAACATTCTTAGCAACAGAATCCCTTAACTCATTACACAATACTTTTATCTGATTTGGTGTACTTAAATTACGTGAGAAAAGAATGAATGCCCAAGGCTTGGCATCTCTAAAAAAATTTCGCTCTTCTTCAGTAAGTCGTGTTCCTTCACAACCAAATATTACTGAATTAGAGCTCATTATCTTGGAATAATTGGGGAACAAAAAGTTTCCCGTTTCTTAAGGGCCATACAAAAACTTTCAACATCATTAAAATCTATAAAGCTTTTAACTTTTAAAATATACTTAGTTTTTAAACCATCCTCAAATTTTTCAATAAACAACTCTTTATTTAAAAGTTGTTCAGAGTGAATTTTATTTATGTTTTCCAATTGAATAGTAGCTACCACATCAACATCATAAGAACCTAATTCAGCCATTATATTGTTTGAAAAAAAACTATTAGAATTTAATTTTAAATCTTTTGGCCGTATTTTTGGTGCAAATTTATTTTCTAATAGCATATCTTTTGTCTCAATCAAATCTATCTTGGGGGCTTTTGTATCTGATATCGGTTCATTTAAAATACGCAAATTTTTATCTTTTAGAATTGGGGCTTGCCCCATTTTCATATTTGAATCTGGTTTCTTTTGTGTATCTAATCCAGCAACATCTTCAGCCTGTAGGGGATATGGTTTAGGTGCTAAATAAACTTCATCTACTAGTTTAGAAATTCCCTTCGCCGTTTGAACTTCACTTACGGACAAACCTTGATGATCTGCTTGTTTCCCACCAGGCTCTTCAGGGGAAATTCGTGCTGGGCCATTTGCTTTTTTTATGACAGGAATATCATTTGGATCTAATTGCGATAAAGATAATCCCCACCAAACTAAGACCCCAAATACAGAAACTGACGAAGCTGCAGCCAAAATATTTAAGAATCTGCTCATGTAATCTCCAAATTGGGTCTTTGCCCTGCCCTTGAATGAGCTTTGAGTATCATTTTAAGCTTAATTATCGCATTTCGTCAATTGGCGTTACACCCAGAATAGTTAGCCCAGCAGCAATAGTAAGTTGAACTGCAGATATCATTGATAATTTTTCAGCACTTAATTCGGGATTACTTTCTTGAAAAAAACGGGTTTCAGGAAATTCTTTACCGATATTCCAGAGCGCATGGAAATCTCCTGCTAATTCATATAAATAAAATGCAATACGATGAGGTTCATTATGTTTGCAGCCAATTCTAATAGTCTAGGCCATTCTGCTAATTTTTTTACGAGTATTATTTCATTTGGATGTTTTAAAGTTTCAAATGAACCTGCTTTAATTATAATCTTAGCATCTTTCGCCTTTGTAAGAACTGAACTATTCGCGCATGGGCATATTGCACGTAAAATACTGGGTTATCTTTTGATTGTTCTTGAACTTTATCAAAATCAAAATCCAAAGGTGCATCATTTTTTCTAGTTAGCATGACAAATCGGGTAACATCGGGGCCAACCTGTTTAACAACGTCTCTTAAAGTAACAAATGTTCCTGCGCGTTTAGACATTTTAAACGGCTCACCATCTTTATATAATTTTACTAATTGAGTTAACTTTATATCAAGCGATACTTTCTCATTGGATAAGGCTGAAACTGCAGCCTTCATTCGTTTTACATACCCACCATGATCTGCACCAAATATATCGATTAATTGATCAAAGCCTCTTTGAACTTTATCAAAATGATATGCTATATCTGGAGCAAAATATGTCCATGAACCATCTGATTTGACAACAGGGCGATCAACATCATCACCATGGCTTGTAGATTTAAAAAGTGTTTGTTCCCTTGCTTCCCAATCGTCAGGTTTTTTACCTTTAGGTGGTTCTAAAATACCCTGATAGATTAAACCTTTCGCATCTAAATCGGCTAAAGCGTCTTCAATTAATCCAGTCCCATATAAGGATTTTTCTGAAAAGAACACATCCATTCGAATGCCCAATAATTCTAGATCTGATCTAATAAGATCCATCATTTTTTCAGTTGAAAACAATCTTAGTTCAGAAATCCATTCACTTTCAGGTTTATCAACTAAACTATCACCATATTTATTCTTTAATGCTTCACCTAGATCAACCAAATAATCGCCAGGATAAGTGCCATCAATGAATTCAACCGCCTGACCATTAGCCTCAAGATATCGCAGGTAAACTGAGCGTGCTAAAACATCAACTTGTGCACCACCATCATTTATATAATATTCTCTTGTTACATCAAAGCCAGCAAAATCCAAGAGGCTAGCAAGTGCGTCACCAAAAACTGCGCCTCGCGTATGTCCGACATGCAATGGGCCGGTAGGATTAGCAGATACGTATTCTACATTTACTTTTATTCCAGAGCCAATATCTGAGCGCCCATAGTTTATTCCCATATTAAGCACATATGGTATAATAGATGTTAGATAATCCTGTTTGAGGCGTAAATTAAGAAATCCAGGCCTGCAACATCTGCAGATATTATTCGACTATCATTTTCTAATAATGAACATAATGCCTCGGCTATAAGCCTTGGATTCATCTTTGCTGGCTTAGCTAAAACCATTGCTGCATTTGTTGACATATCTCCATGGGAAGAATCTCGAGGAGGTTCAACTGTTACATTTGAAAAGTCTAATTCTTTTGACAATGTACCATTGGATTGCAATGCCTCCAATGAGGTTAAAACAAGGCTTCTAATATCAGAAAATAAGTTCATTAATTTATCCAGTTAATATAATTGCGCGATTTAACACATGGATTAATTATGTTCCAGAGGTGAGTTCAGTATATCTTTGTTCTGCATAACCATCTGTCATACCTGATAAATAATCAGAAATTAATTGCGCCTGCTCCAATTCACTTTTGCAATATGACCATTGGGCTGGTAATAATTTTCTATCGTTCATAAAAATATAGAATAATCCATTTACAACTTGAGTTGCCCTCTCTCGCATTAAGTTAACGCGATCAGAACGATACATATTATCAAATAAGTATGTGCGAATTTCATTGATACTTTCAATCATTCTAGGCGAGAATTGAATAATTTGATATCCAAGATTTCTCACTTCTTTAGAGGAAGAGAGAGAGCTATTTTTTATTAAAGACTGTGAGTTTATAATACATCTTCCACCATTTCGTTAAAAATGCGTCTCAGCGCTTCATTACGACGCCTTATTGGATCTAAGTTAGGGTATTTTGCATCAACTAAAGAAAAACATTCCCCTACTATTGGTAGGTTAGATATATCATTTTCAGTAAACAAATTTGCACGTAACCCATCATCTAAATCATGATTATTATATGCAATATCATCAGATATGGCAGCTACCTGCGCCTCAGCACTAGCATGGGTTTTAAGTTCCAGATTATGTCTATTAGAATAGTCATTAAGGGCATATGGAATAGAGTTTACAACTGGCCCATTATGTTTTGCAATACCTTCTAATGTTTCCCAAGTTAGGTTTAAACCGTCAAACTCAGCATAACTTTTCTCTAAAGATGTTACAATTTTTATAGCCTGAGCGTTGTGATCAAACCCACCATAGTTTTTCATTTTTATCCTTAAAACATCTTCACCAACATGTGCAAAAGGTGGATGACCTAGATCATGTGCAAGTGCAATGACTTCTGTTAATTCGGAGTTTAAATTTAGTGTTTTGGCTATCGTTCGAGCAACTTGTGAAACTTCAATAGTATGAGATAATCGTGTGCGGAAATGATCACCTTCATGCGCAACAAAAACTTGCGTTTTATGTTTTAAGCGTCGGAATGCTTTACAGTGAATAACACGGTCTCGGTCACGCTGAAATGGAGAACGGTATTTACTTTCTTCTTCAGTATGGAGTCTACCCCGAGTTGTTTCTGGATTAGAAGCAATTTTGCTTTGCATAGTTTGGTTGACCTTTAAATGTTGCCGAGATCGAAAAGCAGGTTTATATTAATTACATATATTAATTATGAAAGCCATAAAAGATGGACCTTGCTTTGCCACCAAAAGTAACTGATAGAGCATATGCTCGATTAGCAGAGATTAATGAAAATGTTGAAGCGTCCCAAGCATTACGAATTGCCGTTGAAGGCGGAGGATGTTCAGGCTTTCAATATGAAATTAAATTAGAAAATACACCGGACAAGGATGATTTGATATTAGAAAAAAATGGTCAAGTAGTATTAATAGATAAAATATCACTACCCTTTTTAGAAAATGCAGTAATTGATTATACACAAGAATTAATTGGCGCACGTTTCGTAATTGAAAATCCAAATGCTACTTCAAGCTGTGGATGTGGGGTTAGCTTTTCAATTTAATGAAAAATTAAATATTTTGAAAAAGTGAAAAATAAAATCTTAAATTAAGATTCACAGATACTCCATCATCAAGGAAAAGTTTACATGAAAATCGCAACTTTTAATATTAATGGCATCAAGGCACGTCTGCCAGCCTTGCTAGAATGGTTAAAGGAAACAAATCCAGATATTGCCATGTTGCAAGAAATAAAATCAATGGATGAACTGTTTCCAAGAGATGACATAGAGAGCTTAGGCTACGACATACATACTCATGGAATGAAGGGATTCAATGGAGTCGCAATATTATCTAAATACCGTCTTGAAGATATAATGCGCGGGCTTCCAGGTGATGATCAAGATATCCAGACACGTTATATCGAAGCAACAGTTATAGGGGATAACAGCTCACTTAGATTGTGCAATCTATACTTACCAAACGGCAATCCAACACCAGGGCCTAAATTTGATTATAAACTAAAATGGATGGAACGTTTGTATGAACGGACCTGTTCCTTAATAAAATTAGAAGAACCCTTTTTATTAGCAGGCGATTTCAATATTATTCCCCAAGCCGAAGATTGTTGGGACACAAAAGTTTGGGAAAATGATGCAGCATATTTACCTGAAAGTCGTGCAGCATACAGGAAAATCTTGAATTTAGGTTTAACAGATGCATTTCGTGCAAAGAACCCTTCAGCAATGAACTATACTTTTTGGGATTATCAAGCAGGCGCTTGGAATAAAAATAATGGTATTAGAATAGATCATTTTTTACTTTCACCAACATGCGCAGATAAGCTAATTGACTGCCAATCTGATCGTGAATGTAGAGCAAAAGATAAACCCTCTGATCATGTTCCAGTTTGGGTGGAGCTAGAAATTTAAACTTTATATCTATAAATCCAATTAAACCGCTTATTTAAAAATGAAGGGTAAACCTTTGCTATAAGACGTAAATTAAGCTGAAATAGTTTTCTCAATATTAAATTAGATAAATGAAAAGCTTTTCCATTTTTACTTGATATTTTTTGAATATCTGTAACGCGTTTTTTTCTAATTTTTTCATATTTTTTAAGTGCATTATTGATATTATTTGTGTCATTTAAAACACTAGTTAATACTGCTGCATCTTCTAAAGCCATACACGAACCTTGAGCCATAAATGGAAGTATTGGATGAGCAGCATCACCCAATAGAACAACATTATCATTACTCCATGACTTTAAAGGCGGGTGCGAATATAACCCCCAAAGTTTAACAGTTTTTATTTTGGATAAAATACGATTAACACTTGGGCTGAAATCAGAAAACTCATTGCAAAACTTTTCTGGCGAACCTTCGTTATTCCAATTTTCAGGTACAATATTTTTATTAGACTGAACTCCAATAATATTTATTAACTCTCCATTTCTAATTGGATACATTACCAAGTGTTTGTTAATTCCCATAAACACTGTTGGTTCTATATTATTTCCATCAGATGGAATAAGCGCTCTCCAAGCTACTTGATCCATAAACAATGCAGCACTTTGACCAAACCAATATTGTCTTACCCCTGAATTCATACCGTCTGCCGCAACAGTTAAATCGAAATTATAAATATTAGAATTACTTTTAATTTTTGAACCATTAAGATCAGTTTTTATAGCTATAGCGTTAGAGCCCAGAATAATCTTTACTCCTAGATCCTTTGCTCGAGAAACCAAAGCGTCAACTAAATCAGCACGATGCAATTGCACATAAGGAAAATCGATGTCTTGGTTATGCTTTATTTCTATAATCGGTTTACCAGCTTTGTAATCTTTAAATAATATGGAGTCTGGGAAACATACCTCCTCTAAATAATCTGGGTACACTCCAAGTTTTGATAATATATTTATTCCATTTGCACTAATCTGAATACCAGCACCCACTTCAGATATCTCTGAAGCTTTTTCAAAAATTGTTACCCGACTACCAAACTTAGCAAAGAAAATTGCAGAAGCTAACCCACCAATTCCACCACCAATGATCCCAATATTTTTATCTAATAATGACATTTAACCTCAAATAAAAACACCGCGTAATTAGACGCGGTGTAAATTATATTCAATATATAAACAAATTAGTCGTCTCTATGAACTTTTTCTTTTCGTTCATGTCTTTCTTGAGCTTCAAGTGATAAGTTCGCAGTTGGCCTAGCCTCAAGTCTTTTCAAAGATATTGGCTCGCCAGTAGCATCACACCACCCATATGTACCGTCTTCGATACGCCTAAGTGCACTATCAATTTTTGATACAAGCTTTCTTTGCCGATCTCGTGTTCTTAATTCTAAAGCTCTATCTGTTTCTTCAGATGCCCTGTCTGCAACGTCTGGAATATTACGTGTACCTTCTTGCATACCTTCAATGGTATCTCGACCATCAGCAAGCAACGCAGCTTTCCAGTCTAGTAACTTTTTTTGAAAATATTCTACCTGGCGGTCATTCATAAATTCTTCGTTGTCAGTTGGATGGTATTCAGTATCTAACACTTTATTAACTTTCATAATAAAACCCATTTAAATTTAGGTAATCAACATTTTATTCGTTCCGTATCTTAGAATTCACAGGATGTCACGCCCTACTTTCGAATGTTTAGAATACTAATGATATTTATGTTAATAATCATTTATGGTTGATATGATATATTATATATTACACAAATTATGATAATGCTCATCAAATCAGGGTTAAAATGATAATAATATGTTAAAATTCTCACCAATTTTACTTGCCGTAATATGGGCAATAATAATGTATTATGTATCTGCATGGCGTACCAAGTCTGAAATGGATAAGAAATCAACTTTATTAAATGATCCTCCTCTAGAAACTTTAACAAATCAGATGGCAAATACCTTAGATTTGCATGAAATAAAGGTACATATTTACGAAATTGAACCAATCAATGGCTTAGCTATTCCTGATGGACGTATTTTCATAACAAGAGGTTTCATGAAAAAATATTACAATGGGGAAATCACTGCTGCAGAAATAGCTAGTGTTATTGCTCATGAATTGGGTCATGTTGCACTTGGCCACACAAAAAGAAGAATGATCGACTTTTCAAGTCAAAATGCAATTAGAGTTGCATTAGCAATGGTTTTAAGCAGATTTTTTGGTGGATTTGGGGCCATAATAGCAAATACAATTACTAAATTTTTAACTGCACGACTATCTCGAAAAGATGAATACGAAGCAGATGCATATGCAGCAGCTTTATTAACTAAAGCAAATATTGGCATTGAGCCTCAAATATCAATGTTCGAAAAACTTGAAAAGCTTAGTAATGAAGGGAATAATTCCATGGCATGGTTGATGAGTCATCCAAAAACACAGGATAGAATCACAGCCATAAAAAAATTAAAAGATGAATGGGAGTAAAAATTTCCCATACTTTGCTAAATACTAACTAGCTATAAACTTAGCTAGTTTTGGCAACTGAGATGACTTCAACATTTTGCGATTATTTATACTAATGCCAGATCTTCTAATCGCTTCTTTTTTTACAGTTTCAATTATCTCAAGCATTTCATTACGACCTGATGTCGCCAATTCTAACAAGAAATCATCAGGGGTGCGTCTCACAATGCCATGGCTCGATAGTATTGGAGTTGGAAAATCCTTTAAATTTGCAGTCAGCAATTCATCAGCATTACCTTCAATAGCCGCCTGCAAGACATGTATATCATTTTCGTCTGGCAAAAATAGATTTTTATTTTCCGGTCCGATCTCTACCTGTGACTTTGGCCAATTAACACGTAAAAGTGCAATCTCAATAGTTGCCTCAGCTTCATTATGATTACGATGTGCTGCTCGACGCCATTCCTCAATTATTCTTTCAGACCAAAGCGGCTCAAAAAAATCTTTTTGTGCAGCCCCTAATAAAATTGAACGTAAAATAGAAGGATAAAGAACACACGTATCTAGCAAAACTTTCATTAATCTAATCTCAAGAAAATTGATTTTAAATAAGATGACTCAGCAAGATGTGGATGAACAGGATGATCTATTCCTGCCGAACCGGTATGAATTATTTGGCCTTTACGGCCAGCTTTACCAACTCCAACAAGAGAAGCTTTTCGAAACTTTTGCATATCGGCAGCATGGGAACAGGAACACAGAACTAAATAACCTCCGGGCTGTACCAATCTTGCAGCCATTTTGGCTGCTTTTTCATATGCGCGTAAACCTTTTTCTAATGCAGGTTTCGATGGAGCAAATGCAGGAGGATCACAAGCTACCACCTGATACCTTTCACCTTCATCAATTAGTTGTGACATAACTTCGAAAGCATCACCCTTTCGAGTTGTAAATGATTTAGAAAATCCAGACCTCTCAGCTCCCTCAGTGGCTAAATCAAGTGCAGGTTGAGAGCTATCTACTGCAATAGCAGCATTTGCACCGGCTGCTAAAGCAGCTAGGGAAAATCCACCAACATGACTAAACACATCAATTATTGATCCTCCCTTTGCTAATTTAGCCGAAAATGCGTGGTTATCACGCTGATCGAAGAATAAACCAGTTTTTTGTCCACCTGAAATATCTGCCATATAAGTCGCATCATTCATTTTTACTTCTATTGGCGCTTGTGAAGACCCTTTAATGAAAAAATTTTCATTATCCAATCCTTCAAGTGAACGAGCGCGGCCAGAAGAATTTTTTAATATTATTTTTGGTGAAAAGATTTGTTCAAGTGCTGAAGTAATTTCTGGCATCATCTTATCAGCCCAAGCAGCATTTGGTTGAACTACAAAAGCATCACCAAATCGGTCTATAATGACGCCAGGCAAACCATCAGCTTCGGCATGTATCAAACGATAAAATGGGGTGTCATATAATTTTTCTCGTAACATTAGTGCGTTTTTCAACTTTGTAACAATCCATGCTGTATCAATTGAAATATCAACATCTAGATCCATTACTCGCCCTGTGATTTTACTATTACTATTAAAAGCAATTAGGCCAATATCTTGTTTGTCATTAGTTTGAATTTTAACAAATGATCCTGGAGGAATTTTTTTTGTTCGCCTATCTAAAATTACATCATCTGAATAAATCCATGGAAAACCAAACATCACCCGAGCAGGTGATTTATTTGGACGAAAGCGGAGTGTAGGTAAATCTATCATATTATTCGCTTACATTGCTTCCAATCAAAAGAAAAGCGCCCAAGAGGATACTGGGGCGCTTAAACAAAATTTGGGAGAAATATTTGTTTATTATTGGAGTTAAGCGTGTTTAATTCGAGCAAAAGTCAAATTGGTTTTAACCCAAGCTAACATTTTTACAAATAGCGTAGAAATAAATTCTGAACGCATTTTTGATGCTTCTTCACGAACTTTGAACAAATCTATATTTTCGTATGTTTTAACCATGATAAACTCCTTTTTTCCATAAATATGATTTAGGATAAATAGAGTGTTCTTACATCAGACAAGATCGCCCTAGCGCTATGTCTATTTTGCATAGCTAATGATAAAAGCTATGCAAAAAAATTACTTTAATGAAAATTGACCTCTGACCCATCTTCAGAAGCATTTTTTAACCATTCCATAATATAACCGCCAACAGATCGAAAACAAATCAACTGACAATTCAATTCATCAGTAAACCAGAATGCAACAGCAAGTTGAGCTATTCTTGTTCTTCGAACTTCACCAATTGGCAAAGCATCGACTGACAAATCAGCAGGTGATCCTTTTGACAGTACATCACGAACGGCGCCACCATTTAATGAAAATACTGATCTTGCATCTGATACATCTACAACAAGATTGTGTGTGCCACTCAGGCTGCTATTTAAATTGGAAATTGTTTTGGATACATTTTTATAATCAATTATTATCAATAATTCATCAGGAGACATCCATGCTATAGAGCCTTTAGATGTTGATGTAATCTGACGCTGCTCAGGTATAATCATACCCAGTTCCAATTTCAACGCTTTTGCAAGTACATTAGATTTTAAATCACCTCGTAAAGTAATCATTCCAAGCAAACCGGTGTCTTTTATTTTAATTATTCCATTATGTGATGCACCGTTTAGTGCTGTAATACTAGACATTTTGCCGTTCTCCTTCTGGGTCAAGGAATACCTGATTACAAATTTCAGCTTTGATAATTTTTCCATCTAAAGTTGGAAAATCAATTATCTCTCCCATCCTGTCAGGTCCAAACTTAACCAACCCCATCGCAATTGATCTATTTAATGTTGGTGAAAAATATGTTGATGTAACTCGACCGATCATATTTTTCACTCCATTTTCCCTAACTGATCCATCTGTTGCATATGCACCATCAGGTATCACTATATCGGGATCTATAGTTTTCAATCCAACCAATTTCCAACGTGACGGATCAGACATGTGCGAACGAAGATGAGCGCGCTTTCCCAAGAAGTCTTCTTTCTTTTTTGAAAGAGCCCATTCCATGTTTAAATCTTGGGGAATCACCGTTCCGTCTGTTTCATCACCAATCATTATAAAGCCTTTTTCTGCGCGCATAACATGCAGACATTCTGTGCCATAAGGTTCAATGCCAAACTCCTTACCAGCTTCCATGCACATGTCCCAAAAAGCTTGGCCATCTGATGCAGGCACAGCTATCTCATAGGATAGCTCTCCAGAAAACGAAATTCGAAATGGTCTCACTCTTATTCCACCAAGCGTTCCCTCTGAGAAACGCATAAAAGGAAGTGCATCCTTTGAAACATCCATTCCACCAAGTTTTTCAAGCAGTTTTCTTGCGTTTGGCCCAACTACAGCAATTTGAGCATATTGTTCAGTAACATTTGCTGTATATACTTCCCAATCCCACCATTCTGTTTGAAGCCATTCCTCCATCCAAGCATGAATTCTATCAGATCCTCCAGATGTTGTGTGACAAAGGTATGTGTTCTCATCTAATCTCGCAACAACACCATCATCAGATAAAAATCCATTTTCATTACACATCAAGCCATATCTACAGTGTCCGACCTTTAAATTTGACATTAAATTTGTATATAGCATGTCCAAAAATTTACCTGCATCTGGCCCTTTGACTATAATTTTACCCAATGTAGATGCATCTAATAAACCAACATTTGTCCTAGTATTCAAAATTTCTCTTTCGACTGCATCTTTAACTGTTTCATTATTTTTCTGATAACAATAAGGACGGCGCCAATCTGCGACTGGTTCAAAGAAGCCTCCATTTGCTTCAATCCAGTTATGAATCGGGGATTTTCGTATTGGCTTAAAAAGTTCTCCACGCGCATCGCCTGCAATAGAGCCCATTGAGATTGGATGATAGGGTGGCCTAAAGGTTGTTGTCCCTACATTTGGTATCTCTGAATTTAAGCTATCCGCTAGGATTGCCAGTCCATTTATATTTGATAGTTTTCCTTGATCTGTTGCCATACCAAGAGTTGTGTATCTTTTAGTATGTTCAACACTTTCATAACCCTCACGAGCAGCCAAACGCACATCTGATACTTTAACATCATTTTGGTAATCCAGAAAAGTTTTAGCCTGTAATTTGACTGACATACCCTGAGGCATTTGCCAAATTTGTTCAATCGGAGACTCAGCTTCAGTTTCAGCTTTAATGACTTTAGACTTGATAGGTTTAAAACCAACTTGCTTAGCAATTAATTTTCCTTGTGAAATTGCATCTTGAATTGTTTCATTAGCTATAAAATAACCATTGGCTGCACCACCTACTGCTACGAAGCCTGTGCCATCATCTCCAAGAGGTGGCCGTTCAGCATCAGGGCGGAACATAGCGTTTGTTTCATCCCAATTTAATTTACCACCACAATGTGACCAAAGATGTACAACAGGTGACCATCCACCTGACATTGCTACTACATCACATTTTATTTCTTCAATTGGAGTTCCCTCGCCAGCTTGCAAACAAATTGAAACACCAATTACGCCCTTTGAGCCTTTAACTTTTGAAATGGCCATTCCAGTTTCAACTCGAATTCCCAATTCACGTGCTTTATTTGGTAGTTCACCGGTTGCATCTGTACGAGCGTCTAGAATTATTGCAACTTTTAAACCAACCTCAAATTGCTTAATTGCTGTTCTATATCCATCATCATTATTCGTCGCAAGCACCATGATATCACCACATGAAGTACCAAAATCAACTATATAATCACGAACACTACCTGCTAACATCACACCCGGAAGATCATTTCCTGCAAATGATAGTGGGCGCTCAATAGCACCTGTTGTGGTTAAAATTCGCTTAGCTCGAATCCGCCATAATCTTTGCCTTGGTCCTTTTTTGCTAGGCATGTGATCTGTTAATGACTCATATCCTGTCACCCAACCATGGTCATAAACTCCAGCTCCCATTGTCCTATTTTTAAGGGTAACATTTGGCATAGACTCTAATTCTGCTAACGCATCATTAATCCATTCTTCACTATTCTTATTATTAATTAAAACATCATCAACCGGAGCCCTACCACCCCAAGAGTTTTTTTGCTCAAGAAGTAATACTTTTGCACCAGCTCTGCCGACTTCTAAAGCAGCAGCTAGTCCAGATATTCCGCCCCCAATAATAAGAACGTCTACATGTGCATAAAAATATTCATATTTATCTGCATCTTTTCCAATCGGCGCAGCACCTAGACCTGCAGCTTTTCGAATAACTGGCTCAAAAATATGCTTCCAAGCAAAACGTGGGAAAATAAATGTTTTATAATAAAAGCCTGCAGGAAACACTCGGCTCATAATCCGGTTTATACCTCCGATATCAAACTCTAGCGAAGGCCACGCATTTTGGCTAACTGAGTGTAGACCATTGAATAACTCAGTCGTTGTTGCCCTTTGATTAGGTTCAAATTTATTTCCTTTACCCAATCCAACAAGCGCATTTGGCTCTTCAGGGCCAGATGCCACAACACCTCTTGGACGATGGTATTTAAAGGAACGACCAACTAATCTTTGATTGTTAGCTAATAGCGCAGAAGCCAGAGTATCACCTTCATAGCCACTAAATCTCTTGCCATCAAAAGAAAACTCTAGCGAATTTGATCTGTTAATTAAACGACCACCTTTTGATAATCTTGTACTCATTTAACAAATCCCTTCCATTCAGGACGTTTTTTTTGAATTTTATTGATTAATGCTTTTGGCGGAGAATTCGTTTGAGCTGAATACGTTCCAAATACCTCCAAACTAGTTGTACACCTTGCAGCATTAAACCACTTTCCACACCCATAGACATGTCGCCAACGTTCAAAATGTACACCCTTTGGGTTATGTCTCATAAATAAGTAATTTTCCAATTCATCATCACTTGCATTTACACCAGATCGAGTAATGTGAGCTTGACCATCGCAATGTAAATCAGTTTCATCAGCGGTAATGCCACAGTTGGGGCAAGTAAGATTTAGCATTTTTAAACCTCTAAGCTATAAGTTTTTTATTTTTAATTTTTGGTTATTGAATTGTATTTAAACACTCTTCAATATTTTGTTTGGCAGATCTGAGTATTTTTAAATCAACTATAATTTCATCTTTTAATCGAATTAAATCGAAACTTAGCTTACTGCTAATCTCAACTCGATTATCAAATCCTGTTAAATCAATGTCTTCTGTAAATGGTAAAGGAAATATATTATTTGATCTCTGCATTTCTCTTATTATGAATGGTTCTCCATCAAACTTAATTGTCAAAATATCATCAGCATTTTTTGCTTCTTTTCCTGAATAACCTGTTACCTGCCAACGATCTCCATCTTTTCGTTTATATGTAGCAAAAAACGAAGGTACTCCATTTGATGAAGTAGCACTTAAAGTCGCCCAGCAAACTCTTGATTCTTCAACTTTCGTTATTTGATATTCATCAAATGACTTAAAAATTTCCATTGCACTATTTGAAGCACAGCTAGCCGTACCAAATAAAAATGTACCTAAGATTATCATAATATTTTTCATCAATGCGCTACTCCTGCTGCTACGCTCTCGTCAATGAAGCGTCCTTCTTGAAAACGATTTAATCCAAATTCGGCAGCTAAGCCTATTTGCTCGTCTTTTGCCATCAATTCAGCCATTGCCCAACCAGAACCTGGAATAGCCTTAAACCCACCTGTTCCCCAACCACAATTAATATAGCATCCTGATAAAGGAGTTTTTGAAATAATAGGTGACCGATCTCCTGTTACATCAACAATTCCACCCCAATGACGCAACATCTTTAAACGACTAACCATAGGAAAAGTTTCAATTAATGCTCTCACTGTTTCTTCTAAATGGTGGAATGATCCTCTTTGTGTATAATTATTAAATCCATCAGTTCCACCCCCAATAACCATTTCACCTTTGTCTGATTGGGACATATATCCATGAACAGTGTTTGCCATTACAACAACATCCATACATGGTTTTATTGGTTCTGAGACTAATGCTTGAAGCGAAACTGACTCAAGTGGAAGCCTAAATCCAGCCATATCAGCTAAATGTCCTGAATTTCCAGCAACAACAATGCCCAGTTTTTTACATTTTAATGAACCTTTTGTCGTTTGCAAACCAGTAACTTTACCATTTGCTTGTGTAACAGAAGTTACTTCACATTGTTGAATAATATCCATTCCCATATCTGAACAGGCTCGTGCATACCCCCATGCAACTGCATCATGTCGTGCAGTACCAGCGCGTGGTTGCCATAATGCGCCAAGTACTGGAAAACGAGGCCCAGATAGTTCGATAATTGGACATAATTCTTTTACCTTTTGCGGCCCAATATATTCAGTCTTAACACCTTGTAATTTATTTGCATGAGCGGTCCGCTTATATCCACGAATTTCTGCCTCTGTTTGGGCCAGCATCATCACTCCGCGAGGACTAAACATCACATTATAGTTTAAATCCTGTGACATTGTTTCATATAATGACCTTGCTTTTTCATATATGGCTGCAGAGGGATCCTGAAGATAGTTTGATCTAATAATTGTAGTATTACGCCCAGTATTGCCACCACCTAGCCATCCTTTTTCAATAATAGCTAAATTAGTAATTCCATAATTTTTACCAAGATGATAAGCTGTTGCTAGGCCATGGCCCCCTGCTCCAACAATAACAGCATCATATTCTTTTTTCATTTCAGGCTTTGCCCAGGCTCGCTCCCAACCTTGGTGGTATGAAAAAGCATTTCTAGCTATAGCAAAAGCAGAGTAACGTGACATTGATTGTTTACCTATAATCGAGCTTATTAAAACTTAATGGTGTTATTACATGAATATATAATCCAAATAATTGAAAATACGAGTTGATTTGTTCCAGAACCGACATTTCAATTAAAGTCAGGTAAGGGAAAAATAAACTATGGTCAAATTTATATAAATCATAGCATAATTTAAAATTTTTATGACTCCACATTATCCTCAAGCAAGTTTAAATAATACGGATAAAAGGAAAAATGTATGGTTTGGATCTTAGGCACCTTAGCCTGTTTGATATTTATAGGTTTGATCGCAAGATCGATAGTTGCACCACGTGATTTAGACTTAGGTGTCGCATCAAAAGATTTGCTCATCTACAAAGATCAATTAGTTGAAGTTGAGAAAGATATAGAAAAGGGAGTTCTAAGCAAATCTGAAAGTGACGCCGCAAGAATTGAAGTTTCAAGAAGAATTCTTTTAGCAGACAAAAGATCTAAAATTGAGAAACAAACTTCAAGTAATTCCCAAAATCATAACAAAATTATTACTTTTATCATTTTAATTTTCATTTTAGCAGGGTCTTTAAGTATTTATGCATTTTTGGGCAATCCAAGACTTCCAGATATGCCATTGCAAACTAGGCTGGCTGAAATAAAAGAATTACGTTCACAAAGAATTAGTCAAGAAGAAGCAGAGTTACTTGTTCCAGATGAAATTATTGAAGCTCCAAGTGATTATTTAACATTGGTTTCAAAGCTACGAGATGCGATGAAAGAACGACCAAATGATATGCAAGGATTAAGATTACTTGCTTTACATGAATTTAGACTGGGCAAATATCGTTCTGCTCGCAAAGCACATTTGAAAATAATTAATGCTTTAGGTGATACTGCTACAGCAAAAGATTTGATAGATTTTGCTGAAGTCATGATTGTTGCAACAAATGGATATGTTTCACCAGAAGCAGAATTCATACTAAGGCGTGGATTGGAGATGAAGCCAAATGATGGCCGAGCTCGTTATTATTCAGGCTTATCAATGGCACAATCTGGTCGACCAGACGTCACACTACGACTTTGGGAAAATCTTTTAGATGAAGGGCCCGATGATGCCCCTTGGGTACCTTTAATTAAAGAACAAATAGTTGATGTCGCACGTTTAGTTGGAGTAAATTTAGCTCAAGATCAGTTACCTGGACCGACATCCGAACAAATCAATTCTGCTGGAAATATGTCCGATGTAGATCGCAAAGAAATGATACAAGGTATGGTTTCAAGTTTAAGTAACAGACTAGCCAATGAAGGTGGGACAGTAAATGAATGGGCTCGATTAATTCGGGCATTAGGTGTATTAGGTGAGACTGCAAATGCTTCCAAAATATGGATAGAAGCACAGACTATATTTGGTAGAAATAGTTCAGATATAGAAATTTTACGAGAAGCGGCAAGAGCAGCAAAGGTTTCTCAATGAGTTGTCATAATAATTTCATAGAGTTTGTGTCTCTATTACCCCGATTTAAATCTCTGATTGGCTTGGATTTAGGTACTAAAACTATAGGTATCGCGGTTTCGGATACCCTCTGGTCAGTTGCAACACCACGAGAAACAATAAAGCGAAAAAAATTTGGACTCGATTGCGATGCATTAGATATTATTTTCAACTCAACAGATACAGGTGGAATAATACTCGGACTTCCTATGAATATGGACGGTAGTGAAGGTCCTCGATGCCAAGCCACAAGAGCTTTTGCAAGAAACTTATCATTAAGGTGTCCAATCCCAATTGCTTTTTGGGACGAGAGGTTATCGAGTATAGCAGCTGAACGAGCGATGTTGGAAGCCGATATGAGTAGAGCAAAACGTGCCGATAATATTGACCATGTAGCAGCAAGTTTCATATTACAGGGTGCATTAGATCGTATTGGGAATATTTTATAATGGATGAAGTCTGGAAACGAGAAGAAGTTGAAAGTCCCTGTGTAAAACTTTGTATCATTCACAAAGAAAGCGGGCTTTGTATGGGCTGTTATCGTAATGGATTAGAAATATCACAATGGTCAATTATGAGTTCAGAAGAAAGAAAACTTAAGATGCAAGAGTTACCAAGTCGAGCAGGAAAAGTTCGAGGTAAAAGGCGCAAAATAAGAAAAATTTAAGAACTATAAACCTTATAAAGCATATTAAACGCCACACTTATTAAAAAAAATGCAAATGTTCTTTTTAAAACCAAAACATTTAACCTATGAGCTAAATTTGCTCCAATAGGTGCAGTCAATATTGTCATCGAAATTATAATAAAAAAAGCGGGCAAATTTACATAACCTATCGTCAAAGGTGGTAAACTTCCTGAAGGTGGATTAGTGAACAGGAATCCAATGGTGCTAGGGAAAGCTATTGCGAGACCAAATCCTGCACCAGTAGCCACAGCTTTATGAATTTTGATATTATGCAAAGTCATCAAAGGTACCGCCAAGCTCCCCCCTCCAATGCCCATTAAAACTGATAGAAACCCAACAACCGTGCTTATGATATTTCGAGTGGAACCCAACTGGCATTTGAAACCCTAAGCTCCAATTGCTCTTAGAAAATGCCATATACAGACCAATTATAATCCCTAACAAACCAAATATAATAGTTAAAGTATCAGTATGAAGCTTGGCTGCAATAAATACACCAATAACTGCGCCTAATATTATTCCAGGAGACCATAATTTTAAAATAATCCATTCTACCATTTTCTTTTTGTGATGACTTAGAACTGATCTAATGGATGTAAAAACAATAGTAGCAAGTGAAGTGGCAACACAAATTTGCATGAGTTGCGAATTTGCATAGCCCAAAGAAGTGAACACATAGAAAAAAGCCGGTACAAGAACTATCCCACCACCAACTCCAAGTAAGCCTGCTAATATTCCAGCAAATGCACCAACTATTAATAATAAAATTATTGTTGGCAAAAATATTAAGATATTTTCCACATAATCATCCAAATCATTATTTAATTCTCATTCTCAAATATTCTGTTTTTCTAAAGCATTTTTTAATGCATTTTGGATTACTTCAATACCAGCACCTTTTTTATATGCTTCGTCTGATAATGTTCTTTTCCAAACCTTTGCCCCACTTTGACCTGAGAACAAACCTAGCATATGTCGTGTAATTTGATTTAATCGACCCCCAGAATCTAAATGATTTTGTATGTATGGTAGCATTTCATTTATTATTTCAGTAACTGATTTTTTTTTAATATTAGCGTCATATAAACTATCTGCATTTCCTAGGATTTCCATAGGATTATGATATGCAAATCTACCAATCATAACTCCGTCCAAACCCTTATTAATTTCGGCAACTGCCTGATTAAACGTTTGTAAACCTCCATTTAAAATAACTTCTATTTCAGGTCGATCCTTTTTAATTTTATGGACTAAATTATAATCTAATGGAGGAACATCTCGGTTTTGTTTGGGTGAAAGGCCACTGAGCCATGCTTTACGTGCATGAATTGCAAAAGAATTAACGCCACTTTGAGATACTTTATCTATGAAATCAGGTAATATTTCCTTTGGATCTTGTTCATCAACACCAATTCGACATTTTACAGTTATTTCTGCACCCGTTGATGCTTCTAACATAGCGCTCACACATTCACTGACTAACTCAGGCTCTTTCATTAAACATGCACCAAATCTACCAGATTGAACACGATCTGATGGACATCCAATATTAATATTTATCTCATCATATCCAGCGTCACATCCTAGTCGAGTGGCTTGTGCAAGTTGATAAGGATCTGAGCCCCCAATCTGCAAAGCGATCGAATGTTCAGCCTGGTTGAACTCCAACAATCTATCAGCATCACCATGGATTAATGCAGGAGCCGTAACCATTTCAGTATAGAGCAATACATTTTTCGAAATTAATCTGTGAAGATAGCGACAATGCCTATCTGTCCAATCCATCATTGGAGCCACAGAGAATGTTCTATCTATTTGCTTCACATCAAACCTACTTGAAATTAGTCTTTTTAAATGTTTCTAATCTTAATAATAATACCATAAAAATTAACAAATATAACTATAACAATTTTAAAGAATTTACCTTTTTCAAAATTATGATCTTGTTGAATGAACTGCCTGGCCAAATGCTTCGAAAAGGGGTTTAGAAATGGAGTCTTTTAAAGCATTCCATTCAGGATGCCATTGAACAGCATATGCAAAATTTAATGCATCTTTTATTCTAATTGCTTCGGGGGTTCCATCTGTAGCATGACCTTCAATAATTATTCTTTCGCCAGCTCTTTTAATACCTTGACCATGAAGAGAATTTGTTACGATTTTTTTTGCACCAAAGATTTTTTCAAAATGCCCACCCTTTAATAAGCTCACTTCATGACGCATCGCAAATTTTTCTTCTATTGTTCCGTCTGGAGGCATACGATGATTCATTCTACCGGGCAAATCATTAATTTCTGGATAAAGTGAGCCTCCAAATGCAACATTGAATTCTTGAAATCCCCTACAAATGCCCAAAATTGGTATTTCTTTTTCAACGCATGCACGCACTAAAGGCAGAGAAACAGCGTCTCGGTTAAGATCAAATTGGCCATGTTCTAGTGTCTCTTCTTCTCCGTATTCTTCAGGATGAATATTCGGCCTAGCTCCAGTCAAAAGAATTCCATCAAAATTTTCACAAATTTCATTTGTATCACACAGTTCAGGGATACCTGGAAAAATTACAGGGAAAACTTTAGACACATCATAAAGAGCTTCTAGGTTTGAAGTTCCAGCTAATTGTACAGGATAGGAGTCATCCACGAGATAAGAGTTCGAAATAACCCCAACAATTGGGCGTTTCATAAGCAATCCTGTTAAATATAAATATCGTTTAGTAATACTTATTACTTATATTTAAAGAATTACAGTATAAAAATGCTCAAGATAATCTTTATCGTCTTGAGCATAAAAGTTAGGTTCATAAGACTTATGCTGAAACATTAAACCCAGATAATTTAATACCAGCTACTGCCGCTATTGTATCATTTTCAGATGTATCACCTGTGACTCCAACAGCACCAATAATACTATCATTGTCATCCTTAACCAAAACTCCACCACTAACTGGTGTAAATCTGCCGTTAAAAGATACGCTCAAAGCATTTACAAAATACGCTTGTTGCTCTGCTCTTTCCATTATAGCTGACGAAGGAATTCCCATCATAATAGCAGCATGCGCTTTGCCATCAGCAAGCTTAAAACGTCCTGGAGATGCCCCATCTGATCGCTCAAATGCTTTTATATTTCCACCTGTATCCAATACAACAACTGATAAAGGTTGCATTTTTTCCTTTATTCCTTCTTGAAGAATATTATCAATAATTTCTTTAGCTTTAGCTAATGATATAGACGTCATTTTATTTAACCTTTAAGTTCTAATCTTCGCGCATGTAAAACAGGTTCAGTGTATCCAGATGGTTGAATTGCACCCTTAAATACAAGATCACATGCTGCTTGGAATGCTATAGAGGTAAAATTTGGGGACATTGGGTTATATTTTGGATCATTTGCATTCTGAGAATCCACAACACCTGCCATTCTTTGCAAAATTTGCATTACCTCTTCTGGTGTAACGACACCATGATGGAGCCAATTAGCTATATGTTGTGCTGAAATGCGGCACGTTGCACGATCTTCCATTAGACCTACATTATTTATATCTGGAACTTTAGAACATCCAATACCTTGATCAATCCATCGAACAACATATCCTAAAATACCTTGTGCATTATTTTCTATTTCACGTGTTATTTCATCATTTGACCAATTTTGCCCCTGAGAGATAGGAAATTGTAAAATAGTATCAACAGAAGCTCGTTTGCCACCTTTTTGTATTTCATTCTGGCGCTCAAAAACATCAACTTTATGATAATGCATTGCGTGTAAAGTTGCAGCAGTTGGTGAAGGCACCCAAGCACAATTTGCACCAGATTCTGGATGTGCCACTTTTTGCTCCATCATATCTGACATATTATCAGGAACCGCCCACATTCCCTTTCCAATTTGTGCTTTTCCTTGCAAACCACATGCTAAACCAACATCAACATTTTGATCTTCGTAAGCTGCAATCCAAGGTTGCTTTTTAATCTCATCTTTTCGCAAAAATGGACCCGCTTCCATCGAAGTATGAATTTCATCTCCAGTGCGATCAAGAAATCCTGTGTTTATAAATGCAACACGATTTTTTGCTGCACGAATACATTCTTTTAAATTTACTGTAGTACGTCTTTCTTCATCCATAATACCAATTTTGACGGTGTACTGTGGCAATCCTAAAGCTTTTTCAACTTCAGTAAAAATTTCATCTGTGAATGCAACTTCTTCTGGTCCATGCATTTTTGGTTTAACTATATAAACTGACCCAGTGATAGAATTTCCTGACTTTCGATCTAGATCGTGCATTGCTATTGCAACCGTAAACATCGCATCCATGAAACCTTCACCAATTTCATTACCTTGTTTATCCAAAATAGCAGGGTTAGTCATTAGATGACCAACGTTGCGAACCAACATTAATGCTCTTCCTTTGAGCTGAAATTGTGATCCCTTTGGAGAAATATATTGACGATCTGGCAGGAGCCTACGTCTAAGAGTTTTTCCATTTTTTGAAAGATTACAGGTTAAATCTCGCTTCATCAATCCAAGCCAATTTGAGTAAGCTAGTATCTTGTCTTCTGCATCAACAGCTGCAACACTATCTTCGCAATCCATTATTGCTGATAACGCACTTTCTAAAATAACATCAGCAATACCCGCTTTGTCTGCTTTACCGATTGGAGTTTCTTTGTTGAAATACAGTTCAACATGTAAATTGTTGTTTTTTAGTAAAATACCCTCTGGCGCATTAGCTTTTTCTCGATAACCAACAAACTGTTCTGGCTTTTGCAATTTTTTCCCATCAATTAAAAGTTCGCCATTTAGGACTATATAATTAGTTGCATCTGCATGTGAAAAGCCAGAAATAGGGAAAGTTTCATCCAAAAAATTCTTAGAATAAGCAATAACTTCTGCACCACGTGCAGGGTCATAATTTTTTGACTGTGAGGTGCTTCCCAATACATCAGTTCCATAAACACAGTCATATAATGACCCAAAGCGAGCATTTGCCGCATTTAGTGCAAATCGCGCGTTAGTAATCGGTACAACTAACTGTGGACCAGCGATATGTGCAATTTCATTGTCGACATTAGATGTTTCTATTTCAAAATCAGGACCTTCATCTACTAAATAATCAATAGATTTTAAAAAACTTTTATAATTATTTGAGTCGAATTTTTTACCACGCTGTTCAATATGCCAACTATCAATTTTTTGTTTTATATCTTTTCGTTTTTGCAATAACTCTAAGTTTTTTGGACCTAATTTATTTACAAGATCAGACAAACCTTTCCAAAAATCATCAGACGAGATATCAATTCCAGGCAATGCTTTCGCCTCGACAAATTCAATTAATTTATCATCTACTTTTAATCCAAATTTTTCAGTTCGCATAATGTTAATCTCCAATTTAACAGGCCTTCAATAACCAGATTGTTGATGAAAAGTAAAAATTATTATTAAAAACTTATATCATATCAAAACATAGCTATTGGTCAGTTAATATTACCAATTATAAAAGGCAAGCAAATTCTATTCCTTGGTTCCAAACCTTTAAGTATGCAATGGTATACAAAATTTTCCCTTGCAGTCTAGTGATAATTCCACACAGGTTAACACATTCATTCCGGAGATAACAAAATGAACTCAAATAAAGCAACACAAATATTATTATCTGATTATGAAGAACCTGCTTTTTGGGTTGAAAGTGTTGATCTATTTTTCAGATTAAACCCAACAAATACGCGGGTTAAATCTAAGATCAAGTTTGTAATTAACCCCAAAAGGGTTGATGGTCCTCATGCACTTGAACTTGACGGCCGGATGCTTAAATTAATTTCTGCGGGTATAAATGATGAAAAATTAAACTTGGGTCAGATAGATATAAATTCTGAAGGTTTGGTTGTTCCACATGATATTATTCCTCAAGAAAGTTTTACATGGGCTTGCGAAGTTGAAATAAATCCTGAAGCAAATACAGCTTTGGAAGGGTTATATATTTCCAATGGAATGTACTGTACTCAATGTGAGGCAGAAGGTTTTCGAAAAATCACATATTACCCTGACAGGCCAGATGTTATGGCTTTATTTAACGTAACCATTGAAAGTGAACACCCTACCCTTCTTTCAAATGGGAACAAAATAAGCCATGGAAAATGGCAAGACCCATGGGTTAAGCCTGCTTATTTATTTGCTCTGGTTGCAGGAGATTTAGTATCATTCGATGATACATTCACAACTATGAATGGCCGTAAAGTTGATTTGCAAATTTTCGTTAGGAATGGTGATCAAAGTAAATGTGAATATGCGATGGACGCATTAAAGAGGTCAATGAAATGGGATGAGGAAATTTACAAAAGGGAATATGATTTAGATCTATTTATGATTGTAGCTGTCGATGATTTTAATATGGGCGCAATGGAAAACAAAGGATTAAATATTTTTAATTCTAAATATGTTCTGGCCAGCCAAGAAACGGCGACTGATAGAGATTTTGAGCTCATTGAAGGTATTATTGCTCACGAATATTTTCATAATTGGACTGGAAACCGAATAACTTGCAAAAACTGGTTTCAATTGTGCCTAAAGGAAGGCTTGACAGTATTCCGCGATCAGCAATTTAGTGGTGACCAACGCTCCCATTCAGTCAAAAGAATTGAAGATGTTATACAGCTACGCGCCAGACAATTTAGAGAAGATGCAGGACCTTTAGCTCACCCGTGCAGGCCAGAAAAGTATTTTGAAATAAATAACTTTTACACATCAACAGTATATGAAAAAGGTTCAGAAATAATTGGAATGCTAAAACTATTAGTTGGAGATAAATCTTACTACCAAGCATTAGAGCTTTATTTTAACAGACACGATGGTGAAGCTTGCACTATTGAAGATTGGATAAAAGTATTTGAAGACACTTGTAAAATTGATCTTAATCAATTCAAATTATGGTATACACAAAGTGGAACACCAAAGGTTTCTGTAAAAGAAAGCTACAATAATGGCACACTTGAATTAACTTTTACGCAAGATTTAAACCCTTCTAAAAACCGTAAAGATAAATTGCCACAAGTAATACCAATTAGAGCCGGATTTATAGGTTCAAACGGAAAAGAAATATTACCTGAAGTTGTTTTAAATTTACACAAAAAAACCCAAACATTTCATTTTAAAGCAAACCATAAACCAGTTGTTTCAATCTTNAGAGGATTTTCAGCNCCNATAATCTTAGATCNAGAAATTGATATCAAAAATCAAATATTTTTATTTAAAAATGATACAGATACATTTAACAANTGGGAAGCTGGGCGTAATATTTCAATCGATTTATTAATATCAGATATTAACGGGCATTCTTTTAACTCTGCACCTTATTTAGAAATTCTTTCAAACTTGATAGATGATGAAAGTTTAGACCCAGCATATCGTTCTCTTTTATTAACTTTACCATCTCAAGAAACAATTGCTCAAACAATATTTGATAATGGGGGTATTCCTGATCCTGATAAAATCCTTCTTGCATTAGAAAAACTCGAGTTAAGTATAGCTAAAAAATTAATTAATCAATTAACAAATTTATACAGAAATTTATCAATTCAATCTGCTCATACTACCGATGCCAAAGCTGCTGGACAAAGATCATTACGNAACACAGCTTTAGGATATATAACAAAAGTAGATGATGGGAACACAGCGTTNCAACAATTCAAAACTGCAAACAANATGACTGANCAACTTGCATCACTTGGATTTACAATCAAATCAAACAAAAAAAATAGCTGCATAGAAGATTTTTATACTCAATGGAATTCAGATGCACTTGTTTTGGATAAATGGTTTGCAATTCAAATTTTATATTCACGNCAATCAGATGTACTCAAAATTGCGAAAGCATTATCATCTCATGTTGACTTTAATTGGAAAAATCCNAACCGTTTCCGTAGTCTTATTGGGTCCTTTGCGATGTCCCCCTCTGCTTTTCACCTAAAAGATGGCTCAGGTTATGAGTTTGTATCAGATTGGCTAATCAAATTAGATCAGATAAATCCTCAAACAGCTGCACGAATGTGCGGAGTATTTGAGACTTGGAAGCGCTATGATAAAAGTCGTCAAACATTGATGACTACTCAATTACGCAAAATTCAAGCTTTTGATAATTTATCCAAAGATTCATTAGAAATTGTAAATAAAATACTAGAATAATTGAAAATTAAAATATCTCTGATTTGATATATAGCAATTAATAAATTGAGAATTTCATAAACTTTTCACACTTGCTCATCTGCTCGTGTCGCCTTAAAACACATCGCAGTTATTTCGGGAAAATAAACCATGCTAGATCTTATTTATGAAGAACCAAAACCAAAAATATATTCAGGCGCCAAAGGTGATTGGGAATTAGTAATAGGTATGGAAGTTCATGCTCAAGTAGCTTCAAAATCAAAATTATTTTCTGGTGCGTCAACTAAGTTTGGCAGTGAACCAAATTCAAACGTATCAATGGTTGATGCCGCAATGCCTGGTATGCTTCCAGTAATAAACGAATTTTGTGTAGAGCAAGCAGTCAGGACTGGTTTAGGATTAAAAGCAAAAATTAATTTGTATTCTGCATTTGATAGAAAAAATTATTTTTATCCTGATTTACCACAAGGATACCAAATTAGTCAGTTATATCATCCTATTGTTGGTGAAGGCGAAATATTAGTTAACTTAGATACTGGGATAGCAAGAAATGTTCGAGTAGAACGCATTCACTTAGAGCAAGATGCCGGTAAATCTGTCCATGATATGGATCCAAATATGTCATTTGTAGACTTAAACAGGACTGGTGTTGCCTTAATGGAAATAGTTTCAATGCCCGACATTAGGAGTCCTGAAGAAGCAGCAGCTTACGTAACAAAATTAAGACAAATATTACGATATTTAGGCACATGTGACGGCAACATGCAAAATGGCAATATGCGTGCAGATGTAAATGTTTCCGTTTGTCCTGCGGGCCAGTATGAAAAATTTCGTGCATCTGGTGATTTTAGTCATCTTGGAACACGTTGTGAACTAAAGAATATGAACTCAATGCGTTTTATACAATTAGCTATAGATTATGAGGCGCGTAGACAAATTTCTATATTAGAAGACGGAGGCACGATAGATCAAGAAACACGCCTCTATGATGCAGAAAAAAATGAAACTAGATCAATGCGGTCCAAAGAAGAAGCGCATGATTATAGATATTTCCCAGATCCTGATCTTTTGCCACTCGAAATAGAACAAAAATGGGTTGACGAAATTTATAATAATCTTCCTGAACTCCCAGATGAAAAGAAAATCCGGTTCATTAAAGAATTTAATGTTACAGAATATGATGCAAGTGTACTTACAGCAGATCTTGCAGATGCAGAATATTTTGAAAAAATTGCAAAGGACCGCGATGGGAAACAAGCTGCAAACTGGGTAATCAACGAATTATTTGGCCGTTTGAACAAAGCTGATTTATCTATAAAAGATAGTCCAATCTCTACTAATCAATTAGGTAATATCCTAGACTTAATAAGCAAGGGTGATATCTCTGGCAAGATAGCAAAAGACCTCTTTGAGATTGTATGGAATGAGGGTGGAAATCCTTCTGAAATAGTAAATGATCGGGGTATGAAGCAGGTTACTGATACTAACCAAATAGAAACTGCCGTGGACAAAATAATGAATGAAAACCCTGATCAAGTGGCAAAAGCAAAAGAAAATCCTAAACTTGCTGGATGGTTCGTCGGGCAAGTAATGAAAGCTACGGGCGGAAAAGCAAATCCGAAAGCTGTAAATGAAATCATTGCACAAAAGCTGAAAAATTAAGAAAGTTTGAATGAAATTTCGAACAGTCGATTAGTTGAAGATAAAATCATATTAATATATACTTCTATAAAGAATTATTAAATTGATCTGATATAATAAAATGTTTGGAGTAAAAATGCCGTTTTTTGAGTATAAGGTAATACCTGCTCCTACTATTGGAAAAAAAGCAAAAGGAATAAAAGGAGCTAATGGTCGTTTTGCGAATGCAATAGCTGAAGAAATAAACCAAATGGCAAATGATGGATGGGAGTATATGCACGCTGAGAGCCTTCCATCTATTGAGCGACAAGGACTTACAAGAAAAAAACGTGAGGTATATCAAAGCGTATTAATTTTTAAACGCGAAACAGCCTCTGAGGTAAATACTGAAATTGTTCAAAAAACTCAGAGTCTTAATCCATTTAAAAGTTTTTCAAGTAAAAAAGAACCATCACTTTCTTCAAATGATGAACTAAACATAATTGAGGAAACTAATAATGATGAATTTGATACTCAATCTAACGAAAAATTTTAAGCTTCACCAACATCCAATGACAATGCGTGTAAACCATCTTTAAATTCTGCTTTCAATTTTGACATAACAGCTCTGTGTGCAGATACTTGTGACATGCCTGAGAATACACTTGAACGAATTTTTACATTAAAATGGGTTTCTCCACCTTCTTTAAAGCCACTATGACCTCTGTGAGACTCACTATCATCTACAACAATGAGCTCGCTTGGTGCAAATGCGGCTGTTAATGCTGCAATTATTCTTGATTCCATATCATTTCTTTCTAATTAACTCTTGGCATCAGCCAAGAATATAGTAATATTTCTTTCCTGACTCGGGCAAGTGAATAAAGGATCTAAAATGGCAGAACGGCCTCCTATCAATTTTGATTTTGACATATCTGTATCAGCAGATAAAAAAAAGCGTGCACGAACAAGACGAGGGATGTCAGGCGCATCAGAAACTTCAAAGATGACTTGTCAACATCCAGACTGCCAAGAACCTGGAAAATACCGTGCACCCCTGAATCCAGATAACTTAGATGAATTTAGATGGTTTTGTTTAGCACACATTCGACAATTTAATCAAAAATGGAATTTTTTTGAAACGCATTCTGAAGAAGAGTTACAAGAGCAGTTTGCAGCAGATCGTGTATGGGAGCGAAAAACTGAACCTCTTGGAAAACAGACTGCTGAACAACGCGCCTGGGCTAGGCTAGGAATTGAAGATCCACATCAGGTATTAGGGCAAAATGCTACAAAAAATCCAGGCAAAGGTGACGCTTTAGGTGGATCTAAACGCCTGCCTTCAGACGAGCGAAAGGCAATCGATACTCTTGAAGCTAAAGATAATTGGACAAAGACCGAGTTACGCAAAAAATACAAATCATTAATTAAAGAGCTTCATCCAGACTTGAACGGTGGTGACAGATCACAGGAAGAATTCCTTCAAAAGGTTGTTTGGGCCTGGGACCAAGTAAAAAATAGCTCAAACTTCAAAGATTAAGTGTTAAACCGACAAAAGTGTCGCTTATACACTTTCCAATAGAATAATTAGTTCTACTTATATAAAAAAAATTCTGATCTAATTTCAGACATTATCAAAGGATTATTAACATGGCAGATGGCAATCTAGATATTGGGCAGCCTACAGTTAAGCATAAAGTAAGAGACCTTTTTGGAATCGATACTGATATGGAAATTATGGGATTTCCAAATAGCTCGGATAGAGTTCCAGAGATTGATAGCACTTACAAATTTGACCATGATACTACCTTAGCAATTTTAGCTGGTTATACATATAACCGAAGGGTAATGATTCAAGGTTATCATGGCACTGGAAAATCTACCCACATAGAACAAGTGGGCGCCAAACTAAATTGGCCTACAGTTCGAGTTAATTTAGATAGTCACATTTCCAGAATAGACTTAATAGGAAAAGATGCGATTAAACTTGTTGATGGCAAACAAGTTACCGAATTTCAAGAAGGTATATTACCCTGGGCCTTAAGAAATCCTGTTGCTATTGTTTTTGACGAATATGATGCTGGAAGAGCAGATGTTATGTTTGTTATACAACGTGTGCTTGAAGTCGATGGAAAACTTACTTTGCTTGATCAAAATAAGGTAATTGCCCCACATCCTTCTTTTCGACTATTTGCAACTGCAAATACTGTTGGACTTGGTGATACAACTGGTCTCTATCATGGCACACAACAAATCAACCAAGGCCAAATGGACCGATGGTCAATTGTAAGCACATTAAATTATTTACCGCACGAAGATGAAACAGCAATTGTTACAGCAAAAAATCCTGGTACTGATCCAGAAGTCATTGGCAAGATGGTGACCGTAGCAGAATTAACTCGTAATGCTTTCATGAATGGTGATATTTCAACTGTTATGTCACCAAGAACTGTCATTGCATGGGCGCAAAACACCAATATATTTAAAGATGTAGGTTTTGCGTTTAGGCTCACATTCCTTAATAAATGTGATGAGTTAGAAAGAGAAACAGTAGCAGAATTTTATCAACGTTTATTTGATGAAGAATTACCCGAAAGTGCTGCATCTGTTAGCTTAGGCTAATGAGTAAATCAAATAATAACCCTGCGGATCCGTTTAAGAAAGCTCTTGCAGAAGCTACAAGAGCAATGGCTGCTGATAGCGAGCTAGCAGTAGCTTATTCTATTGATCCTCCAGGGCTGTCTAATGATACAGCGCGCCTACCTCAAGTAAGTCGCCGTATGACACGCCAAGAAGTATTATTAGCACGCGGCACGGCGGACGCATATGCATTGCGAACTCGTTTCCATAATGAAACAATTCATAATCGCTATATGCCTAAAGGCAATGAAGCAAAAGAAATATATGAAGTTATGGCTACAGCTAGATGTGAAGCTGTAGGAGCCCGAGCAATGCCTGGAACAGCGGGAAATATTGAAGCAAAGTTAGAGGCAGAAGCTTTAGCGCTTGGATATGATAAAGCAACATCATTTAAGGATGTACCAATGCCAACAGCTTTATCATACTATTTGAGGCATATAACGACTGGCAGAGAAATGCCCAGCACTGTTAAGAATGCTTTAGAGCAATGGAAAACTACTATCGAAGAGCGATCTGGAGCAACATTTGAAAAAATTGGAGACAAAATATTAGATCAAGTAGAATTTGCTCGTTTTGCCCGTCAACTTATTGATGACCTTGGATATGGTGATCAACTTGGAGATGACCCAGACCAACCGGACGCAGAAGAAGACCAAGGTGATGCTGAAAATGAACCAGAGGAGTCATCTGAACCAGACAATGATAGTGGGGATACCTCAGAAGAACCAGAAGATACCCAAGAAGATAATGAAGACACACAGCAATCTAGTGAGCAACAGCAATCTGAATTATCAATGGATGAAAATGACGAAAATGCTGAGTCTCAAGAAGCTGAGTCTCCAGACAATGAACCGCCACTTCAACCACATACACCACCAGCATCTGCTGCTGATCCTAATTACAAAGTATTTACGAATAAATTTGATGAAGAAGTTTTAGCCGAAGACCTAGCATCAACAAATGAATTAGAACGATTAAGAGCATATTTAGATCAACAACTTGAACCATTAAAAGGCGCAGTTTCTCGTCTGGCGAACAAACTCCAAAGGAGATTACAGGCGCAACAAAATAGGTCTTGGTCATTCGATATGGAAGAAGGGTTATTGGATGCAGGCAGATTAGCACGCATTATATCAAATCCTACAACTCCATTATCATTCAAAGTAGAAAAAGATACTGATTTTAGAGATACAGTCGTTACTATATTACTAGACAATTCTGGTTCTATGCGGGGTAGACCTATATCTATTGCTGCTATTTGCGCGGATGTTCTTGCTAGGACTCTAGAGAGATGCCAGGTAAAATGCGAAATTTTAGGTTTTACTACACGTACATGGAAAGGGGGGCAAAGTCGTGAAGAATGGTTGCAAAATGGACGCCCTGAAAGTCCAGGCCGATTGAATGATCTAAGGCATATCATTTATAAAGACGCAGATGCACCTTGGCGAAGATCAAGACCTAATCTAGGCTTGATGATGAAAGAAGGACTTTTAAAAGAAAATATTGACGGCGAAGCTCTAGAATGGGCTCACAAAAGAATGACCGTGCGTCCAGAAGCAAGAAGAATTTTAATGGTTATATCTGATGGCGCACCAGTTGATGATAGCACACTATCTGTAAATTCTGCAGCCTATCTCGAAAAACATTTAAGAGATGTGATTGCAATGATTGAAAAACGCCGTGCGGTAGAACTTACAGCTATAGGCATTGGCCATGATGTAACACGATATTATGAACGAGCTGTGACAATTACAGATGCTGAACAATTGGCCGGGGCAATAACTGAACAATTAGCTGGTTTGTTTGACAACGATCCGCGATTGGTTAAACGGCAAGGGAAATGATGTTTCAAACATTTGATGAAAAAACTATTCCAGAAACAGCAAAAGACCGTATAAATTCACTTCGGGAAAAAATGTGCATACAGAATATTGATGCATTTTTAATTACACGCAACGACGCTCATATGGGAGAATATGTTTCTGAAAGGGATAAACGCTTAGAATGGCTAACAAGTTTCACAGGAAGTGCTGGATACTGTATTGTATTTAAAGACCAAGCTTTCTTATTTGTTGACGGCCGCTATACACTGCAGGCAGAAAATCAATGTGATAAAAATATTTTCAAAATTCTTAATATTCCTAAAGATACACTTATTGATTGTATAAATAAAAAATTTCAAAAACTGCTTTTTTAGCTTATGACCCTTGGCTCCACACAATTGAACAGATTGAAGAAATACAGTCTAAAAAGAACGAAAGTATAGAACTTATTGAAGTAGATAATCTTATTGATAAAATATGGATTAATCAGCCAGTTTCTTCAAAAGATCTAATGGTTCCACATATCTTGAAATATACTGGCCAAAAACATGAAGAAAAACTAAGAGTTATTGGCAATATATTATCTCATGCTGGTCATTCTGATGTAATACTGACACAACCTGATAGTATAGCATGGGCATTAAATACTCGTGGAACAGACCTTATACAAACCCCTGTTGCTTTATGTTTTGCAACTATTAATAGCAAAGGGATTGCAAACCTTTTTATTGATCAGAAAAAAGTAGATAAAAAATTAAAAGATCACTTAGGGTCAAATGTTAAATTACATGACATAAAATATTTCAGTTCATTTTTAGAGACACTTACTGGCTTAGTCCGAATAGATAAACAGAGAGCTCCAATTGCAATTAAAAGGATCTTAGAAAAAGCTAAGGTTGCTTTTTCTTATGATATTGATCCAGTTCTGAATCTAAGGGCTTGTAAGAACCAAATTGAATTAGAAGGAAGTATTCAAGCCCATATTAGAGATGGCGCAGCAGTTGTAGAATTTTTATCTGAAATTCAATATACAAGTGCAGATTTCTCAAAAGATGAAATAGAACTAGTTAAACATTTAGAATCAAAGCGTTATGCAACTGGAAAATTAAAAAATATTTCATTTGATACAATATGTGGTTCAGGACCAAATGCAGCAATAATACATTACCGCGTAAATAATAAATCAAACCGAAAAATCTCTTTTGGAGATATTGTATTAATTGATAGTGGTGGACAATATCTAGATGGAACAACAGATATTACTCGAACTATTGCAATTGGACCAGTCTCAGAGGAAGTAATGCAAGCTAACACTTTAGTACTAAAAGGTATGATTGCAATTTCATCTCTTAAATTTCCCAAAGGGTTATCAGGTCGAGATATTGATGCAATTGCTCGTCAATATTTGTGGTCAGAAGGCTTAGATTTTGATCATGGAACTGGACATGGCGTTGGTTCATTTTTATCAGTTCACGAAGGTCCTCAAGCATTATCTAGACAAAATAATGTTCCACTTGAACCAGGGATGATCATATCAAATGAGCCCGGTTATTATAAAAAGAACTCATATGGCATTCGCATAGAAAATCTAATATACGTCCGTGAAATCTCTAAAGAACGAAGCCGTGACGGAAGAAACATGATGGAGTTTGAAACCCTCACTATGGCTCCGATCGATAAAAATATAATAGAATGTAGTCTTTTATCAGAACTAGAAAAAAAATGGATAAACAATTATCATTCGATTGTATATAAAAAGCTTAATCCTATTTTGACAAAATCTGCACAAAAATGGTTAAAAACAGCGTGTGAGCCAATATAATTTTATGAATGCTCTTCTTTAGATGTATCGAACAGAGCTTTATTGAAAGTTTTTAATGCGTCTATATAAAATAATACTCCAACTAAATTACTTGAATGCTTTTCATTCCCTATGCTTACAACAGGCAAATAATCATACACACCATTCTGAAACATAGGCATGGCTGTTTCTAAATTCGCACCTATATCTAGATATTGTCCTTGTTCGATTATTTGCCATAAATATTTTTCATCTAGATCAGTCGTTTTCTCAAGATTTTGCATAATATTTACTACTTTATGCTTTGCTAACAAATAATTATGAGGGCCTTCAGATAGATGTACTCCGCTTTGTTCTAATTGTGTTAAGAAAAATGATCGATGAACCATCTTGCTTGTAAAAGCAGTTGCTATCGATACAGCCACCATCACAGCAAGCCCTGCTTGCCAATCACCTGTCAACTCTATCACTATCAAGATAGTTGAAATTGGAGCCCCTAATATGGCAGCAGCTACTGCACCCATTCCTGATATAGCATAGAGTGTTTCATCACCATCAACTGATGGAAAAATGGAAACAGCAATCCATCCAAAAGCAAGACCTGTTAAAGCACCCAACATTAATGATGGTGAAAAAACCCCCCCTCCCATTCGGCCAGCTAATGTAATTACAACTGCTATTCCTTTTACTAATGCGAAAATAATAGCTGTCCAGAAAAATAATCCCCCATTTAAAGCAGTTGACATTGTTTCATATCCAACACCTACAATATGAGGAAATTTTATTGCAATTAATCCCAAAAAAGCACCAGCAATGCCAGGTCTGACCCAATTTGGAACATGTAGTATTTTTTGGAATTTATCGCCTATAGTCTCTGCCCAAAATACAGATTTTATGAAGCTCACGGCAACAAATGCACACACTATTCCTAAAAGTATATGTGCAGGTAATTCAATATAAAAATCTTGCGTATGAACCGGTAAACTGAATTCTGTTACATTTCCAAAATACAACCGACTAACTACTGTTCCTGCAACAGATGCAATTAAAATGGGAGCTAACGCTTGAACTGCGTAATGTCGTAATACAACTTCAAGCGCGAACAATGCACCAGCTAAAGGTGCATTGAATGATGCTGAGACTGCTGCAGCTACAGCACAACCCATTAAATTTCGCCCCGTAATTCCATCAGCTTTTATCCAACGAGATATTTTCGAGGATATTAAGGATCCCAGTAAAACAACTGGCCCCTCACGCCCCGTTGAACCACCTGTTGAAAGAGTAATCATAGATGCAAAAATTGATGCTAATCCTGCTTTTCCCTCAACTCTTCCATCATATAATGCAGCCCCTTCAATAACTTGACTAACAGATCTTGCACGTCCGTCTTTTGTAAAAAAGTTCAAAATTAAGCCAACAATTAACCCACCAATAATGGGGATAAATAGAACTATATGCCAAGGTAATTTTGAAACAGTTTCTGTAAAAGATGCCCCATTCTCACCATAAGAAAATAATTCTAGATATTTAATTGCAAGTCGAAAACCAATTGTAGCAAATCCAGATGCTATTCCAATCATTAAAGCGAGAATCCAAAATTGCATCTGGCTCAAGCCATGATTACGGATAATGCTTAAATATTTTGATATTGTTTGCATCAAATTATCAAACTTTTTGTTATCGAAAATACCCAACAAACTGACCCTTTAATTATTCAAATCTCTAAGCTAACATCTATTTAGTTTGGAGATTTCTATGACCAATATTGCAGCAGCCATATCAGAAGTTAAAGCACTTCTTGGCCAAAGATTAAATACGTCAAAATCCGTATGTGATTTGCATGGCCAAAATGAAACTTATTTTCCTAAAATGGTACCAAATGCTGTCGCATTTCCACATAATAGTTTGGAGGTTTCAGACATAGTAAAGATATGTGCTAAGTATCATTGCCCAATTACTCCCTGGGGGGTTGGAACTTCATTGGAAGGCCATGCACTACCATTACATGGCGGAATTACTTTAAATATGTCAGAGATGAATCGCATATTAGAAGTAAACTCCCAAGATATGTTTGCTGTAGTACAACCGGGAGTAACTCGAGAAGCTTTAAATAAAGAACTACGGACTACAGGATTATTTTTTTCAGTTGATCCAGGAGCAAATGCAACATTAGGTGGTATGGCTGCAACAAGAGCATCAGGGACAACCGCTGTATTATATGGCACGATGCGAGAGAATGTCCTCCAAATGGAAGTTGTCTTAGCTGATGGCAGAATAATCAAAACTGGTACAAGAGCTAAAAAATCATCCGCGGGATACGATATCAACAAATTATTTGTAGGTAGCGAAGGCACACTAGGCATAATTACTGAACTGACAGTGGCCTTAAAAGGCCAACCAGAAGCAATTTCTGCTGCAGTTTGTGACTTTCCAACTATAGATGATGCTGTAGACGTTGTTATCTCTGCAATACAAATGGGTATTCCTATGGCAAGAATTGAATTAATTGATGAAATATCAATTCGTGCGATTAACCAATACTCGAAATTAGATTACCCAGAAAAGCCTCATTTATTTATGGAGTTTCATGGATCAAAAAATAGTGTCTCCCATCAAACAGAATCTATATTAAATATAGCAAAAGACTTCAAAGTTGGTGATTTTAAATGGTCAACAAAAACTGAAGAATTAAGTAAGCTATGGTCAGCAAGACATCAGGCCTATTATGCAACTAAAGCGTTATTTCCAAATCAAATTGGGATGTCCACAGATATCTGTGTTCCAATATCCAAACTTGCTAAAGCAATAAAAGATACTCAAAACGATTTAAAAAAATTTAATGTTACTGGCTCAATTATTGGTCATGTAGGAGATGGAAATTATCATACATTGCTATTTTGCGATCCTAAAAACCCAGAAGACTTAAAATTAAATAAGTATCTTGCAAACAGAATGGCTGAAAGGGCGTTAGATGTTGGAGGTACTGTAACTGGAGAACACGGCATAGGTATAGGGAAATTAGATCTTATGGAACAAGAACACGGTGAAGCATTATCAGTTATGACAGATTTAAAAAAACTCTTTGATCCAAAAAATATCATGAACCCTGGAAAAATGATAAGATTAGATACAAATAAAATTGATAATTAAATAAATTAAAAAACCTACAATAGAGCCTGCGCGGCCGCTCGCGCTTCTGGTGTAATTTGATCTCCAGAAAGCATTCGCGCTATTTCAGTCAAACGTGTTTCTGCATCTAATTCAATTACATTACTTGTGGTAACATCATCTGTTATACTTTTTTCAATTTGCCAATGATGATCACCTTTTGCTGCAACTTGGGGACTATGAGTAACGACCAATACTTGGCTAGATTTTGATAAATCCGCTAATCTTTGTCCAACTGCATTGGCAGTAGCTCCTCCCACACCTCGATCAATTTCATCAAAAATCATTGTTAAATTTTGATTTGTTTTTGTTAAACAAACCTTTAGGGCGAGTAAGAATCGTGACAATTCACCTCCAGAAGCAATTTTGTTTATTGGCCCTGCTGGTGCTCCTGGATTGGTTGAAACAATAAACGTAACCTCATCAAAACCATCCTCAGTTGGTTTTTTCGTATTAATACTTACAATAAATTTTGAATTTTCTAATTTCAAAGGCGCCATTTCAGTAGCCATTGCCATTTCTAAATCGATTGCTGTTTTTTTTCTTATTTTTGATAAATCATCAGCATATTTATCAAAATCAATTTTTGATTGTGATAATTTTTCTTCTAATTTTTTAATTTTTTCAGCACTTATTTTTGAATGCTCAAGTTTTTGAATTAGTTTCTGAGAGAAAGCGTTTAAATTATTAGGCAACACATCATGTTTTCGTGCCAAAGCACGTATCGCGAACAATCTTTCTTCAATTTTCTCTAAATCTAATGGATTAAAGTTCGTCGAAGACAAGTATTCGTCTATATCTTGTTGAGCGATAGCTAATTTTGATATTGCAGAAGACAACATAGATATAGCGTTATCTAAAGATGAATCTGCAACATTAGATACACCTTCAAGCCATCGAATGGCATCACTCATTAAACTCTCAGCTCCATTTATACTTATGAGTTCAGATGCTTTTTCAATATCCCCACGAATTTTTTGAGAAGTTTGCATTGATCTTCTTTTAATATCTAAAAACTCATCTTCATCATTTTCAGGTGATAATTCTTGCAACTCGGCAATCGAATGCTTTAAATATTCATTGTCTTTTGTCGCTTCTGAAAAAGATAATTTAGCCTGATGTAACTCTAACTCTGTCTTTTTATAATTTCTCCATAAAGATCGAAGTTTTGAGGTATTAATGTCTCCAAAGTTATCCAATAAATTTATGTGGGTTTTTGCATTTAGCAATCCGCGATCATCAAATTGACCATGTAACTCTACAAGAATATCAGAAAGTTGTCTTAAAATCTCACCTGAGCATCTTTTATCATTAAGATAAGAAGTTTTTCTGCCATCTAAATTAACAGTTCTACGTAGGATCAGCTCATCTGTTTCAGGCATACCAGCTGATCTTAATATTTCTTTAACTGGCTGAGAGTTTGTAATATCAAAGTATGCTATAACTTCACCATTACTTGCACCGGTTCGTACCAAACTAGATCGACCCCGCCAACCAAGTACAAATCCTAAGCTATCAAGCAATATAGATTTTCCAGCGCCAGTTTCACCTGTTAATATATTTAGCCCAGATTGGAAATTAAGTTCTAATTTGCTAATCAACAAGATGTCTGTGATGTAGAGACCACGTAACATTTATTCTATTACCGTTTTTTTGGTTTAATATTGCGCCACATTTTGTTCAGCCAATTTGAAGAATCTTTATTTATAGCTTCAGTTGAAATTCCTCGGCCTGTTAACAAAACATGTGTATCTTTATACCAATCTGATGCTTGGAAATTATGTCCTAATATTGCTCCAGTTGTTTGCGCATTAGCATTTAAGCCTAGTGATAAATAAGATTCAACTAACCGATGTAACGCTTCAGGTGTATGACTAGTAGTTTCAAATTCTTCAACAACCACTCTAAACCTCGAAATTGCAGCTCCAAAATGACCACGTTTTAAATAATAGCGCCCAATTTCCATTTCTGCACCCGCAAGGTGATCTAAAGATAAATCAAATTTAAGAAGGGAAGGAGAAGTATATTCACTGTCAGGATATCGCTCAATAACGGTTCTAAAGGCTTGTAATGCTTTAAATGTAACAGATTGATCCCTACTTACATTGTCAATTTGATCATAATAGCTCAATGCAATCAAATATTGGGCATATGCAGCATTCGTATCCGCTGGATAAAAATCTAGATATCTTTCAGCATCAGCCCTACTTTCGTCATAAAAAGCTCCTTGATGGTTAGCTACAGCTGACATTAACAAAGATTTCTTTGCCCATTCAGAATAGGGATATAAACGCTCAACTTTTGCAAATAAACCAGCTGCCTCTGCGTTTAAGTTTTCTTTTAATTTTTGTTCAGCTTGCAGATAAATCTCTTGTGCAGTTAATTCTTTTGGGATTTTTTTCTCAGTTAGTTCATTGCAACCTGACAGAAAAAACAAAAGTGCACCCAAGACCCATAATATCTTGCCCCAATTCAAAATCATCAAGTTATTCCTATTTTATGATCTTATTAACAGCTTTATATAAGCTAGCATTTCTGATGAAAAGGAAAACTATTTAATAACATAGTTTAACATAAGAAAGATCAAGGACTGTCAGTTAATTACTGAACAAAATCGTCCCAAGAGATATCTGCGCCAGGCAAATCGTGACTTACATGATTTGGGCATTGCACCATCTCCCAAGCATTTGTTTGAGTGAACAAAGTGTGTAGCAATAAATTTGTTGCACGGTGTCCAGCACGTTTACCTTTATATTCTCCCAAGATTGGTGCACCAGCTAAATATAAATCACCAAGCGCATCTAACATTTTATGACCGACGCATTCATCTGAACGCCGATAACCTTCAGGATTTAATACAACATCTTTATCTACAACAATAGCATTATCAAGACTTCCACCAAGCGCTAATCCCATGGATTGTAAATGGTCAACATCACTTCTTCTCACAAACGTCCTACAATTAGAAAGCTCTCGAACAAATGAACCATTAGCCATATTCAATTTCTTTTCTTGATGTCCAATAGCTTCATCTTCAAAATCTATTTCAAAATCCATTTTTAAAGTTTCACTTGGAGACAAACTGACTTCACAGTCATCAACTACTACTTTTACAGGTTGAAGAATTCGTATTACTCGAATTGGTGAATTCAGCTTTTGTATACCAGCTTTCAAATAGCGCTCACAAAAGGTGCTGAAGAGCCATCCATTATTGGTATTTCTGGGCCATCTACATCAATAATTGCATTGTGAATACCAGTTCCAGCTAATGCAGCCATTAAATGTTCGATTGTTGAAACTTCTACATCGTCAGAATTACTTATTCGTGTGCAAAGCTGAGTATTACTAACTGCATCATATCTAGCTGGAATTAAGTTATCTCGGTCTGAGATATCTGTACGCCGGAACCATATCCCATATTCAGCTGATGCAGGAGAAATGACTAAATTAGATGAAACACCAGAATGGAGTCCAGTACCAGACAACTTTATTGTTTTTTTAATTGTAGTTTGCATAGATAATCGGCCAATTAATATACATTTGTTTAATTTATTGATACATCTTTACAAGTGGTCACTCAATTCACGGTTTATGTCCAAAATTAAAGAAATTGTAATATTTGTAACATTTTAAAAGAAAAAGGCGCGGAAATCCGCACCTTTTAATATTATTTCTTTTAATTCGCTTGACGCCTCAAAAAGGCTGGAACCTCTACTTGTTCATCGTTAACGTCCATTTCTTCATATTCGGAATTATAACGAGGTTCTTCTAGTTCTCTAGCTTGGCTTCTAAATGCTGGTTCGACTACGGTTGAGCCTGTCATTCTTGAAATCAATCCACCAAACATACCTTTTCGCTCATTTGGCTTTTCATAACTAAAAGTTTCATCAAGATTAGATTGTGGAGTAATTCGCAATGGTTCTTGTCTTGGTTGTTTTTGAACTGCAGCATGTAATCGAGCCATAATTTCAGGACTAGGTTGACCAGACACGTCTGTAGCAAAGTCATCAAACTCAGGTTCAACATTATTAGTCACTGCAACTTCCTCAAGCATAGGTTGGTATGCAGGTTCAGGAAGTTCATCATTATCTTTTTGGACAGTTTCAACCGCTTCTTTTGGAGCGATATCATTGTTATCAAATAAGGAAGGCTCTTCTAAAGCAAGATTTTTTTCAATCTCTACATTATCAATATTTGATGAAGTTTCTTCAATTGCAATTTCATCGTTTCGTAGAGGCAAAGGTGACTTTAAAGTTCTACGGGGTACAGGCGTCTCACCTATCTCTTTCTCTGCTGCATCAATTCCAGTCGCAACTACAGAAACTCGCATCGTACCATCAAGGGTGTCATCTAAAGCAGATCCAACGAGAATATTTGCATTAGGATCAACTTTATCACGAATTCTATTTGCCGCTTCATCAACTTCAAATAGCGTTAAATCTGTGCCACCTGTGATATTGATAAGTACACCGCGCGCACCATCAAGTGAAATTTCATCTAATAAAGGATTATTAATTGCTTGTTCTGCTGCTTGAATAGCTCGATCTTCACCTGAAGCTTCACCAGTTCCCATCATAGCTTTACCCATTTCGTCCATGACAACACGAATATCAGCAAAATCTAGATTTATTATTCCCGGGCGTACCATTAAATCAGTTACACCTTTGACACCTTGATATAAGACATCATCCGCTAGGCTGAATGCTTCAGTAAAAGTTGTTTTTTCATTTGCTATCCTAAACAGATTTTGATTAGGAATAATTATAAGAGTATCAACTACTGACTGTAATGTTTCAACGCCATCATCAGCCTGCCTAGCTCTTTTGAAGCCTTCAAATTGGAAAGGTTTTGTGACAACACCTACAGTTAAAATTCCAAGTTCCCGTGCAGCTTGGGCTATTATTGGTGCTGCTCCAGTTCCTGTTCCACCTCCCATGCCAGCAGTAATAAAGCACATATGGCTTCCTGCGAGATGGTCAACAATTGTTTCAATACTTTCTTCAGCAGCTAAAGCACCTACTGTTGGCTGGGCGCCAGCACCTAGTCCTTCAGTTGCTTTTTCTCCCAATTGAATTCGAGTTGAAGCTTTAGATAATTGCAAAGCCTGAGCATCAGTGTTTGCTACAATAAAATCAACACCATCAAGATTTTTCTCAATCATATTGTTTACTGCATTGCATCCCGCGCCGCCTACACCAAAAACGGTAATTTTTGGACGCAAATCCGCTACTTCAGGTATTTGGAGATTCAGAGTCATGGTCTGTCCGCCTGTCTATTAATTTTACTGCTCTATCACTTTTTGTGACTTATTATACTTTATTGTAGCAAACTGATTCGTTTACGTCACGAAAAATCGTACAATGAATTAAAAGTTATTTGAAAAAAGTAAGAAACTTACAACTGAATATTAAATAATCAAATTACCAGTTATTTTTAACCCATTGCATTGCCCTCTTCATGGGCATTGCGCCCATACGCTTTTCTGGCAAATCAAAATCCCAACACTCATCTTGGGGATGTGCGGCGTAAAGAGCCAATCCGACAGGAGCAGCATAATCTGGTCCAGTAGCTGCTTGGGGCAGACCATGAACCCTTAGTGGGCGGCCTAATCGTACTTGTTGACCAAGAATTCTACTGGCTAAACCTTCCATGCCTGGAATCTGGCTAGCTCCTCCTGTTAAAACAATACGTTGACTCGGCAATGTATCAAATCTTGCAGCTTGTAATTTATGATAAACTTCTTCTAATATTTCTTCGATACGAGGTCGAATTATACCAATTATTTCAGACCTCGTGAATTTTCTGCGATCATGGTCCCAATCTCCAGTTTGGCCATCAACATCAATCATTTCTCTATCATCCATTGATGTTGCTATAACTCCACCATGAATTGTCTTTATTCGCTCAGCAGTATTACTTGGAATTTGCAGTCCAGATGATAAATCAGAAGTAACATGATCTCCCCCTATTCGAACTGAGTCTGCAAAAATCATTTGCTTTTTCAAGAAAACTGAAACTGATGTGGACCCACCTCCAATATCAATACATGCAGCACCCAATTCTTGTTCATCTTCAACTAATGAAGAAATGGCAGATGCATATGCAGAAGAAACAACTCCTGCTAGCTCCAAATCACATCGCTTTATACAAGTTATTAAATTGCTTAATATACGTGAATCAATTGTTAAGAGATGTAAATCTACTGATAAAAGATGACCAATTTGGCCACGCGGATCAGAGAGTGATGGATTCTGATCCAACGCAAAATTCACGGGCATAGCATGAATTGTCTCACGATCTTCTCCAAAATCGGGTGTATCACAAGAAGCAAGAACTCTTCCAATATCTGCTTTAGTGACACTCCCTGACTCAACCTGAACGTCTCCAGTTAATCCATATGATTTCGGCTGAGCTCCTGAGAAGCAAGCCATTACATGATCCACTCTAATATTTGCCATTTTTTGCGCACCTTGAACTGCGGTCCTTATGGCTCGTTCAGTTTCTTCCATTTTTGTTATTTCACCCAGCTTTACACCGCGAGATCGAGTTTTTGCTACCCCAATCACTCTGAATGAGCCATGATTTGCAATAGCACCAATACCTTCACTTGCATTCGCTTGAACAGATGGGTCAAATTGCAAGATCATACAAACTATTTTAGACGTCCCTACGTCTAAAATAGCCACTACTCCTCTTTGTAAAGCTGCACGCCTTTTCTGACGCATTGTTCTTTGATTTTCATAAAGAGTGTTCATTTTGATTTCTCTATTCCATTGATGCAGAAGTGCGAATAATTTCATTTGCAGCGTCAGAAAGACGCAAAACTGGCCTTGATGTGTCACGCATATCAATTGTTACAACGTCACGCGCTAATATATTCTGTGTCGAATTTAGTACTAAAATATGCTTTAATGCATCTATAGGATCGGTCTCAGGTAATTGTATGATTTGATTTCGATCCAAAATCATATCCCACCTTCTTTCCCCCATTCTACGCAAACCGCGCAAACGGTTGGCAATTGGATCAGCAGTTTTATAAATATTTAAAGCTTCATGAATAAACTCTTTGGCTCCATCACCTATAAAAAGTGGCAAATCAAGACGATCGAGGCGAGATGTAATAATACCGGAAACTTCCCCTTCAGTGTCTACCAATTCCAAAGAGGATCCGTTCCTCCATATGATTAGAGGAACTCTTTCAGTTACCTCTAATTCTAATAACCCTCCAGGCCTAAGAAATAAAGATGCAGACTTTACTTCCGCCATCTCTTCAATCTTAATTTTCAGACTAAGCAGATCTAATTTAAAAGAACTAATTGGAAAATTTAATTCCAAAGATTTTCTAATAGACATTGCAAGTGATTCAGATGCACCATCAATTTTCATCAATTCAATTTGAAATTCTGGTCGTGCTTGAATGTTTAATTTTGCATCTTCAAAAACATTGTTAAATTTCAAACGTAAATTATCACTCGTGTAGAAATAAGTTCCAAAAATAATCAAGGCAAGTGAGGGTAAGCCAAGACAAATTGATCTCTTTATGATTGGGGATAACCACATTCGGTTTATTTTATATTTTATTTTACTTGGTGCAGGATCAGATTTAATAATTTTCTCTGGAGACTTTTGGCCAAACAAACGTCCAATTTTTTCAGCTGAGATTTCTCCAAGTGGTGCAATATTCGGAGCTTCTTGTTTTCTTTTATTTATAGCCTCAATTGTAGATATACGCCTTAATTGAGGTTCTTTTCGATTTATCGATTGCATGATGCATCCTCCACCATCCAACGAGTTAACTCTCCAAAAGACATCCCTCTGTAAGCAGCTTGTTCAGGTGCTAGTGATGTAGGTGTCATCCCTGGCTGGGTGTTTGTTTCCAATAACTTCAAACCCGCCAGTCCTAAACTATCATCCCACCGAAAATCAGTTCTTGATAGTCCACGACAATTTAAACATTCATGTGCTCGCTCAGCATAATCGATACATGCATCAAAAATTTCCTTCGGTAGATTTGCTGGAATTTCATGATGCGATCCTCCACTTTCATATTTAGCATCAAAATCATACCAACCGTCAGTAATTATATTTGTGACAGTAAGTGCGTTACCATCAAGAACTGTAACAGTCAGTTCAAATCCTGGAATGAATTCTTCTACCATTAATATATCTGGTAATTCTTCTTTAATACTTATAATCGGTTCATCACCAATATTCACAATATAGACACCAACAGATGATCCTTCATTATATGGCTTAATAACATAAGGGGCTGGCATAGGATGTGAATGCAAAATGTCAGCTTTAGAAACTAGCATGGAAGCAGCTACAGGCAATCCGACTGATCTATAAATATCTTTTGTTTTTTCTTTATCCATGGCAAGTGCTGATGAATAAACCCCAGAATGGGTATATGGAATTTGCATCCATTCAAGTAACCCTTGCACACAACCATCTTCACCCCACCGACCATGCAAAGCATTAAAAACAACATCAGGATCAGACGCAATAATTTCTGATGCAAGATTTTGATCTGCATCTATAATTGAAACAATGTAACCTTCTCCGCGTAATGCAGATGCAATCTCGCTTCCCGATACCAGTGAGACTTCTCTCTCAACTGACGGACCGCCATTTAACACTGTTACACGGGTGATTGCCTTGCTCGACATACCATCCTCTTCCTTACCCTGTTAGTCGGGCTTTAGAATTCACTCAATTTAGGGTTCTCCGACCCTCATTATTTCCCACTCTAACTTAATCCCGGAGTCTGCGTAAACCTTTTTAATCACTTCTTCACCTAAATTTTCCAAATCAGCTGCAGTAGCATCTCCAATATTGATCATGAAATTTGAATGCTTATCACTCATTTTAGCACCTCCAATAGTTGCCCCACGCATCCCTGCATTATCAATTACTTTCCAAGCTTTCAAATCATGGACATCATCAATTTTTCCTGTTGATGAAAATCCCGACGGGTTTCTAAAAGTTGAACCGCAAGAAAGTTCATTAACAGGTTGGCTTTCCGAACGTTTACTAAGTGCACTCTGCATTTTATTCATCAAATCTTCTGAAGGTGCCTGATTACTTTTCAAAATCACATTTGTAATAATTGATCCTTTTGGTATTACAGAAGATCTGTAGTCAAAATGCATATCTTTTTTTGTTAAAATTATTTGCTTTCCTTCTCTAGTTATAACATTTGCACTTTCAAAAACATCTGAGATATATTTTCCATAACATCCCGCATTCATCTTTACTGCACCACCTATAGTGCCCGGAATAGTTCTCAAGAATGTAAGATCGATCCCTTCAATAGCAGCTTTTTTTGCAACATGTGCATCTAAAGCAGCTGCGCCAACACTTATCCTATTATTTTCTAGTAATTCTATACCATTAAATCCACGCCCGAGTTTGATCACTACACCCCTAATTCCTCCATCTCGCACAATAAGGTTAGAACAAACACCTATCATAAATATTGGTATTTTCTTTGAGATATTTTTCAAAAAATCTGACAAATCAACTAAATCAGCAGGTTGAAATAAATAATCCACCTTGCCACCTACCTTTAACCATGAAAGGTCCGACATCAAACGATTAGTAACAATCGTTCCACGTACTTTAGGAATAAATACTTCAGTCATTATTTAAAATTTTGATTGAATTTAAGACTAAAAGAAACATCTAAAATATATCCTTAAATGGAATTCAGGTTATTCTAATTTATAACAACATTTTCAGACAGTCTATAAGCCCATGCGCTTATAGTTCCCGCGCCCAAACAAACCAAAAGATCACCCTGATTACAATTTTTTATAAAAAAGTTTGTCAAATCCTCTTCATCAGTAATTGCAAAAGCATTGCGATGCCCCCTAGCTTTTAATCCAGAGACCAAACTATCGCGGTTTCTATTTTTAATGGGTTCTTCACCAGCAGAATATACATCTGTAATACCAACCACATCAGCATCATTAAAAGAATTACAAAAATCCTCAAATAAATCATCTAACCTACTGTATCTATGTGGTTGATGCACGGCAATTACTTTACCACGAGATGCTTGTTTTGCTGCACTCAAAACTGCAGAAATTTCTACTGGATGATGAGCATAATCATCAATTATTGTAACTCCATTAATCTCACCCACATGTGTAAAGCGTCTTTTTACACCCTTGAATTTAGAAAGAGCATTGCGAATTTGTTTTGCATCCAATCCAAGATGCCTAGAAACTGCAACAGCGGCTAGAGCATTTGAAACATTATATTCTCCTGGCATAGGAAGCATGACATTTTCTATTAAAGCATTTTCAGATTGCATTGAAATATCAAAATATGAACAACCATTTAAAAATTTTAAGTTCTTTGCTCGAATATCAGCTTGTTTATTAAAGCCATATGTAACAACTCTTCTATCATCGATGCGGCCAACCAAAGATTGAACTTCCGGGTGATCCGTATTGCAAATTGCCAAACCATAAAATGGTATATTCGAAACAAATTGATAAAATGCATCTTTTAAATGCTCAAAACTTCCATAATGCTCCATGTGCTCAGGATCTATATTTGTTACAACCGCTATTGTAGCTGGCAATTTATTAAAAGTGCCATCACTTTCATCTGCTTCAACTACCATCCACTCACCAGCTCCCATTCGAGCATTAGAGCCATATGCATGAATAATGCCACCATTTATGACAGTAGGATCAATCCCACCATAATCTAATAAAGTAGCTACCAATGTAGTTGTTGTAGTTTTCCCATGCGTTCCTGCAATGGCAATATTCGACTTTAATCTCATTAACTCAGCAAGCATTTCTGCTCTTCTAACAATAGGTAGTCCTAAAGCGCGCGCTCTATCTAATTCTTTATTTCCAGATTTAATTGCTGACGAAATAACTACAACTTCAACATTTTCAACATTTTTTGCTTCTTGAGGATATTGTATTTTTGCTCCCATTTTCATCAAACGTTTTGTAATTGGGGTCTCTTTTAAATCTGAGCCTGATATACTATATCCTTGATTTATCAAAACTTCAGCAATACCTGACATACCAATGCCACCAATACCTATAAAATGTATTGTTCCAAGTTTAGCTGGTAATTTAGTAGATGATATCATTTTAAGATCCATTTCTAGAAATAACTTCAATCATGTCAGCAAATTCAGCCAAAGCATTTGGCTTACTTCTTGAGACTGCTGCTTTTGCCATTTTAGAAGCAAGCTTATCAGATGATAACACTTTTGTTATGTAATCAGCTAAAACCAACGGAGTTAATTCATTTTCGGTTATCATATTCGCTGCACCTGACTCAACTAATCCTTTTGAATTAGCAGTTTGGTGATCACCTGTAGCCGCAGCAAATGGAATTAATATTGAAGGACGCCCTATAATAGAAATATCAGCTATGGAGGATGCGCCTGAACGTGAAACTACTAATTGAGCTTGCGACATTCTTCTGGGCACATCTTCAAAAAAATACTTAATTTCAGCACTTACACCAGAATCCATAAATATTTTTTCAATTTCCACGATATCTTCTTCGCGAACTTGGCAAGCTACACGTAAGTTGTTGCGCAAGAATTCTGGCAATAAAGACATTGCCTCAGCAGTTGTTCGCGAAACAATACTGGAACCTTGCGAACCACCAATAACTAATAGACTTAAGGGCCAGTTGCCTGGTGGAATGTAAGGAGAATTTGAAAATTTCAAAACTTTACTTCGAACAGGATTTCCTACGTATTTAGCTTTTGCATTTTTAGGTAATTCGGTTGGCCATGTTCCACATGCAACTATCTCAACTTTTTTTGCGAATAATCTATTAACTCTTCCTAATATGCCATTTTGTTCATGAATAATACGAGGTATTTTTCTGATTCCACCTGCCATGAGCGCTGGAATAGCTGGGTATCCACCAAAACCAACTATAATTGAAGGCTTTTCTTTATTTATAGATCGAAGAGCACCTAAAACACCAAGAACAATAAGTATTGGCGTTAATATTTTTCCCTTCAGCCCTCCTCTTGAAAAAGTTGAAGCTTTTACTGTTTCAATGGAAACTTCTTTTGGGAAATCACCAGCATATCTTTTTCCTCTCAGATCAGTCGAGAGTTTAACTTGCCATCCACGCCCTATCATTTCTTCAGCTAAAGCTTGGGCTGGAAACATATGTCCGCCTGTGCCACCTGCAGCTAGCAATATTAAAGGTTTTTTTTTCATTTTATAGTTTTTGAGGATATCAATATATCAGAGATATCACCTTGAGGTCTCGTTCGCGTAAACGCTAACAACATACCCAATCCAATTCCACCTGCGACTAATGAAGATCCACCATAACTCACAAAAGGCAGGGTCATTCCTTTTGCGGGTAATAATCTTACTGCCACACCCATGTTTATCATAGCTTGCATACCAAAAAGAACAGCAATTCCTGTTCCAGAAAGACGAACAAATATGTTCCTTTCGTTCATCAACCTAAGGAGAGACCTTACCGTGATTGCAGCAAATAGGGATATAATAACGAGAACTAATATTAAACCATACTCTTCTGCCGCCACCGCAATAATAAAATCTGTATGAGCATCTGGTAATGACCATTTTACTGAACCTTCACCCAAGCCAACACCAAAAAAACCACCTTCTTGTATGGCATTAGTTGCATAACCTAATTGCGTTCTTGGGTCGATATCAGGATTTAAGAAGCCATCAATTCTGCGTGCAAAATGTTCAGAATTATTATATGAAAACAAACCTACTCCTACGACACCTATAAGCATTATAAACATCAATATTAATGAGGCCCCCGCCACAAAATACATTAATCCCCAAGATGCTAGAAATAGAGAGGCTTGACCAAAATCAGGTTGCAACGCTAACAAACAAACTACAAATACACATACAATAAAAGACATACGCTTACCTGGTGGCCCACCAACCTCAAAACTTGAAGCCATTAACCAAGCAGAAAAAATCACAAAACATGGCTTTAGAAATTCCGATGGCTGAACAGACGCAAATCCTAAAGAGTACCAACGAACGGCTCCTTTACCATAATCAGTTCCAAGAAAAGGTAACAAACATATTGCTATAAAACAGAAAATAAAACCAATTATACCTAGTCTACGCACTATTTTTGGAGATAACATTGAGGTAAATATCATTACCACTAGTGCAATTATTCCAAAAAATAATTGCTTATAAACATAATAAAATGGATCCAAACCGTTTCTTTGAGCCAATGGTACAGATGCTGCGAGTCCAAGCAATATACCCATTACAAAAAGTATCATAACAAAAGTTAAAGACCATCGATCTATTGTTTGCCACCAACGTGGCAAAACAGGATCCCTAGGTTGTTGTGCAACCGTACCAAATACCATATCCGTCATAAGATATCGCCTGTCTGCATCTGCTCTATGCTGCCTCGTTTTCGGGTTCAGCTTATAATTATTATAATTTTTATTATTACATATTTCATTTTAGAATTCTAGTAGATGATATATTTTAATACTTATCAAAGCGAGACTATGCTCATTTAAAAATTAATCATTATTAATCAACATAACATTATTGATGAAATCATCACCACGCTTCTCAAAATTTTCATATTGATCAAAACTTGCACAAGCTGGTGCTAATAAAACCACATCATCCTTTTCCGCATCTAAGGACGCCAATCTTACAGCTTCAGAGACTGTTTTTGCAATTACAACATCAACTCCAGAAAAGTCTTTTTCTAGTTCGGAAACTTTACTTCCAATTAAATAAGCTTTTTTTACTCTCTCAAAGTATGGCTTTAGTGGCAAAACTCCACCTTCTTTTGGTTCTCCTCCAACAATCCAAAGAATGTTTTTGAAAGCTTGAAGTGCTTTTCTTGCTGAATCTACGTTTGTTGCCTTGCTATCATTAACGTACATTACACCATTGAAAGTTCCAACTATTTGGCATCTATGGGGTAGTCCAACATAAGTCTTAAACCTTTCTTCAATTAACCTGGGAGCTAAGCCAATAGATCTACATGCAGCATAAGCACTACAAGCATTTTGATGGTTATGTTCTCCTGGCAAACCAAGCATTGACCTCAAATCAATTGACGCAATTTGCCGACCTTTTCGCCATTCAGCCAAAAAACCTTTCTTAGCAAAAATAGACCAGTCATTTTTTTGAAGTTTCTTGTTAACAGAAATACTTATTACTGGGTCGCCTGATTTAGCATCTTGACGTAATTGGTTCGCTAAGAACTGGCCTTCAATTTCATCCACACCAATTATAGATCGATCTGGGTTGCCATCTATGAACAATCTACGCTTAGCAGAAAAATATCCCCCCATTCCATTGTGGCGATCCAAATGATCTGGTGATAAATTTATAAATACAGCAATATCTGGGGCTAAAGCACGCGCTAAATCTATTTGATATGAAGATAACTCTAATATCACAATAGTACCATCTCGCGCAGGTGGTATATCCAAAACACCTCGACCAATATTGCCCGCCATAACAATTTCTCTATTTGAATCTGCAAGCAGATGAGCGATTAATGCAGTTGTGGTGGATTTTCCATTTGAACCTGTCACACATATAACTTTAGGCATTACTTCAAAATTATCCCATTCTTGTGTAGCAAAAGAACGAAAAAATAATCCAATGTCATTATCAACAACTACACCATTTTGCCATGCTTTTGATACAATTGGATGTGGGCTTGGATACAGATGAGGTATCCCAGGTGAAACAATCAGGCAAACTATATCTTGCCATGACGTTTCCTTATTTAGATCCAGAATAATAAAATCTTCCGCATCAGCGGCAATTCTTGATTTCTCATTATCATCCCAAACGATTGGTATTGCGCCACCAGCACGTAACGCCCTTGCCGCAGTAAGTCCTGAGCGGCCTAAACCCAAGACTGCAACTTTACATCCTTTATATCCGCGAACAGGTATCATTAACGTAACTTTAATGTAGCTAATCCAATTAAAGCAAGGATAAGTGCAATTATCCAAAATCGGATTACAATTTGTGACTCACCCCACCCTTTTTTTTCGAAATGATGGTGAATTGGTGCCATCAAAAATACTCGTTTACCTGTTCTTTTATAATAAAGAACCTGGATTATAACAGACAATGCTTCTACTACAAATAACCCACCAACAATCGCCAATACCAGTTCGTGTTTTGTTGCAACGGCAATCGCTCCGAGTGCACCACCCAAAGCTAATGATCCAGTATCACCCATAAAAACCGCCGCTGGAGGTGCATTATACCATAAAAAACCCAAACCTGCTCCCACTAAGGCAGAAGTAAAAACCAACAATTCACCCGTACCTTCTACATAATGCACATCTAAATATGCAGTAAAATCAGTTCGACCAACAACATATGCAATAGCACCTAGTGTCCCTGCAGCTATTATAACAGGCATAATAGCTAAACCATCCAACCCATCAGTTAAATTTACAGCATTTGCTGCACCAACAATAACAATCATTGCGAATGGAAAGTAAATAATACCTAAATTTAAAAGCGTGTCTTTAAAAATTGGTAAAGCTAAATGACGGCTTAAATCATCAGAATGAAGCTTTTGCGCCAAATAAGCCGCTATTAGAGAAATTAATAACCCTAAAAGTATTCTAGCTTTAGATGAAAATCCTTTAACATTATTCTTAGTAACTTTTAAATAATCATCAAGAAATCCAATTCCGCCAAAACCTACTGTTACCAGAAGAACAATCCAAACATAGCCGTTATCAGAGCGCGCCCACAATAAGGATGAAAAAAACAAAGTTCCAAGTATTAAAACTCCACCCATTGTTGGAGTTCCTGCTTTTTGAATAATATGACTAGTAGGCCCGTCCTCACGGATAGGTTGCCCATTTTTTTGCATCTTTCTCAATCTACGTATTAAAGGAGCGCCAAAAATAAAAGATAAAATTAACGCAGTAAAAAATGCACCACCAGAACGGAATGTGATGTATCTAAAAAGATTAAATGCATCACCTCCGTCAGATAATTCACTTAAAAAATATAGCATTTTAATAAACTCCTTTAACCTGCATCAATACTTAGCTTTTTTATTGATTCAACAATTTTTGAAACTTTTGTATAATTAGAACCTTTAACCATTATCGTATCATTTATTGTGATGAGTTTATCAATCTCAATAATTAGTTTATCAACATCTTTAAACCACAAGCAGTGTTTTTGATTAGGTAATTCATTTTGGAAACAGCGCATCATTGGACCTATGAGATAAAAAATATCAATTTCTTTGATCCCATCAATTTTTGCTAAGTTAGAATGAAAGATTATCTCATCTGGACCAAGCTCACCCATTTCACCTAATATTGCAATTTTTCTTCCTTGTGTTTTACTACGAGACAACACATTAATCGCAGCCTCCATTGAAGTTGGGTTCGCGTTATAACTTTCATCAATTAATTCTATGTTGCCTTTGCCAAATCTTATTAAGTTTCGTTCACCCCTCCCTTTGGGGGCAGTCCAATTTGATATCGCATTAATTATATTTTTACGATTCACACCGACAGCTTCAGCTGCTGCGAAAACGGCCATAGAATTCATAGCAAAATGGTCACCCTCAGCATCAAAATCAAATGTAAAATCTGAACCATTGGCCTTAGCTTTTACAAAAGTTTTATTATTCAGAAGTGAACTTGAAATTAATTTATAATTTGCAACATCCATGCGTCCAAAACTAATAAGATTAGCTTTTACTTTATGGATAGTATTAAATAAAATATGCGAAGTGGTTAGATCACTATTAACGATTGCTGTATTGTTTGGTGAAAGGCTTTCAAAAATCTCAGCTTTTGCATATGCAATACCTTCAACATTTTTAAAGGCTTTCAAATGCACTGGAGCTACATTCAAAACAATAGCAATATCCAATTTTGCTAACTTAGCAAGAGGCCGAATTTCATTGGGATTATTCATACCAATTTCAATAATAGCAAAATCAGTTCTCTCTGGCATTCGCGCTAAAGTTAAAGGCACACCCCAGTGATTATTGTAACTATATTCCGCAGCATGGGTTTTTCCATTTTTTGTTAAAATACTTTTTAACATTTCTTTTGTAGAGGTTTTACCTACAGAGCCAGTTACGCCAATTATTTTGGCTTGTGTTCTTTCTCGAGCAAATGCAGCCATATTTTCCAATGCACAAAGTACATCTTCAACCACTAAAAGTGGAGAATTTTTATTTATTCCATCTGGTATTTTTGAAACTAGAGCTGCCGCTGCACCCTTTTCAAAAGCAACTTTAACATAATCATGACCATCCCTTTGATCTTCCAACGCCACAAATAAATCACCAACTTTTAATGTCCTTGTGTCAATAGATATTCCATCAGCAACCCAATCATTCAAAGACACACCATTGGTGGCTTTAGCAGCATCTTTTGATGACCAAAGATTCATGTTAATAACTCATCTAAAGTAGATACACTAATACTAGCCTGCTCAACATCATTGAAAGCAAGTATATCATCACCAATTATTTGCCCTGTCTCATGACCTTTACCAGCAATTAACAATGCATCACCTGGATTTAAAGCATCAACACCAGTTAAAATTGCAGTGGCACGATCACCAATTTCTAGCGCATCAGGGCAGCCTAATAATATAGATTTTCGTATTAAACTTGGATCTTCACTTCTTGGATTATCATCTGTGACAAACACAACATCCGCATATTTTTTGGCTGCTTTTCCAATTAATTCTCTCTTAACTTTATCACGATCACCACCTGCCCCAATGATAATCAACAATCGTCCCATAACATGTGGTCGCATTGCTTTAAGTGCTGTCTTAACAGCATCTGGAGTGTGGGCATAGTCAACAAAAACTGATGCCCCATTTAATCGTTTTGCTGCTAATTGCATCCTTCCTGAGACAGTTCTTAATTCACTCAGTGTTTCAAAAACAATATTTGGCTGTTCACCACATGCTATAACTAAAGCAGCAGCTTGCAAAACATTCATAGCTTGAAAATATCCAATTAAATCTAGCCGGATAGATCGCATTTCACCTTTCCAAGAAAACAATACCTGTTGTCCAGTAGAGTCAAATTTACATTTTTTTAGTGTTAAATCGCAATTATTCCTACCAACTGTAATAATATCTTGGCCGCGTAATTTTGAAATTTTATATATATGTGTCCCTTTGGGATCATCCATATTAATTACCACTGATCCTTCTGGAGAAAGAACACGCTCAAATAATCCTAATTTTGAATTAAAATAAGCTTCAAAAGTTTCATGATAATCAAGATGATCGTGTGTAAAATTAGTAAATGCTGCTGCCGTTAAATAAACTCCATCTAATCTCCTCTGCTCCAAACCATGGCTGGATGCTTCCATAGATGCATGTGTCACGCCACCAGATCCAATTTCGTGTAATATTTTATGTAATATTGTTGGCTCTGGAGTTGTATGTGAAAGACTCATCGAAACTGCACCCTCAACACCAGCAGTACCAATATTCACTGCTTTCTTACCTAAGCATTCCCAAATTTGTCTTGTGAAATTTGCTACTGATGTTTTTCCATTTGTACCAGTAACAGCAGTCATTGTGGAAGGTTGTACTTCAAAATACCTTGCAACTGTTTTTGATAGTAATATTCGTGGGTCTTCAGCAACAACTATCGGAATTTCAATATTTTTAAGTAATTTTTTTGCAAAATCAAAACCTTCTTGATCAGTAAGAATTGCCACTGCGCGATTTTCTATTGCTGCGTTTACAAACTTAATGCCATGAAATTTTGAACCAGGCATTGCGGCAAATAAGTTTCCATCTTTTATTTCACGGCTATCTACACAAATTTCAGTTATAATTGGATCAGTATAGACTTCATTTGATGGTCTCAAACCAAGCTCACTTAACTTCTTAAATTTTGGCGAAACTTTGGGCATATAGCGCCTCTTATTGACTACTTATTGAAGTATATGCCATTGCATCATCTGTAGCAATTGGTCGCAAATTAAGAATGGGCGCCACTCGAGTTATTATTTCAGCAGCTACTGGAACAGCAGTAAATCCAGCGGTTCTTCTACTCTCACCCAAAACTTCAATCTCAGGCTCATCCAATGAAACGACTAAAGTATATTTAGGATTACTTGCTGGAAAAAATGATGCAAAAGTTGCTATAACTTTTTTATCATAATATCCCCCTGTAGGTTTTATTTTTTCAGCTGTACCAGTTTTACCAGCCACTTGATAACCATCAACTTTTGCCATTTTTGCAGTACCATCAAACTCACTTACAACACGCCTAAGCATAGATATGAGTTGTTGAGACGTTTTTTGTGAAATTACTTTTTCTTTGGCTAGATTATTAGAATTTACTTTTTTAATTGTAGGCTTTACCCTAAATCCACCGTTTGCAACAATTGAATACGCTGTAGCCAAATGTAATGGTGTTGCAGAAATTCCATGACCAAATGATATTGTAATTGTTGAGGTATCTGACCAGTTTTTTGGAATTTGTGGTTTCGTGCGACTAGCTTCACCCAACTCAACAGGCACTGCTTCAAAAAAACCTAAGTCATTTAAAGTTTTCTTTTGTGCAGTTGTACCTGCAGCTAAAGCCATACGAATTGTTCCAACATTAGATGACTTCATTATTATGTCCTCCACAGAATTGGTAGGTCCATAATTTTTATAATCTTTATAAGTTTTTCTATTCCATTTAAAAGGTGTGGTATCAATTATTGTTTGTGGATTTGCCAAACCTTTTTCTAATGAAGTTGCAGCAGTAAAAATTTTGAATGTTGATCCTAATTCATATAACCCTTGTGCTGCTCTATTAAATAATGGGCTGTCTGAGGGATCACCTGCAATAGCAACTCTTGGCCTGTTATTTGGATCAAAATCAGGCAACGAGACCAAAGAAATAATCTCGCCTGTGTTTACATCCATTAATATTGCTGAAGCCCCTTTTGCATTCATAAAACGCATACCATTTTTCAAAACCTGGCGGGTTGCTGCCTGAGCAGTTAGATCTATTGAAAGCTCTAATGGCTCTCCCTCTAATGCTGGATCACGTAGCATGTTATCAAAATATTTTTCAACACCACCGACACCAATAATTTCTGCTGCACGTACATCTTCTTCACCAAATCTTGTTCCGCCAAGAACATGAGCAGCTAACTTTCCGTTTGGATAAAGTCTCATTTCTCTACTTCCAAAAAGTAGGCCTGGTTCACCTAAATCATGTACTTTTTGCTGCTGTTCAGGCGAAACACTTTTTTTGACCCAAACAAATTTTCGCTTTCCACTTGTAAAATTTTTAGTAACTCTTTCATGATTTAAATCAGGGAAAATTTCCAGTAAATCTTTTGCCGCTTTTTGGGGATTAATCATCAAAGGAGGCTGAGCATAAAGAGCTTGTGTAGACATATTTGTTGCTAATATATTGCCATTACGATCAACAATATTTGCTCTTTGGTTTATGATTTTTGAACCTGAATTATATTGTTTAACTTCGTCAGATGAGCTTGAAGCTAACATTGCCATTTTACCGCCTACTGCAGAAAAACCAATAATAAAAATTAGACCTAGTGCCAATAATCTATTCTCAGCACGAACCCGTGTCTTTAATTGTAGAACTTGATTTCGTTTTGATCGCTCTTTAGCTTCAATAAAATCTGGGTTTTTACCTTCTTGGCGGGCCGAAATAATATGGGCTAATGGACGTAAGGGGCTCCTTCTCATGGGAATTGTTTACCCCTATCACTTGAAACTAGCATCGGAGAACTTACAACTAAACTACGACGTGGTGGCATTGGAATTATATCTAATTCATTAAAATGCTGCGCTGCCAATGGAACTAACTTTAGTTTAGTAAAGTTTAAATCAGCTAAATTTGACAACCTTTCAGGGCGATTTAAATAAGCCCACTCAGCATTTAAAATTGATAATGCTTCTTGCTCATCAGAGACTAAACGGTTTAACTCTTCAACGCGGCGTATAGAGGCTTGAGTTGTATAGTTTTCAGTATATGCCCAATATGCCATTGTCATTACAACAAGAGAACATACCATATATATAAAAATCTTCATAACACTAACTGCTCTAAATTAAATTTTGGTAACCCAATATCAAAGGCTGAAAATTCTCCAGACATCGTGTTTAAACGCCTTGCCAAGCGTAGTTTTGCTGATCTTGCACGAGGATTCGATCTAATTTCTTCTTCAGATGCTAAGATTGCTTTTTTTCCAATTCTTTCAAAAGTAGCAATATCATCAGTTTGCTCTGGCTGATATCGATTACCTTTTGGATTATTACCTGATCGTGACTGAATAAATCTTTTTACAATTCTGTCTTCTAAAGAATGAAATGTAACCACTGCCAATAATCCACCTTCAGATAAAATATTTTCAGCTGCTTTTAACCCAGATACTAATTGGCCAAGCTCATCATTCACAGCTATCCTTAAAGCTTGAAATGTTCGCGTTGCAGGGTGGGTTTGATTTGGTTTAGGCCTAGGTAAGCTAGCCTCAATCACCTTTACCAACTGGAATGTTGTTTCAAATTTTGAATTTTCTCTTGATTTAACAATATTACGGGCAATGCGCCTTGATGCTCGCTCTTCACCATATAAATATATAAGATTTGCTAAGATACCTTCTTCAACTGAGTTCACAATGTCAGCGGCACTCATTCCAGATTGCCCCATCCTCATGTCCAATGGCCCATCTTTCATAAATGAAAAGCCTCGATCAGCTTGATCTAACTGCATTGATGAAACACCAATATCTAAAACAACTCCATCTATTAAATCAGCCCCCTCATTTTTAACATGAGTATCAAGTTCGCCAAAAGTTCCTTGAATTAATTTCAGACGGCCATCATAATCTTTTATCCACTTTTCTGAACGAGTAAAAACTTCAGGATCACGGTCAATTGCATATAAGGTATCGGCACCTGCGTCTAAAATTGCTCTCGAA